>Ga0268298_10001122_pt1 | contig 32388 bp, 31 predicted proteins | sample WWTPWeurt_MetaG_FD_194462 | JGI IMG/M metagenome (GOLD analysis project Ga0268298, IMG submission 194462) | Activated sludge microbial communities from WWTP in Nijmegen, Gelderland, Netherland - WWTP Weurt | ecosystem: Engineered > WWTP > Aerobic digester > Activated sludge | place... | reverse complement strand
CCCTGGCCATCGGCGAGCCGCCCGCCACCAAGGGCTACCCGCCCAGCTGCTTTGCCAAGCTGCCGCAGCTGGTGGAGCGCAGCGGCAACGGCTTGAACGGCGTGGGCTCGATCACCGCCTTCTACACCGTGCTGAGCGAGAGCGACGACCCCAACGATCCCATCGCCGACGCCGCCCGCGGCATCCTCGACGGCCACATCGTGCTCTCGCGCGAGCTGGCCGAGGCCGGGCACTATCCTGCCATCGACGTCGAGCGCTCGGTCTCCCGCGTGATGCCCAGTGTGGCGCCGCGCGAGCAGCTCGAGGCTGCACGCCGCGCACGCGCCCTGCTGAGCAAGCTGAGCAAGGCCCGCGATCTGATCCAGCTGGGTGCCTACGCGCCGGGCCACGACCCCGAACTCGACCTCGCCGTGCGCCTGCAACCCCAGCTCACCGAACTGCTGCAGCAGGACATGTACGACCGCGCCCCGCTGCTGTCGAGCCAGAACCAGCTGTGCCGGCTGCTGGCCAACTGAGCCACGGCGCCACAGCCCCCGCACACACGCCCACTGACGACACGCCCACTGCCGCCCAACCATGGACTCCCTCGCCACCCTCGCCACCGTCCTGCAACACGCCCAGACCGAGCGCGACCAGGCCCTGGCCGCCATGCGCCAGGCCGAAGCGGCGGCCGAGGCCGCGCGCCAGCAGCACGCCCAGTTGCACTCCTACCGCAGCGAATACCGCGAACGCTGGACCAGCCGCTTCCGCCAGCAAGGCACGGTGGAGCTGTTGCACTGCTACCAGGGCTTCGCCGGCCGGCTCGACCAGGCCATCACCCTGCAAAACCGCAGCGCCGACCAGGCCGACCAGCGCCTGCAAAAGGCGCGCGAGCTGCTGCTGGCCAAGGAACAACGCATGGCCGCGGTGGGCAAGCTGATCGAGCGCCGCCGCGCCGAACTGCACCGCATCAACGAGCGCCGGGAGCAGCGCCAGACCGACGAGACCGCTGCGCGACTGGGCCACGCCCGCCGCGAAGCCTCCCTCCACCTGTGAGCCACGCACCATGCTGAACGCCCTGCCGACCTGGATCGCGCCCTCGAGCCCCAATGCCGCCCACGCGCCCACCGCGGGTACCGCACCGCATGGCGAAGACGCCGCAGCGGCGCGCGGTGGCTTTGCCGACGTGCTGAGCCAGGCCAAGGCGCCTCACGAGGCCTACCCGGTGTGCAAGCCCGCACAGCCAGCGCAGCCCGCACGTCCCGAAGGCTCCACACCGTCGCCAGAGCCCGAAAGCCCATCCGACGAGCCCGCGCCGACCAACGCGCTGCCGCCCAAGCCCGCGTCGCGCGGCGGCGCAAGCCAGGGCGCCAAGCCACGGCCCGCCACCAGCGCCGGCAAGGCCGACAAGGCCCACGCCGCCGGCCCTGCGAACGACAACGAGACCGACCCGGCCGGCGGCGCGACCGGCAAGCGCCGCGCCACCACCACCGACGACGCCGCCGATGCCGCCGCCGTCCTGCCCATCGACCCGTTGGTGATGCAGGCCGCCGCACGCGCTGCCGCGCAGGATGCCAGGGCCTCGACAGCGACAGCCCCTGCACCATCGGCCACCGCCGACACCACCGCAGTTCAGGACGGCGCCAGCGCCAGCACCCTCGCGCCACCAACGCCCGCAGCCGGCCAGGACATGGCAACGCTTGAAATGACACAGGGCACATCGAGCGAGAGCAAGGCCGCGGCGCTGCCACTCGCGCCTGCGGCCCTGGCCTCGACGCTCCAGGCGCCAGCCGCTCCCGCGCAGCTGCGCGTGGACGGCAGCGACAACCCGATTTCACTGGCCAGCCCGCGCGGCTCCAGCCGCCACCAACTCGGCGATGCCGGCACCGCGGCGCAGGGTGCAAACGGCACCGCCGCCCCCGCGCCCGTCCCGGGCGCAGCCGCCACGGGTGCCGCCATTGGTGCGGCCACAACCAGGGAGCTGGAAGCCATTGCAGGCGCCAACGCACCCCCGCAAGCCGCCGAAGGCGCCAGCGCCAATGCGCAGGCCCATCCCGCAGCGGGTTTGAGCTTCGCCACCGGCCTGGCCGATGCGCTGGCCCCCAAGGCCGGCGCGCATGCCGCTGGCACGGCCGAGGTGCGCGTGCCTGCCGCGGTGAACAGCCCCGAGTTCGCCCCGGCCCTGGGCCTGACCCTGAGCACCCTGGCCGCCAACGGCGTGCAGGAGGCCCGGCTGCAGTTGCACCCGGCCGAACTGGGCCCGATCAGCGTGCAGATTTCGGTGGACGGCACCGGCGCGCGCATCGACTTCCAGGCCGACGTGGCACAAACCCGCCAGGCCATCGAGGACTCCCTGCCCTCGCTCGCCGGCGCGCTGCGCGATGCCGGCCTCACGCTCACCGGCGGCGGCGTGTCGCAGCATTCGCGGCAGCCCGAACAGCCGGCCTCATCCGGTGCCCGTGGCGGCACGCGTGGCGATTCCAGCGCGCCCGACGACGACCTGGCCGCCATCGGCAGCACCCTGAGCCGCAGCGTGCAGCGCCGCGGCCTGGTCGACCTGCTCGCCTGACTGCGCCCTGCGCCGCCAATACCGCGCGCTTTGCCCCGCTATTCGGCACATCCGAGCGGCGCCCAATCCGAATAATGGTCTTCAGTCCCGCAGAGCGCCCGCAAGGCGCCTTGCAGCTTGCCCCTTGAGGGGCGCGGGTCCATCCTGCACCCTTCGACAGCACCGCACGCGGTGCCCGTGGGGGCGATGTTTGAGCCACGGAGAGACCATGTCCGCTGCCGCTGCCGCACCTGCCGAAGCCGCCCCCAAGGGCGGAGGCAAGAAGAAACTGATCATCATCATCATCGCCGTGCTGCTGCTGGTGCTGGGTGGCGGCGGGGCCGCGCTCTTCCTGATGAAGAAGAAGCCCGCCGAAGGCGAAGGCGAGGACGGTGAAGGCGCCACCTCGCACGCCCCGGCGGCCGCTGTGGCGCACGCCCCGGCCCGGGACCCCAAGCACCCGCCGGTGTTCGTGCCGCTCGACCCGTTCACCGTGAACCTCGCCGACCGCGAGTCCGAGCGCTATGCCCAGATCGGCGTCACGCTGGAGATCGACGACGCCAAGTTCGGCGACACGCTCAAGAACTACATGCCGGCCATCCGCAGCAACGTGCTGATGCTGTTGTCGCACAAGACGGCCGCCGACTTGCTCTCGCTCGAGGGCAAGCAGAAGCTGGCCAAGGAGATCAAGCGCGAGGCCCTGCTGCCCCTGGGCATCGAGGTGGAAGAGGAAGACGACGAGGCCGCGGCCGCCGAAAAGGAGGCCGCACCGAAGAAGAAGAAAAAGAAGCGGCGCGCTCCCGTGGCCTACCCCATCACCGCCGTGCATTTCTCCAACCTCATCATTCAGTGACCGCGAGCCTGGCATGAACCAGCAGATTCTTTCGCAGGACGAAGTTGATGCACTGCTGCAGGGCATCACCGGCGAGAGTCAGAAGCTCGAAGCCGAGGAAGCCGGGCCACAGGGTGGCATCCGCGACTACAACCTGGCCAGCCAGGAGCGGATCGTGCGTGGGCGCATGCCCACGATGGAGATCATCAACGAGCGCTTCGCCCGCAACATCCGTCTCGGCCTGTTCAACCTCACGCGGCGCAGCCCCGAGGTGTCCATCGGTGGCATCAAGGTGCAGAAGTACAGCGCCTTCCTGCGCGAGATCGTGGTGCCCACCAACTTCAACATCGTCTCGGTGAAGCCGCTGCGCGGCTCGGGCCTGATCGTCTGCGACCCCTCGCTGGTGTTCGCGGTGATCGACGCCCTGTTTGGCGGCGCCGGCAAGTACCACACCCGCATCGAAGGCCGCGATTTCTCGGCCACCGAGCAGCGCGTGATCCTGCGCCTGGTGGACTGCATCATCGAGCAGTACAAGAAGGCCTGGGCAGGCGTGTACCCGGTGGAGATGGAGTACCAGCGCTCCGAGATGCAGCCGCAGTTCTGCAACATCGCCTCGCCCAGCGAGGTGGTGGTGGCCACGTCTTTCACGCTCGAGATCGGCGAGTCCTCCGGCACCGTGCACTTCTGCGTGCCCTACTCCACCTACGAGCCCATTCGCGACGTGCTCTACAGCACCATGCAGGGCGACTCCACCGAGCCCGACCGACGCTGGGTGAACCTGCTCACGCAGCAGATCCAGTCGGCCGACGTGGACCTGGTGGCCGAGCTGGCGCATGCCAACGCCACCGTGGAGCAATTGCTGTCGTTCAAGCCCGGTGATTTCATCGAGCTGGACATGAACCCGCTGATCCAGGCCAAGGTGGACGGCGTGCCGGTCTTCGACTGCCACTACGGCACCACCAATGGCAAGTACGCGATCAAGATCGATCGCCTGTTGACCGGCTCGCACGTGGGCTGGTTGGGAGCAAAGAATGTCTGACGAGACCAGCACCATGTCCGAAGAGGACCGCATGGCCGCCGAATGGGCCGCTGCGCTGGCCGAGGCCAAGCCCGAGACCGCCAGCGAGGTGACGGCGCCTGCCGAGACCGTGAGCGCCGCCTCCTTCGCCAACTTCGGTGCGCCCAGCAGCAGCAACCCCACCGGGGGTGCGGGCAACGACCTGAACATGATCCTGGACATCCCGGTGCAGCTCACCGTGGAGATGGGCCGCACCAAGATCCCGATCAAGCACATTCTGCAGCTGGCGCAAGGCTCGGTGGTGGAGCTCGAGGCCCTGGCCGGCGAGCCGATGGACGTGCTGGTGAACGGCTACCTCATCGCCCAGGGCGAGGTGGTGGTGGTGAACGACAAGTTCGGCATCCGCCTCACCGACATCGTCACCCCCAGCGAACGCATGCGCCGTCTCAGCCGCATGTGAACTCCATGAACTGGTTCGGTCCCCTTCTCAGCTTCGTCGCCATCCTGGCGATGATCCCGGTGGCGCTGTGGCTGCTCAAGCGCACGCCGCTGGGCGCATCGGCGGCGGCCACGGCCGGCCTGCGCGTGGTGGCGGCCTTGCCAATAGCCCCCAATCAACGCGTCCTCACGGTGGAGGTGGGCCAGGGCGAGGATCGCCGCTGGCTGGTGCTGGGCGTCACGCCCGCAGGCATTCGCACCTTGCACACCATGCCGCCGCAAGCCGAAGCGCCGGCGGCTGCACCCACTGCCTCGCTGGGCTTTGCGCAACTGCTGGGCCGCCACCAGAAATCAGCCGGAGATCCCGATGCGCGCTGAAGCCCTCGGCCGCGTTTTTTTCAAGCACCGCGCCGTGCTCGTGCGAGCTCTGGCCTTGTCGGTGATATCGGCGCTGCCTGCAGCGGCTTTAGCCCAACAGGCGGGCGGGCCCAGCCTGCCCCTGGTGATGGGCCAGGGCGCGGGTGGCAACACCTACTCGGTGCCGATCCAGACACTGCTGTTCTTCACCGCGCTCTCGTTCCTGCCGGCGGTGCTGCTGATGATGACGGGCTTCACCCGCATCGTGATCGTGCTCTCGCTGCTGCGCCAGGCGCTCGGCACGCAGTCGGCGCCGCCCAACCAGGTGATCCTGGGGCTGTCGCTGTTTCTCACATTCTTCGTGATGTCGCCCACCATCGACAAGGTCTACGCACAGGCCTGGGTGCCCTACTCGGCGCAGCAGATCGATTTCAACGAGGCCCTGGCGCGCGCCGAGGTGCCGATGCGCGAGTTCATGCTCAAGCAGACGCGGCACAGCGACATGTCGCTGTTCGCCAAGCTGGCCAAGGTGCCCGCCGATGTGAAGTCCGAGAACATGCCCTTCAAGGTGCTGGTGCCAGCCTTCGTCACCAGCGAGTTGAAGAGCGCCTTCCAGATCGGCTTCCTGATCTTCATTCCCTTCCTGATCATCGACATGATCGTGGCCAGCGTGCTGATGAGCCTGGGCATGATGATGTTGAGCCCGGTGCTGGTGGCCCTGCCCTTCAAGTTGATGCTGTTCGTGCTGGCCGATGGCTGGAACCTGCTGCTGGGCTCGCTCGCTGCATCGTTTGCCACCTAGCTTCGATCTGACGCGACCATGGATTCACAACAAGTCTTCGACCTGGGCCAACGCGGCCTGCTAATGCTGCTGATGATCTCGGCCCCGGTGCTGCTCACCATCCTGGTGGTGGGCCTGGTGGTGAGCATCTTCCAGGCGGCCACGCAGATCAACGAGGCCACGCTGAGCTTCGTGCCCAAGGTGGTGGCCGCCGTGGCCGTGCTGGCCGTGGCCGGGCCCTGGATGCTGACCATGCTGGTGGACTACATCCGCCAGACCCTGCAGGCCATCCCCACGGTGGTGGGTTGAGGCGCACGGCGCGCGCACCCACGCGCGTCTGCCGCCCATGAGGCCCCGATGATCTCCGTCACCGAAGCCCAACTGCTGGCCTGGGTCACCCCGCTGCTGTGGCCGCTGATCCGCGCGCTGGCCCTGCTCACCAGCCTGCCGGTGTTCAGCCAGCGCTCGGTGCCCATGCGGGTGAAGGTGGCGCTGGCCTTCTTCATCTCGCTCTCGGCCCAGGCCTCGCTGCCACCAATGCCGGTGGTGGCCATGGACTCGGCCGCCGCCTTCGCCCTGGTGTTGCAGCAGGTGCTGATCGGCATCGCGCTGGGCTTCTCGGTGCGCCTGGTGTTCGCCGCGGTCGAGTTGGCCGGCGAGGTGATCGGCCTGCAGATGGGCCTGAACTTTGCCGGCTTCTTCGACCCCTCCACCGCGTCCACCGGCACGGCCAGCAGCCGCTTCTTCGGCACCATGGTGGCCTTCCTGTTCATCATCGTGAACGGACACCTGGCCATCCTCACGGTGCTGGTGAAGAGCTTCGAGATGTTCCCGGTGGGCGAGGAGCCCTTCGCCTTCCTGTGGCGCACCCAGCCTCAGACCTGGGGCGCTGAAGTCTTCTCGCTCGGCCTGTGGATCGCCATGCCGCTGATCGGCATGCTGATGTTCGTGAACCTGATGCTGGGCGTCATTTCACGCGTTGCCCCGCAGATCAACATCTTTGCGATCGGATTCCCGATCACGCTGGGGGTCGGCCTGCTGGGCATGCTGCTCACCCTGCCGCTGATGCAGCAGCCCTTCACGATGGCGCTGGAGCGGATGATGTCGCACTTTCAATAGTGCTTGGCAGCCAGCCGGCGGCGCCAGTCCACCGCGCCCAGCAGCCCCAGGCCCACCAGGGCCAGCGAGTCGGGCTCGGGTACGCTGCCGCCACCGCCCTTGGGGTCCACCGGTGGCGTGCCCGACGAGAACGAGAAGTTGTAGCTGTCGTAGTACACCTGGATCTCGCTGAGGATGCTCTGCTTGCTGCCGTTCTCGGTCACGATGCAGCCGGTGGGGCTGCCCTCGATGCCGGTGTTGATCTGGTCCTTGCACAGCTTGCCCGAGCCCGCGCCCTCGCCATCGGACCAGAACTCGACGAACAGCGAGGTGCCCGAGCCGTAGTAGACGCCACCGCTGTCGGCCAACAACTGCGTGATGCGGAAGTAGTCGCTGACATGCTGGGTGTCGCCCGATTCACCCTGCTCGCCGATCCAGTAGGTGAAGCTGCTGCCATGAAAAGCCGCCCTGTCGTCGCGCGTCGCGGCGTAAGGCGCTGCGGTGTGGCCCGGCGCGATCATGTAGCAACTCACCGAGCCATCGGGATTGGGTGAAGGGCAGAAACCCCCGTCGAGCTGCTGGCCGTCGACGAAGGTGAGGATTTCGCCGGCAACGGTGTTCTTGAACATGATGTTGTAGGTGCTGGCCCCGGCCGCCAAGGGCAGCAATGCCGCCATGCTCAGGAGCGCAAGGCTTTTTCGGATGGACATGAAGACTCCTTGGTTGTTGGAGCCTGCTGTGTATCAACCGAGCGTCAAAGGATCGCAATTTGCGCATCATCGCGGGCCACCCATTCAGGGGAAGGCGCCCGCGCATTCACAGGCAAACTGTGCCTGTGAATTGACATGCGCCAAGAGAGCGTCGGAAATCGCGCAGGCGGCTTCAGGCCCGCCGATACAGTGCGGGGCAGGGCCAAGACCAAGTACGCGGCGCGAGGAGGCGTCCGTCGGATGAGCAAGCTTCGACTCACGCTGCTGGGAGGCTTCGGTCTGCACGATGCTGCGGGCACCGAGCTGCGCCTTCCCACCCGCAAGGCCGAGGCCTTGCTGGCCTACCTGGCCACGGCATCGCGCCAGAGCCATCACCGCGAAACCCTGGCCAGCTTGTTGTGGAACGCGGCCAGCGAGCAGGCCGCCCTGGCCAGCCTGCGGCAGGCGCTGTCGCTGATCGGCAAGGCCTGCGGGCGCGAGGCGCTGCTGACCGAAGGGCGCAGCGTGGCATTGGCGCCGGGCAAGTTCGAGGTGGATGTGACGACACTGCTGGGCGCGGTGTCGAACCCGCTGCCTGCGGCGAGCCTGGACGCCACATCGCTCTACCGCGGCGAGCTGCTGGCCGGCCTGGTGATCGGCGAGCCCGTGTTCGACGACTGGCTGCAGGGCGCTCGCGCGCGCACGCGCGAGGCGGCCATCCATGTGCTCACCCGCCTGGCGGCGGCGCAGCGCTCGGCGGGCCACATGGACCTGGCCGTGGCCACCGGCCTGCGCCTGCTGGAGATCGAGCCCTTGCTCGAATCGGGCCACCGCACGCTGATGCAGCTGTATGCGCAGCAGGGGCGTCGCGCCGCAGCGCTGCGCCAGTACCAGGTGTGCCTGAACGTGCTGCAGCGCGAGCTCAATGCCGAGCCCGAGCAGGCCACGCGGCAGCTCTACAACGCCCTGTTGCGCCAGCAGCAGGCCGATGCGGACGCCCCACCCTCGCCCGCGCCTGGCGTGGCTGGCGAGCCGCCCCCGCCCCCTGCCGCGCCGGTGCATGAAACCCCGCTGATCGGCCGCGATGACGAGCTGGCCCGCCTGCTGGCCACGCTCGTGGACGCGCGCGCCCGGCAAGGCCGTGTGGTGGCCCTGCTGGGCGAGGCCGGCCTGGGCAAGACGCGCCTGATCGAAGAAGTGGCCGCTCGTGCCGGCCAAGGCGGCATGCGCGTGCTCATCGGCCACGGGCACGAGAGCCAGCAGCTCTTTCCGCTGGCCCCTTGGGTGGACCTGATGCGCGCGGCCGGCCTGGCCACCGACACGGCCGTGCTGCAAGCGCTGCAGCCGGCGTGGCGGGCCGAGCTGGCCAGCCTGTTGCCCGAGCTGGCCGGCAAGCCGGACCTGCTGGACGATGACGGCATGGCGCCAGCGCGGCAGGCGCGCCTGTTCGAGGCCATCGTGCAGTGGCTGGCGCTGGTCTCGCAGCGCGCGCCCACCTTGCTGCTGATCGAGGATCTGCACTGGTCCGACGAGACCAGCCTGCGCCTGCTGGCCAGCGTGGCGCGCCGCGCCCAGGCCTGGCCGATGACGCTGGTGCTGTCGGCCCGCGACGAGGCCTTGCAGACCCATCCGGTGCTGCGCCGCACGCTGCGTGAGCTGGCCCAGGCGCCGCGCTTCTTGCGCATCGATCTGCAGCCACTGTCTCGCCAGCAGACGGCCAGCCTGGTGGTGGCCCTGCAGCGCAGCGGCGCGGATCAGCAGGCCAGCGCGCGCCTGGCCGAGCGCGTGTGGTCAGCCAGCGAAGGCAACCCCTTCGTGGTGGTGGAGACCATGCGCAACCTTGTCGGCGGCGCAGCGCCCGAGGCCGGCCTGAGTCTGCCCGAACGCGTGCGCGATCTCATCAAGGGCCACCTCGAATCGCTGAGCGCGAGCGCCCGCAAGCTGGTCACGGTGGCCGCCGTCGCCGGCCGCGAGGCCGACTTCGCACTGCTGCAGACGGCCGCGGGCCAGCCCGAGCAGGTGGCGGCCGAGGCGCTGGAGGAACTGGTGCGCCGCCGCGTGCTGCGCCTGGTGGGCGAATCCTTCGATTTCACGCACGCGCGCATCCGCCAGGCCGTGGTGGACGAGTTGCTGGAGCCCTCGCGCCGCGCGCTGCACCTGGCCATCGCGCAGGCTCTCGAGCACTTGCACGCCAACCGCCTGGCCACGGTGAGCGACTTGCTGGCCTACCACTACTCCCACACCCTGCACCATGCCAAGGCGGTGGCCTACCTGGGCCGACTGGCATTGCGCGCCTCGCACGAGGGGGCGCACGACGAAGCGATCAAGACCCTGGACCAGGCGCTCGACCACCTCGCCCGCAGCACCGAGCCGGCGGGCGAGACCACCCGCCGCGAGCTGGTGCTGCGCAAGGCGCGCAGCCTGTTCTTCCTCGGTCGCTTCAGCGAGGTGCTGGCCCTGCTGCTGCCCGAGCAGGCCGGCGTGGACGCCGCCGCCGACCCGCGCCTGGCCGCCGCCTACTACCTGCGCCTTGGCAGCACGCAGACCTACCTGGGCGGGCACCGTGACGCCGTGGACAACGCCAACCGCGCCCTGCAGGCCGCCACGGCCTGCCATGACCGCGCCACCATGGGCAAGGCGCACTTCCTGCTCGCGCTGGAGAGCTTCTGGGCCCAACCCGTGCAGGGCGTGCAGCATGGCGAGCAGGCCGTGGCACTGCTGCAGGACACGCCCGACCGCTGGTGGCTGGGCCAGGCCTGCTGGATCCTGGGCCTGAACCTGTCCTACCGCGGGCGCTTTGCCGAGGCCCTGGCGATGGAGGCGCGTGCGCAGGCGCTGGCGCAACAGTCCGAGGACCGTCGTCTGGCCAGCTACGCGGCCTGGACCACCGGCTTCATCCACACCCTGGCCGGTGACCTGGACCTGGCCGTGCCCGCCTGCCGCCACAGCGTGGCGCTGGCACTCGACCCGCTGAACCGCATGACCGCACTCGGCATGCTGGCCCTGGCCCTGGTGGAGCGCCGGGACACGGCCGAGGCCATCAGCGTTCTGGACGAGGCCATCCCGCAGGCCGTGCAGTTCCGCATCCCGCACATGCATGGTCTGTTCCTCGCGTTCCGTGGCGAGGCCGCGCTGCAGGCCGGCCAATTGGCCGAGGCCGAGGCACTGGCCAGCCAGGGCGCCAGCATCACGCGAGAGGCCAGGTACGTGTATGGCCTGGGCTGGGCGCAGCGGGTGCTGGGGCGCGTGGCACTGGCCGCGGGCGACGCGGCGCTGGCCCGCGCACGGCTGGCCGAGGCCGCGCAAACCTTCGACGCCATGGGCGCGCCCTACGAGGCAGCGCGCACCCGCCTGGAGCTGGCCGCGCTGCTGCAACGCCTGCACCTGCCGGCCGAGGCTGTGCCGCTGGCCGAGGCGGGCCTGACAGTGTTGAACGGCCTGGGGCTCACCGCCCAGGCCGGGCGCTATCGCCTGACCGACCTGGCCTGAGGGATCAGTCGCCCACCAGCCCGTTGCGGATGGCGTACACCGTGAGCTCGGCGTTGTTCTGCAAGGCCAGCTTCTCGAGCACGCGGGCACGGTACACCGACACGGTCTTGGGGCTGAGCTTCAGCTCTTCGGCGATGTCCGACAGGCGCTTGCCCGAGGCGATCAGCACCAGGGTCTGCAGCTCGCGATCCGACAGCTTGTCGTGCGGGTTCTCGCTGGCCGGCGCGGTGAGGCTTTCCACCAGCATCTGCGCGATCTCGGGCGTGACGTACTTGCGGCCCTGGGCCACGGTGCGCACCGCCTGCACGATGAGCTGCGGGTCACCGCCCTTGTTGACGTAGCCAAAGGCACCGGCGCGCAGCGAGCGGATGGCGTACTGGTCCTCGGGGTACATGCTCACCACCAGCACCTTCACGGGCGAGCCCTCGTCCTTCATCACGTGCAGCACGTCCAGGCCATTGCGGCCCGGCAGGTTGATGTCCAGCACCAGCACGTCGCAGCTCTGGCCGCGCATCAACGCGCGCAGCTCTCCGTAGTCACCCGCTTCGCCCACCACCTCGATGTCCACGGCGTCCGACAGCGTGTCGCGGATGCCGCGCCGGATGAGGGCGTGGTCGTCGCACAGAATCACCTTGATCATGGGGCTCCCCATGCCGTGGGGGCATGGTCCTCGTCGTTGTCGTAGTTGGCGTCGGGCCCATCGCTGGGGCCCTCGTCGCGCACCGGCACCGACAGCAGCAGCACCGTGCCCCCTGCCCCGCTCGAGACGTCCACCCAGCCGCCCACGGTGCCGGCCCGCTCGTGCAAGCCGCGCAGGCCGAAGCTGCGCGCCTTGGCCAGATCGGCATCCGACAAGCCGCGCCCGTTGTCCGACACCTCGAGCGAGAGCACGCCGCGTGTGAGCGACAGATCGATGCTCACGCGCGAGGCGCCCGCATGCTTGGCCACATTGGTGAGCGCCTCTTGCGCAAAGCGGTAGGCCACCAGCGGCACACCCACCGGCAGTTGCATGGCCTCGTGGCTGGTGCGGAACTGGCAAGGGATGCTGGTGCGCTTCTCGAAACCCTTGGCCATCCACTGCAGGGCCGGCGACAGGCCCTGGTCGAGGATGGCCGGGCGCAGGTTGTGCATGATGCGCTGGCTGGATTCGATCGCGTGGGCCACCGTCTCCAGCGCCGTGAGCAGGCGCTGCTGCACGGCGGGCGAGTCCACATGCCGGCCGATCCAGGCCAGATCGAAGCGCAGCGCGGTGAGCGAGCCGCCCACGTCGTCGTGGATTTCGCGTGCGATGGCAGCACGTTCCATCTCGATGCTGGTCTGAAGATGCTGCGCCAGCTCGCGCAGGCGCTGGCGCGATGCGGCCAGCTCGCGGTCGGCACGTTGCCGCGCATGGCGCTCGCGGCCCGCGGCAATGGCGTGCTCCACCGCCGGCACCAGGCGGGCCAGGTTGTTCTTGAGCAGGTAGTCGCTGGCGCCATTGCGCATGGCGGCCACAGCGGTGTCCTCGCCGATGGCGCCCGAGATCAGGATGAAGGGGATGTCCAGGCCGCTGTCCTGCAGGATGGCCTGCGCCTGCAGGCCGTCGAAGCCCGGCAGGTTGAAGTCGGACAGCACCAGGTCCCAGTGGCGCTCACCCAGCGCGCGACGAAAGTCGGCCTCGGTGTCCACCCGCGTCACGTCCAGGCGGTGGCCGGCGCGCTGCAGGTAGGCCATGGCCAGCTCGTGGTCGGCCACCGAATCTTCCAGGTGCAGCAGGCACAGGGATCGGTTGGCATCGGGCGGCGTCATGGGGCCAAGTATGACAAAGCAAGGCGGTGTGCCCAGCGCCGGCGCCACCCGCAGCCGCCCAACACGCGGAAATGGGCCGGGTTTGCCGTCGTGATCCGCTCAATGAGCAGGGCAGGTGTGCCGAAGAATCCGTTCACCGATGCATGGGTCCGGCCCACGATCCGAACCACGGAGCCACGATGCTGAACGAAGAAATGCCACTGGACGTTGCCACGGCCATCCTGCCGCTGCAGGCCGCCGCCGAGCTGCAGGACAGCCTCATGGTGGCCGCCAACGATCTGGAACGCCTTCAGCGCCTGCTGGCCGACGCCACCGAGACCTTGATGGGCCACTTCTACGGTGCATCGGCCCAGATGAACCACCTGCTGCGCCACGCCTCGGCGCGCCCTGATCTGGACAGCCACCAGCTCAACGAGGCCATGCAGCACCTGGGCGGGGCAGTGATCGCCATGCAGTTCCAGGACATGTCCTCGCAATTGATCTCACACCTGCAGCGCCGCTTGCGGCACTGCACGGACCAGCTCGCCCGCGATCTGATGGGCGGCGACGAGGACGGCGAAGAAGCCGCCGCCGTCGAGCCCGCGCCCATGCGGCCCAACCCGGTCACGCAGGACGAGATGGACGCTGGCTCGATCGAGCTGTTCTGACCCGCCCCACAAAACACTCCCACCCGATCCCGGAGAAAACAATGCATTCAATCCTTGCCGTCGACGATTCACCCTCGATGCGCCAGATGGTTTCATTCACACTGAAGAACGCCGGTTTCAACGTGGTCGAGGCGGTGGACGGACAGGACGCCTGGGAGAAGGCCGCGCAGCGCGACTTCCAGCTCGTGCTCACCGACCAGAACATGCCGCGCATGGACGGCATCTCGTTGACCAAGAAGTTGCGCGAGAACCCGAAATTCAAGGCCACGCCCATCCTGATCCTCACCACCGAGTCGAGCGACCAGATGAAGCAGGCCGGCCGCGCTGCGGGCGCCACCGGTTGGCTGGTGAAGCCTTTCGATCCCGCCAAGTTGATCGAGGTGATCGGCAAGGTCATCCGCTGACCGCTTGCCCCACCAGCCCAACGACCACAAGGAGCCCGCCATGGGTGACATGAGCAAAGACAGCGCCAGCATGACCGCCGGCATCGACCTCAGCCAGTTCTTCCAGGTCTTCTTCGAAGAAGCGGGTGAGAACCTGCAAACGATGGAGCAGATGCTGCTCGAGCTCGATCTGGTGGCGGCCGACGATGAAGAGCTGAACGCCATCTTCCGCTGTGCTCACTCGGTCAAGGGCGGCGCGGCCACCTTCGGCTTCAATGACGTGGCCGAGCTCACTCACCAGATGGAGGCGCTGCTGGACAAGCTGCGCCGCCATGAACTCAGCCCCACCGCCCAGATGGTGGACGTGCTGCTGGCCTCGGGCGACGCGCTCAAGGCCATGCTGGCGCGGCACCAGGGCTCGGGCGGCGAGGTGCTGGACAACAGCGAGTTGCTGGTCACCATCAAGACCCTGTGCGCCGGAGGCCAGGTGGACACCGCCGCCGGCCGCCCCGCGGCAACGGCCGCCGCACCGGCACCAGCGCCGGCAGCCGCCGAAGCCGCAGCGCCTGCCCTGGCCCCCGGCATGCGCCAGCTGGAGCTCACCGTGGGCGCGCTGGCCGACCCCAGCCAGGCCGACAACCTGGTGGACTTGTTCAAGGAGATCACCGATCTGGGCACGATCGAGCCGCTGGACGCCGGCCGCGAGGCCGACGGCATGCGCCGCTTCAAGGTCACCACCGCCAGCAGCGACAACGATCTGCTCGACCTGTTCACCTTCCACGTGCCGCGCGAGGCCGTGCGCCTGGCCCCGCTGACCGCGGGTTATGGCTTCCATGAAGGCGCGCCAGGCGCGCCGCCGCCCGAGGCAGAAGCCGCCGGCAAGGACCTGGGCTACGGCTTCTTCGACGATGCACCGGGCCTGCCCGGCGCCAAGCCGGCCACGCCCAGCGCGGCCGCCGCGATCCCATCGGCGAGCAACGAGGCAGCCAAGCCCGCCGCCGCCAAACCCGCCGCCGCCCGCACGGATGCCAAGCCGGCCGCGTCACCCGACGCCGCCACGCTGCGCGTGTCCATCGAGAAGGTGGACCAGCTCATCAACCTGGTGGGCGAGCTCGTCATCACCCAGGCCATGCTGGCGCAGAACAGCAAGACCGTGGACAGCGCGCTGCACCAGCAGCTGATGTCCGGCCTCACCGACCTGGAGCGCAACACCCGCGATCTGCAGGAAGCGGTGATGTCGATCCGCATGATTCCGATGTCGATGGTGTTCAACCGCTTCCCGCGCATGCTGCGCGACCTGGCCGCCAAGCTGGGCAAGAAGGTGGAGCTGGTGACGCAGGGCGAGGCCACCGAGCTCGACAAGGGCATGGTGGAGAAGATCACCGACCCCCTCACCCACCTGGTGCGCAACAGCTGCGACCACGGCATCGAGCTGCCCGCCGAGCGCATCGCCAAGGGCAAGCCCGAGACGGGCACCATCACCCTGGTGGCATCGCACCAGGGCGGCAGCATCGTGATCGAGGTGCGCGACGACGGCAAGGGCCTCAATCGGCCCAAGCTGCTGGCCAAGGCGCGCGAGAAAGGCATCGACGCGCCCGACAGCATGACCGACAACGAGGTCTGGAACCTGATCTTCGCACCGGGCTTCAGCACGGCCGAGGTGGTGACGGATGTCTCCGGCCGCGGCGTGGGCATGGACGTGGTGAAGAAGAACATCACCTCGCTCGGTGGCACGGTGGACATCGATTCCGCCGAGGGCTACGGCATGAGCGTGAAGGTGCGCCTGCCGCTCACCCTGGCCATCATGGACGGCATGAGCGTGGGTGTGGGCGACGAGTGCTACATCCTGCCGCTGGGCTCGGTGGTCGAGTCCTTCCAGGTGCAGCCGAGCATGGTCAAGACCATCGGCACCACCGGCCGCGTGGTGGAGGTGCGTGACGAGTACATGCCGGTGATCGACCTGGAGAAGGTCTTCCAGGTGCCGCGCTTCGATTTCGAGCATGTGGCCAACATCATGGTGGTGGTGGAGGCCGAAGGCGGCCGCGTCGCCCTGCTGGTGGACGAGCTGCTCGGCCAGCAGCAGGTGGTGGTGAAGAACCTCGAAGCCAACTACCGCAAGGTGCCCGACGTGTCCGGCGCCACCATCCTGGGCGACGGCCGTGTGGCACTGATCCTGGACGTGGGCACCCTGGTGCGCCGAAGCCGGCATTGATCGGCCTACAGACCGGGCGCCCGATGCCGATACAGCTGACGACGTCCCCTGAAAACCGAATTCCCCAAGGATCGCATCATGGAAATGACCGTTGAGGGCAGCCGCATCGCCCAGCAAGAAGCCCAGCGCGCCGTCAGCGCAGCCGCGGCCAGCGCAGCGAAACACAGCGCGCGCCCCGGCGAATACCTCACCTTCCGCCTGGGCAGCGAGGAGTACGGCATCGACATCCTGCGCGTGCAGGAGATCCGCTCCTACGAGCAACCCACCCGCATCGCCAACGCACCCGCCTTCCTGAAGGGCGTGGTCAACCTGCGCGGCGTGATCGTGCCCATCATCGACCTGCGCCTGAAGCTCAATTGCGACACCGCCGAGTACAACCACTTCACCGTGGTCATTGTGCTGAATGTGCGCGGCCGGGTGGTGGGCGCGGTGGTGGATTCGGTGTCCGACGTGCTGCAACTCGGCGGCGACACCATCCGCCCGGCGCCGCAGACCAATGCCACGATCGACACATCCTTCATCACCGGCATCGGCAGCGTGGCCGAGCGCATGCTGATCCTGATGGACATCGAGGCGCTGATGAGCAGCGCTGACATGGGTTTGATCGAAGCCGAGACGCTCTGAAGTTCGCGGCCGCTGATGGCCGTACATGATCCGCCTTGGCCTCAGTTGGATTGAGCAGGCCGCTCCCGCATTTTTTGTACCAAAAGGAACTGCTCAATGGCCACAGCATTGCCCGTTCGCCCGTCCAGCGTGGCGCGCACCGCCGATCTCACCATGCTGGCCACCGTGACGCTCGGCGCCGTCGCGGCCGCAGCCATCGGCAACCACTACGGCCAGTTCGGTCTGGCCCTGGCGCTCTCGGCCGCACTGCTGGTGCCCTCGGCCCTGGCGGCCATCATGGCGCGCGGCAGCATCCTCTCGCGCCTGGTGCAGGCCACTTGCGCCATGGGCATGGTGATGCTGCACATCCAGCTCGGCCGGGGCACGATCGAATTCCACTTTGGCGTGTTCGTGGTGCTGGCCCTGTTGCTGGCCTACCAGGACTGGCGCCCCATTGCGCTGGCCGCGGGCCTGATCGCCGTGCACCACATCGGCTTCGATCGGCTGCAGGCAGCGGGCGTCGCGGTGTATTGCACGCCGCAGGCTGATTTTCTCAAGGTGCTGGCCCACGCCACCTACGTGGTGATCCAGGCCGGCTTCGAAATCTACGCGGCCATCGGCCTGCGTCGCATGGCCACCCAGCGGCGCGAGCTCGATGCACTGGTCTCGCTGCTCAACCGCGACGGCAGCATCTCACTGGACGTGGCCCAGGTGTCGGTGCGGAGTGGCGCCGCCCGGCGCCTGCAGGACGCACTCAAGACCGTGGCCACGGCCATCGCGCAGGTGAAATCGACCGCCGGCCAGATCGAGGGCGCCAGCCAGGACATCGCCACCGGCAACAGCGATCTGCGCGATCGCACCGAGCAGACGGCCAGCAGCCTGCAGCAGGCAGCCAGCGCGATGGAGCAGCTGTCCACCAACGTCGGCCACAGCGCCGAATCGGCGCGCCAGGCCGACACCCTGGCGCGCAATGCCGCCGAGGTGGCGCAGCGCGGCGGCGAGGTGGTGTCGCGGGTGGTGGACACCATGCGCGACATCCACAACAGCTCCAAGCGCATCGCCGACATCATCGGCACCATCGATGGCATCGCCTTCCAGACCAACATCCTCGCGCTCAACGCTGCGGTGGAGGCCGCGCGCGCCGGCGAGCAAGGCCGCGGCTTTGCCGTGGTGGCCTCCGAGGTGCGCTCGCTGGCCCAACGTTCGGCAGCAGCCGCTCGTGAAATCAAGGGCCTGATCGGCAGCAGCGTCGAGCGCGTGGAGGCTGGTTCGCGCCTGGTACAGGACGCAGGCACCACCATGGCCGACATCGTGGCCAGCGTGCAGCGCGTGTCCGACATCATCGGCGAGATCAGCGGCGCGTCCACCGAGCAGAGCACGGGCATCGCCCACGTCACCGCCACCGTCTCCGAGCTCGATCAGATGACCCAGCGCAATGCCAGCCTGGTGGAGCAGTCCGCATCCGCCGCCGAGGGGCTGCGCGAGAACGCCGAGCGTCTGAGCCGAGCCGTGGACAGCATCCACACCTGAACGAAGGCTCCCATGAAGCATCACCTCTCCATCGCGCAGCGCCTCTGGTTGCCCACACTGGCCCTGGCGGTGATGTTGATCGTCATGGGCACGCTGTCGTATTGGCGCACCACCAGCCTGCTGGCCCTGTCCGATGCACAGATGATCGACCAGCAGGACAAGCTGGAGCGGTCGCTGCGCTGGGCCGGCCTCACCGAGGCCAACTCGGTGCGCGTGATCGCCGGCATCATCAGCACCGATGACAGCCTGACCGCGGCCCTGAAGCCGGAACTGGACGCTGCCACCCTGCGCATCAGCGAGTATCAGAAGGCCATCGAAGCTGCTGCGATCGATGACGACGAGAAGGCCAGCCTGACGGGCATCGCCAAGGCGCGCAAGGCCTACGTCACGGCACGCGAGAAGGCCCTCGAGCTGCGATCCAAAGGCCAGACCGACGCCGCCAGGGCCCTGCTCGCCAACGAGGTCAAGCCCGCCGTGGCCGTCTACCTCGATGCACAGCGCGGCTTCGTCAAGATGCAGGAGACCCGATCGGCACTGTTGCGCGAGAAGGTGGGCCAGGACCGCATGCGCACGATCTGGGGCACGCTCGGCGTGATGGGCCTCATCGTGGCCGGCATGGCCCTGGGCACGGCAGCCCTGGTGCGATCGATCCGCACGCCGCTGGCGCAACTGGTGTCGGTGGCCAGCCGCATCGGCCATGGCGATCTCACCGTGAAGGTGGACACCTCGCGCCAGGACGAGATCGGGCAAGTGTCGCAATCGCTGGCCGACATGCGCGACGCACTGAGCCAGATCGTGAGCCAGGTGCGCGCCTCCACCGAATCGATCCAGGTGGCCAGCGCCGAGGTGGCCAGCGGCAACACCGACCTGAGCCAGCGCACCGAGGCCGCCGCGGCCAATCTGCAGTCCACCGCGAGTTCGATCGAGCACCTGTCGGGCAGCGTGAAGCACAGCGCAGATTCAGCCACGCACGCCAACGAGCTGTCCAATGCGGCGTCGAGCGTGGCCACGCGTGGCGGCGAGATGGTGTCCCGCGTGGTGACCACCATGGACGAGATCCATGCCGCCTCGCGCAAGATCGCCGACATCATCGGCACGATAGACGGCATCGCCTTCCAGACCAACATCCTGGCGCTGAACGCCGCGGTGGAGGCGGCGCGGGCGGGCGAACAGGGGCGAGGTTTTGCGGTGGTGGCCAGCGAGGTGCGCTCACTGGCGCAGCGCTCGGCCGATGCATCACGCCAGATCCGCGGCCTGATCGGCTCGAGCGTCGAGCGCGTTGAAACCGGCGCCCGCCTGGTGCAGGACGCAGGCGCGACCATGACCGAGATCGTGAGCAGCGTGCGCCGCGTGACCGACATCATTGCCGAGATCAGCAACGACACCAATCACCAGCGCGACGGCATCGGCAAGGTGAACAGCGCCGTCTCGCAGCTGGACCAGATGACGCAGCAGAACGCGGCCTTGGTGGAGCAGTCCGCCGCCGCCGCCGAGAGCCTGCGCGATCAGGCGCAGCGCCTGTCGGGCGTGGTCGCAACCTTCCAGATCACCGGGCGCTGATCGCTCGGCACGGGGCGGCCCGCAGCGGCGCGCTCACTCCGCCGCGCGGCGCAGCGTCTCCATCACCGGCCGCCGCAGCACGCCGCGCAGGCCCCACCATCCGGCCGCCAGGGCCAGCACGCCGCCCACGGCGCTGCCCACCACCGGCACCCAGGGCGATGGCGCCCAGCTGAACTCGAACACCAGCCGCGCGAGCACGCCACCCACCGCGATGGCGCCCACCGAGGCCAGCAGCCCGGCCAGCGCGCCCACGCCCAACAGCTCGGCCCGCTGCACCTGCGAGAGCAGCGCGCTGCCAGCGCCCAGCGCGCGCATCACCGCATACTCGCGCGCCCGGCTCTCGCGCGTGGCGCTCACCGCGGCGAACAGCACCACCAGCCCGGCCGCGAGCGTGAAGCCGAAGAGAAACTCCACCGCGCGGATCACCTGGTCGAGGATGCGCTGGATCTGCGCCACCGAAGCCGACACGTCCACGTTGGTGATGTTCGGGAACTGCCGCGCCAGTGCCGCGTCGAAGCCCGCTGCCGCAGGGGCCTTGTAGGCACTGATGTAGCTCACCGGCACGCCGTCCAGCCGCGCCTGCGGGAACATCACGAAGAAGTTCACCCGCATCGAGCCCCAGTCCACCTTGCGCAGGCTGGTGATGCGGCCCTCGCGGGCCTGGCCGGCGATGTCGAAGCGCAGGCGGTCGCCGAGCTTCAGGCCCAGTGTCTGCGCGATTCCGTCCTCCACGCTCAGGGCGTCGGCCTCATCCGGCGTCCAGCGTCCGGCGCTCACGGTGTTGTGGCCCGGCAGCCGGGCGTCGTGGCTCAGGTTGAACTCGCGGTCCACCAGGCGCTGCGCGCGGTCACCCTCGAACTTGGCCGGCACCACCTCACGCCCGTTGATCGCCACCAGGCGGCCGCGGATCATCGGGTACAGGTCATAACGCGTGACACCAGCGTCCTTCAGAACCTTGCTGAAGGCCTCGTTCTGCTCGGGCTGCAGGTTGATGACGAAGCGGTTGGGCGCATCCACCGGCGTGGCATTGCGCCAGGCCGAGATCAGATCGGTGCGCAGCAGCACCAGCAACACCAGCGCCAGCAGGCCCACCGCCAGCGCCGAGATCTGCAGCACCGCAAAGGCCGGCCGAGCCGACAACTGGCGCGTGGCCAGCACCAGCCAGCGCGGCGCCTGCGTGCGCGGCACGATGCGGCCGAGTGCCGTCACCACGCCCCAGGCCAGCAGGGCGAACACGACGATGGCCGCCGCAAAACCGCCCACCGTGAGCAGGCCCATGCGCACGTCGGCCGCGGCCGCCACCAGCAGGGCCGCAAAGCCCGCCGCACCGGCCAGCAGCACGCCAACGGAGGCGGCCTTCAGGCCCCCCACATCGCGCCGGATGACGCGCAGCGGCGGCACGCGGGCCAGCTGCAACACGGGCGGCAGGCCAAAGGCCGCGAGCAGTGTCATGCCCACGCCCACGCCAAACGCGGCCGGCGCCAACGAGGCCGGCGGCAAGGCCGTGTCCAGCAGGCCCGAGAGCAATTGCACGAAGACGAAGTGCACGGCATAGCCCAGCACCACGCCGGCCACGCTGGCGATCAGGCCCACTGCGCCGAACTCCAGCGCATAGGCGCCGGCCATCGCGCGCTGCGGCGCACCCAGCACGCGCAGCATGGCGCAGTCGTCCAGGTGGCGCTGCGCGAAATCGCGCGCGGCGATGGCGACGGCCACGGCGGCCAGCAAGGCGGCCAGCAGGGCCACGAGGTTGAGAAAGCGCTGCGCCCGGTCCAGCGTCTGGCGCATCTCGGGCCGGCCCGCCTCGAGCGACTCGATGCGCACGCCACGCAGCTTTTGCGCCTGGATCTGCGCCTCGGCCCAGCGCACGTAGCCAGCCACGTCGGCCTGGCGCTGATCGGGCGCGGCCACGGCCAGGCGGTAGGTGATGCGGCTGGCCGGCTGCACCAGGCCGGTGGCGGCGAGGTCATCGGTGTGGAGCATGGCGCGTGGCGCAAAGCTCATGAAGCCGGCGCCGCGGTCGGGCTCCTGCACGATCACGCGCTCCAGGCGCAGGGCCTTGTCGCCGAGCCAGATCGAGTCGCCCAGCTTCAGCTGCAAGGCATCGAGCAGGCCGGCCTCGACCCACACGTTGCCCGGCGCCGGGCCTTGCCGCGAGGTCAGCTCGGGCGTGCCGGGGCCAGCGCTCAGGCGCAACTGGCCGCGCAGGGGGTAGCCCGCGCCCACCGCCTTCACGGCCACCAGGCGCACGCCGCCGCCGCGATCGTCGGGCGCACGCGCCATGCTCGGAAAGCCACTGTTGGCCGCCACCTGCAGGCCCAGCGAGCGCGCGTGCTCGGCAAAGGCCTGCGGCAGGGGCTGGTCGCTGGCGATCACGGCATCGCCGCCCAGCAACTGGCGCGCGTCGCGGGCCAGGGCCGCATCCAGGCGCCCGGCAAAGAAGCCCACCGCGCTGAGCGCGGCCACGGCCAGCATCACCGCCACCATCAACAAGCGCAGCTCACCGGCGCGAAAGTCGCGCCAGGCCTGGCGCGAGGCCAGGGCGAGCACCGATACGGGCAATCGTTCCATCGTCATGGGCGGCACGGTACACCACGGGCACGCTCAGCCGCCGCGGCAGGGTCTTGCCGATGGGGCCGGGTTTGAAGGCAGCGTGCAAGGCGCTCGAACGATGCGCGGGGCCCGCACTGCTGTAATGAGCGCATGAACACCCATGCCCTGCCCCCCCTGTTCCTCTCGCACGGCTCGCCGATGACGGCGCTGGAGCCGGGCGCCGCTGGTGCCTTCCTCGAGCGCCTGGGCCCGGCCCTGGTGGCACTGGGCGGCGCCCGCCCCAAGGCCATCCTGGCGGTTTCGGCGCACACGCTGACGCGCGAGCCCGTGCTGCTGGCCGCCGCACGGCACGACACGGTGCACGATTTCGGTGGCTTCCCGGATGCGCTGTACCAGCTGCGCTACGACAGCCCGGGCTCGCCCGTGCTGGCCCAGCGCGTGGCCGGGCTGCTGCGAGCTGCGGGCCTGCCGGTGCACGTGTCGCCCGAGGGCGGGCTGGACCACGGCATCTGGTCGCCGCTGCGCTTCACCTTCCCCGAGGCCGACATCCCCATCCTGCCGCTCGGCTTTCCGCCCGACTGGTCGCCGGCGCGGCTGTTCGCGCTGGGCCAGGCGCTGGCGCCCTTGGCCGACGAGGGCGTGCTGGTGATGGGCACGGGCAGCATCACGCACAACCTGCGCCTGCTCTTCGGCGCCACGCGCCCGCCGCTGGACGCGCCCGAGATCCCCGCCAGCGCGGCCTTCCGCCAGTGGTTCGCGCAGCGCAGCGCGGCGGCCGACTGGCCCGCCCTGCTCGACTACCGCACCCAGGCGCCCCACGCGGTGGCCATGCACCCCACCGACGAGCACCTGCTGCCTTTCTACGTGGCCGCCGGCGCCGCGGGCGGCGCAGCACCGGCCAGCACGCGCATCCACGACAGCATCACCTACGGCTGCCTGGGCATGGATGCCTATGCCTTCGGCGGCCAGGCAGCGGGCCTGGCAGCGGCCCTGGCCTGAGGCATCGCGGGCGCCAAGCCGCAACGCTGCGTGCTGCGCCCCGGCCTCGTAGACTTGCGCCATGTCCGCGCCGCTGTTGATCGACACCCCCCGCCAGCAACTGCTTGCCACCCACCCGGGCCTGGCCGAGGCGGTGGCCGCGTTCTATCAGCGCAATGTCGATCACTTTTCGCGTTGGGATCCCCCCTTGCCCGCCGATCACACCACCCTGCCCCGGGTGCGCGAATCGCTGCTCGACGGCCAGCGCGCCTTCGAGTCCGGGCAGGGCCACCGCTGGTGGCTGAGCCTGCGCGAGTCGCCCGGCGAGGTGATCGGATCGGTGCACCTGTCCAACGTGGTGCGCGGGCCCTTCCAGAGCTGCAACCTGGGCTACGCGCTCGACGCCCGCATGCAAGGCTTCGGCCTGATGCACGAGGCGCTGCGTGCGGTGCTGGCCGTGGCCTTCTCGCTGGGCGTGAACCTGCACCGCGTGCAGGCTGCGGTGCGGCCTGAGAACCTGCGCAGCCTGGCCGTGTTGCAGCGCCTGGGCTTTCGCGATGAAGGCCTGGCGCGCGACTACCTCTTCATCGATGGCGCCTGGCGCGACCATCGCCTGTTTGCCATCACCCACCCCGGCTTCGTGCCCCCCGAGCACTGGCCCTGCAAGGACCCGTCATGACCTCGCCCCGCCCCCTCAAGATCGATTTCGTCTCCGACATCGTGTGCCCCTGGTGTGCCATCGGCCTGACCGCGCTCGAAACCGCCTTGCAGCGCCTGGACGGCGTGGTGCAGGCCGAAGTGCATGTGCAGCCCTTCCAGCTGAACCCGGACATGGCGCCCGAGGGCGAAGACATCGTCGAGCACCTGGCGCACAAGTACGGCATGAGCGCCGAGCAGGTGCGCAGCAACCAGGCCGTCATCCGCCAGCGCGGGGCCGACGTGGGCTTTGCCTTCAGCCTGGAGGGCCGTTCGCGCACCTGGAACACCTTCGACGCCCACCGCCTGCTGCACTGGGCCGGCCTGCAGGGCCGCGAGCTACCCTTGAAGCACGCGCTGCTCACGGCCTATTTCACCGAGGGCCAGAACGTGGCCGACCATGAGGTGCTCTTGCGCAAGGCCGCTGAAGTGGGGTTGGACGTGGATGCCGCGCGCGCGGTGCTCGGCAGCGATGCGCACGCGGGCGAGGTGCGCGAACGGCTGGATTTCTATCGCAGCCAGGGCATCTCTTCCGTGCCGTCGGTGATCATCAACGACCGCCACCTGATCCAGGGCGGCCAGCCGCCCGAGGTGTTCGAACAGGCGCTGCGGCAGCTGGCGGCGCAGCCGGCCGAGTGAGGCCCCCACGCTCACTTTGTTCGCTGCCCCCCGAGGGGGCGTCAGCCGCCTTGGGGCGGCCCGGCGTCGGCTGAGCGCGCGGCGCGGCCTGCAGCACGGATTCAGCGCGCCGGCAGCGTGCCCAGCACGCCCTGCACCAGCCAGTCCATCTGCGCGATGGCCTCGTCGCCGAGCTCTCCGCGCGCCAGCCGTTCGCGGCCCTGGTTGTCCACCAACAGGCCCGAGAAGGGCTTGAAGCGGCCGCTCAGGATGGCCTGGCGGCGCTGCTCCAGATCGGTCTTCAGCGTCGCAGGCAGGTCGGCGCGCAGGGCCGAGAGCTGCACCAGCCCGTCCTTCATGCCGCCCCACACCGGCGTGGGCTGCCACTGGCCGGCGATCACCGCGCGCGCCACCTGCGTGTAGAAGCCACCCCAGTGGTGCGTCACGGCAGCCAGCTGCGCGTGCGGCGCGAACTTGCCCATGTCGCTCTGGTAGGCGATGACCGCCACGCCCTTTTCTTCCGCCGTCTGCGGCACGGCGGGCGAGCCGCTGTGGTTGGTGAGCACGTCGGCGCCCTGGCCGATCAGGGCCAGCGCGGCCTCGCGCTCGCGGGCCGGATCGAACCAGGTGTTGAGCCATGCCACCCGCACCGTGGCCTGTGGGTTGGCCGCACGCATGCCAAGTGCGAAGGCATTGATGCCCTGCACCACCTCGGGCACCGGGAAGCCGGCCACATAGCCCGCCTGGCCCGAGGCGCTGCGCTTGCCGGCCAGGTAGCCCGCCAGCCAGCGCGCCTCGTAATAACGCGCGTTGTACGTGCCCAGATTGGCCGCCGTCTTGTAGCCGCCCGCGTGCTCGAACTTCACCGCCGGGAACTCGGCCGCCACCTTCAGCGCCGGCTCGAGGTAGCCGAAGCTGGTGGCCACGATCAAGCCGCAGCCTTGGCGCGCCAGATCGCGCATCACGCGTTCGCTGTCGGGCCCTTCGGCCACGGCCTCGACCGTGCGCGTGCTCACCTGCGCGCCCAGCGCTTGCGCCATCGCCTGCCGGCCGAGATCGTGCTGGTAGCTCCAACCCGCCTGGCCCACCGGGCTGACGTAGACAAAGCAGGCCTGCAAGGGCGCCGCGTGGAGCGAGAGGGGGGAGAGGACAAACGCGGCCGCAAAGGCAGCACTGCGCCTGAGGTTTTTGTACATGGTGTTCCTCGACATGGCCCCGTTGGATGAGAAAACGCCGGCTTCGGGGGCACGAAGCCGGCGTCAAGCCGCACATTGTCGCAGATCAGAATCCGGGCAAACCCCGGGGTGGCGCGGCTCTTGCAAGCGTCGATCCGGGCTTAGCATCCCGCCACCTTGGAAATCCTGGAGGTTCTATCCATGTACCGCTTGACCACAGCAAAGTCGAAATTCGCCCTGGCCAGCCTGGCCCTGGCCGCCACCCTCGCCGCACCCGGCGCCGCATCGGCCAAGACGCTGGTGTATTGCTCCGAAGGCTCGCCCGAGAACTTCACCCCCGCGCTCAACACCACCGGCACCAGCTTTGATGCCGCGCGCCCGGTGTACGACAAGCTCACCCAGTTCACCCGCGGCAGCACGCAGGTGGAGCCGGGCCTGGCCGAGAGCTGGACGGTGTCGCCCGACGGCAAGGTGTTCACCTTCAAGCTGCGCAAGGGCGTCAAGTTCCACAGCGGCGTGAACGGCTTCAAGCCCACGCGCGATTTCAACGCCGACGATGTGCTGTTCTCGTTCGAGCGCCAATGGAAGGACGACCACCCCTACGCCAAGGTCTCCGGCGGCAAGTACGACTACTTTGCCGACATGGGCCTGAAGGACGACGTGCAGGCCATCGAGAAGCTCGACCCGCTCACCGTGCGCATCACGCTGAAGAAGGCCAACGTCACCATGCTGGCCAACCTGGCCATGGACTTTGCCGCCATCCACTCGGCCGAATACGCCGACATGCTGGCCAAGGCCAACAAGAAGGAACAGTTCGACCAGCAGCCCGTGGGCACCGGCGCCTTCTCGTTCGTGATGTACCAGAAGGACGCGGTGATCCGCTACAAGGCCAACCCCGCCTACTGGGGTGAGAAGGCCCTGGTGGACGACCTGGTCTACGCCATCACGCCCGACCCCACCGCGCGCTACAGCAAGCTCAAGGCCAAGGAGTGCCATTTCGTCATCGCGCCGCGCCCGGCCGACCTGCCCGAGATGCAGAAGGACGCCTCGCTCAGCGTGATCAACCAGCCGGGCCTGAACATCGCCTACTGGGCCTTCAACACGCAGAAACCGCCCTTCGACAAGAAGGAGGTGCGCCAGGCCCTGAGCATGGCCATCGACAAGGCCGCGATCATCAAGGACGTGTACCTCGGTGCCGGCACCGGCGCCAAGAACCTGATCCCGCCCACACTCTGGTCCTACAACAACAACGTGAAGGACTACCCGCACGATGTGGCCAAGGCCAAGGACATGCTGGCCAAGGCCGGCGTGAAGACGCCGCTGGAGATCGACCTCTGGTACATGCCCGTGCAGCGCCCCTACAACCCCAACGCCAAGCGCATCGCCGAGATGATGCAGTCCGACCTGGCCAAGGTGGGCGTGAACGCCAAGCTCGTCACCTACGAGTGGGGCGAGTACCGCAAGCGCATGCAGCAGGGCGAGCACATCACCGGCATGCTGGGCTGGACGGGTGACAACGGCGACCCGGACAACTTCTTCTTCCTGCGTGGCTGCGAGGCCGCACGCCCGGGCGGCCAGAACCTGAGCAAGTGGTGCAACAAGGAATTCGACTCGCGCCTCGAGAAGGCCCGCGCCACCGCCGACATGAAGGAGCGCACCAGGCTCTACACCGAGATGCAGCAGATCGAGCACGACGATGCGCCCGATTTCAAGATCGCGCACTCGGTGGTGTACGAGGCAATGCGCAAGGAGGTCACCGGCTACAAGCAAAGCCCCTTCGGCTCGCACCAGTTCAATGGGGTGGATCTGAAGTAAAGCCCAGCGCTGCGGCACCTGTCCCGTGCGCCTGGGCGCATCGGGACAGAGACGCCGCGGCCGCACCCCATGTTCCGATACCTGCTGCGCCGCCTGGCGCTCACCATCCCGACGTTCATCGCGCTGATGTTCGTCACCTTCGTCGCCATCCGCCTCGTGCCGGGCGATCCGGTGGAGGTGCGCGTGGGCGAGCGCGGCATCTCGCCCGAGCGGCTGGCCATGTTCCGACACGAGCTGGGCCTGGACCAACCGGTGTGGAAGCAGTTTGCCGATTACTGCGTGCAGCTGATGCACGGCGATTTCGGCACCTCGCTGGCCACCAATCAAAAGGTGCTCACCGAGTTTGCGGCGCTGTTTCCGGCCACCATCGAGCTGTCGCTGGCCGGCATGCTGTTCGCCGTGGTGCTGGGCATCCCGGCGGGCACCATCGCCGCCGCGCGGCGCGGCACGCTGTTCGATCAAACCTTGATGGGCTTGTCCGTCACCGGCTACTCGATGCCGATCTTCTGGTGGGGCCTGCTGCTGATCATGTTCGTGGCCGAGCGCTGGGGCCTGACACCGGTCTCGGGCCGCATCGACCTGATCAAGTACTACTTCGAGCCCACCACCGGCTTCATGGTGATCGATGCCTGGCTCTCGGGCCAGGCCGGTGCGGTGAAGGACGCGCTGCACCACCTGGTGCTGCCGGCCATCGTGCTGGGCACCATCCCGCTGGCGGTGATTGCGCGCATGACGCGCTCGGCCATGCTCGAGGTGCTGAGCGAGGACTACGTGCGCACCGCCCGCGCCAAGGGCCTGCCCGCCTGGCGCGTGATCGGCCTGCATGCGCTGCGCAATGCGCTCATTCCGGTGGTGACCATCATCGGCCTGCAGGTGGGCGCACTGATGGCCGGCGCGGTGCTCACCGAGACCATCTTCTCCTGGCCCGGCGTGGGCAAATGGCTGATCGAGTCGATCTCGCGCCGCGACTACCCCGCCCTGCAAGGCGGCGTGATGCTGATCTCGTCCATCGTCATCGGCGTGAACCTCTTGGTCGATCTCACCTACGGCCTCATCAACCCCCGCATCCGCCATGGCTGAAATCGCTGCCCCCAGCACTGCGGCAGCCACGCTGCCGCAAGACCTGAGCCCGCTGCGCGCCTTCTGGGCCGCGTTCCGCGAGAACCGTGGGGCGATGTTCGGCTTCTGCGTGGTGGCGGTGATCGTGCTGCTGGCCATCTTTGCCGACTTCGTCGCGCCCTACGCGCCCAACGAGCAGTTCCGCGACGCGGTGCGCGCTGCGCCGATGTGGGCCGACGGCGGCTCGGCGCGCTTCATCCTCGGCACCGACAGCCTGGGCCGCGACATGCTCTCGCGCCTGATCCACGGTGCGCGCGTCTCGCTGTTCATCGGCATGGCGGTGATGAGCGTCTCCTTCGTCATCGGCGTGCTGCTGGGCCTGGCCTGCGTGTCGCTGGGCAATGCGGTGGACGTGGCCATCACCCGCGTGATGGACCTGATCATGGCCGTGCCCAGCCTGGTGCTGGCCATCCTGGTGGTGGCCGTGCTCGGGCCCAGCCTCACCAACACCATCGTGGCCGTGACCATCGTGTACCTGCCGCGCTATGTGCGCCTGGTGCGCGCCTCGGCGCTCACCGAGCTGGGCAAGGACTACGTCACCGCCGCGCGCGTGGCCGGCGTGGGCCCGGCGCGGCTGATGTTCAGCACCGTGCTGCCCAATTGCCTCTCGCCGCTGATCGTGCAGGCCGCGCTCGGTGTGTCCGACGCCATCCTCGAGGCCGCCGCGCTGGGCTTCCTGGGCCTGGGTGCGCAGCCGCCCACGGCCGAGTGGGGCACGATGCTGGCCGATGCGCGCGAGTTCATCCGCTCCAACCCCTGGCTGGTCACCTTCCCCGGCCTGGCCATCCTGATCACCGTGGTGTCCATCAACCTGGCCGGCGACGGCTTGCGTGATGCGTTGGACCCCAAGATGCGCCGGTCATGACAAGCCCGCTGCTGGACATCCGCAACCTCACCGTGCGCTTCGCCACGCGCCACGGCGCCTTCACGGCCGTCGATGGCATCGACATCAGCGTGGACGCCAACGAAGTGCTGGCCATCGTGGGCGAATCGGGCTCGGGCAAATCGGTGGCCATGCTGGCCATCATGGGCCTGCTGCCCTGGACAGCCACCGTCACCGCCGATCGCATGGCCTTCGATGGGCAGGAGATCTCGGGCCTCGGCGCCAAGCAGTGCCGCGCGCTCATCGGCCGCGACATCGCCATGGTGTTCCAGGAGCCGATGTCCTCGCTGAACCCCTGCTTCACCGTGGGCTACCAGATCGGCGAGTCGCTGCAGCAGCACCTGGGGCTGGATCGCGCGGCGCGCCGCCAGCGCACGATCGAGTTGCTCGATCAGGTGGGCATCCCCGACGCCGCGAGCCGGCTCGGCGCCTTCCCGCACCAGCTCTCGGGGGGCATGAGCCAGCGCGTGATGATCGCCATGGCGCTGGCCTGCAAGCCGCGCCTGCTGATCGCCGACGAGCCCACCACCGCGCTGGACGTCACCATCCAGGCGCAGATCCTCGACCTGCTGGTGAGCCTGCGCAAGGACACCGGCATGGCGCTCGTGCTGATCACCCACGATCTGGGCGTGGTGGCCGAGACCGCCGACCGCGTGGTGGTGCAGTACGCCGGCCGCCAGGTGGAGGCAGCCCGCGCCAGCGAGTTGTTCACCGACCCGCACCACCCTTACACCGCCGCGCTGCTGGCCGCTCTGCCCGAGCATGCGCAAGGCAAGCGCCTGGCCGCCATCCCGGGCCTGGTGCCGGGGCAGTTTGATCGGCCCGGAGGCTGCCTGTTTGCGCCGCGCTGCGAGCACGCCAAGCCGGCCTGTGAAGTCAGCCCGGGCCATGCGTCCGATGCCTTGGGCCGCGCGCTGTGCCACACGCCGCTGCTGCGGGGGGTGCCGCAATGAGCGTCGTGCTTGAAGCGCAGAACCTGCACCGCCACTATGCGGTGCGCCGCGGCCTGTTCGCGAAGCCGGCCACGGTGCATGCCTTGGCCGGCGTGTCCTTCCAGGTGCAGGCCGGCAAGACGCTGGCCGTGGTGGGCGAATCGGGCTGCGGCAAGAGCACGCTGGCTCGCCTGCTCACGATGATCGAGACGCCCACAGAGGGGCGCCTGCTGATCGATGGGCAAGACGTCGTCAACGCCGATGCCGATCAGCGCCAGGCCTTGCGCCGCGCGGTGCAGATCGTCTTCCAGAACCCGTATGGCTCGCTCAACCCGCGCCAGACGGTGGGCAATGCCTTGATGGAGCCATTGCTTGTCAACGGCGAGGCCGATGCGAGCAAGCGCGAACACGCCGCGCGCGAGATGCTGCGCCAGGTGGGCCTGCGCGAGGAACACTTCGGCCGTTACCCGCACATGTTCAGCGGCGGCCAGCGCCAGCGCATCGCCATCGCGCGCGCACTCATGCTCAAGCCGCGCGTGCTGGTGTTGGACGAGCCGGTGTCGGCGCTGGACGTGTCCATCCGCGCGCAGGTGCTCAATCTGCTGGTCGATCTGCAGCAGGCCATGGGCGTGGCCTATGTCTTCATCTCGCACGACCTGGGCGTGGTGCGCCATGTGGCCGACGAGGTGATGGTGATGTACCTGGGCCGCGCGGTGGAGCAAGGCCCGCGCGCCACCATCTTCAACGATCCGCAGCACCCCTACACGCAGGCGCTGCTGTCGGCCACGCCCACGGTGGACGCCACCGCGCGCCGCCAGCGCATCATCCTGCAGGGCGAGTTGCCCTCACCGATCTCGCCGCCCAGCGGCTGCGCCTTTCACACCCGCTGCCCCATCGCCGAGGCGCGCTGCAAGCTCACCACGCCCGAGCTGGTGCCGCCGCCGTCCACCGGCGCCGGACGCTCGGTGGCCTGCCTGCTGCGTCAGGGCTGATCCGTGCCGGCCGCGTCCGCCACCAGGCGGATGCGCAGGCCGGTGAGGCCCACCACCTGGCCGGGCCGCATCTTGGCGGTCTTGCGCAGTTCGTCCTGGCCGTCCACCTGCACGCGGCCTTCGGTGATCATCACGCGCGCGGCGCCGCCACTGGGCGCGGCACCCACGGCCTTGAGCAGGCGGTCGAGCGTGATGAACTCGCCGCGAATCGCGAAATCGATGGTCTGCATGGCCGGATTGTCCACCGCGCCTCGCACCGAGGCGCGCATGGCAGACTCAAGGCATGAGCTTCGAGCTTCGCGTGGAACCCGGTGGCTGGCGCGTGCGCGTGGCGCCGGGCCAGAGCCTGCTCGAGGCCAGCCTGCGCGTCGGCGTGCGCCTGCCCAGCTCGTGCCGCAACGGCACCTGCCGCGCTTGCATGTGCCGCCTGCTGTCGGGCGAGGTGGCTTATCGCATCGAGTGGCCCGGCCTGCTGGCCGAGGAGAAGCAGGAGGGCTGGATCCTGCCTTGCGTGGCCACGGCCTGCAGTGACCTCGCCATCGACGCGCCGCTCGGCACGCACGACTTTGCGAAATGACACACGCCCGCTTGAACGCAGCAACAGCGCGGGTGTCCAATCGTTGCGAGCGGCCGCGCGCCAAGCGCAGCCAGCCCGCTCATGCAGAAGGAGTGCAG
>Ga0268298_10001121_pt1 | contig 32402 bp, 29 predicted proteins | sample WWTPWeurt_MetaG_FD_194462 | JGI IMG/M metagenome (GOLD analysis project Ga0268298, IMG submission 194462) | Activated sludge microbial communities from WWTP in Nijmegen, Gelderland, Netherland - WWTP Weurt | ecosystem: Engineered > WWTP > Aerobic digester > Activated sludge | place... | reverse complement strand
TATCGTCCAGGGAAACGGTTTCCTGGTCGCCCCGTCGCTTGTCGGTCTCCCGCTCGCGCGCCAGATCGATCAGCTTGTTGCGCACGACCCGCGCCATGTAGGCGATGGGCGGACCGCCCGGGTCGGCTACTACCTGCCGCCGCACCTCAAGCCAGTGCATCAGACATTCCTGCAGGAGGTCGTCGAATTCCTCCCGATACAGACTTCGTGACCGCCGGCGGAATTCCCCGATGAGTTTCTTGGTGACCGCAATTTCCCAACCCTGTAGACCATTGCCCTGTTTGAGCGCCATGGCGCCCCCCTTTCATCAGATGAAAGGGCGGCAATGTGACCAATGACGTTGCTATTTAACTAAATGGCATCGAAATATATGTATCTATATGACCTAGGGCATAGTCGCCGACAGTTTTGAAGGCAATTCCGTATTTATGACTCATGCCTGCCAAGGTCACTCTGGTAGAGACACCCGCTGAGTGTCTCTAAGAGGGGCTATGGCGGATCTACTGCGGCAGCCCGATGTGCCGCGAACGTGCAGCCAGTACCGGGGTGGGCCTGGGGAGCACAGCAGTGAACTAACGCGGGTACAAGAGTGGGAGCGGCGAGCTATGCGCTATACATCAATCAGACGATCACCCCCATACGACGTATGGCCAGGTCCCAATGTGATGCTCTGCAAAGATCCGCTGAAGCGGAACGGCCAGACCGCGGGAAGACATGTTCTTTCGAGGGGTTCGGTATGAGTCCCGTAATGACAGTGGCCGAAGCCGCCGCATTCCTAAAAGTCAGTGATGACGTTCTCTACCCGATGCTGGCTCGCGGAGAAATACCGGCCGGAAAGGTCAAGGGGCAATGGAGATTGATCGAGGATGACTTACTGAACTGGCTCAGATCGCAGTATTCTGTGAAGGCGAGAGCGCCTTCTGATGTGGAGGTTTTATGCCATACCGAAGGGAAGGAACCCGTAATTGGTGGATCGTTGTCAAAGGAGTACGCCAGTCTTCTGGGACTGCCGACTTCGAGGACGCAAAAGCACTCGAAGGGAAGCTGAATCACGAAGACTGGTTGCAGCAAAGAATGGGGTTCAAGAAGCCACGAAGCTGGAAGGAAGCAGTCGTGAAATTTCTGAAGGAAAGTCAGCACAAGGCCAGTTACGACACCATCAAGCAGCGACTTGGCTGGTGGAATGCGTTGCTGGGCGACCTTGCGGACATTCGGAAGATAGATCGTGACATGATTGACGACTACATCGCCGCCAATCGCCCAGTCACGGGAGTCGCCAGCAGTGCCAACAGCACCGCCAACAAGTATTCAAAGGTGGTGATGTCGATATTGAACCAGGCGCACGACGAGTGGAAGTGGATCGATGGTGTACCAAAACTCCGGTATTACCCAGAGCCGCCGCATCGTCGAGCATGGCTCAAGGTGGAGCAGTGGCGCAAACTGGAAAAACAACTTCCCGATCATCTGAGGCTGGCGGCAACCTTCGCGCTGGCGACAGGACTGCGAAAGGGGAAGGTGTTTGGGCTGGAGTGGTCGCAGGTCGACCTTGCCGAGCGCACTTTAACGACCTACGGTAACGATGTGAAGTTGGGAGTCGTCATACCTCTCAACGACACGGCCATGAGCGTTTTGCGGGAGATTACAAGCGAACCTGTACGGCATCTGACGCGGGTGTTCTCCGTCAAAGGAGAACCCATACAAGGGTATGGGAAGGCGTGGTTCAAAGCAATGCACCGCGCCGGACTTGGCGAATACAAGCTGTGGCGCGTCGATGGAAAGCTGAAATCTGAATGGACGGGATTTACCTGGCACGGACTTCGTCACACATTTGCATCGTGGCTCGGTCAGGCTGGAGTAGCTGAGATGTATATCGATCAGTTATGCGGCTGGGCAGAGAAGGACACGCGGGGAATCTACACGCATCTGGATGTCGAGCATCTGCGCCCATACGCGCAGATCATCGATACCAAGCTCGCGGCCCTTCCTGCACTATCGATTGCACAGTTTGCTACACAGTCGCAACAAAGCGAAGTAGTTACTCTCGCTGCTACTGCCTGAAATTGGCCCGCCCGGCGGGATTCGAACCCACTACCCCCGGCTTAGAAGGCCGGTGCTCTATCCAGATGAGCTACGGGCGGATGCGCCCTTTCTGGCACGCGGGGCAAGTTTAGCGCAGGACGGAACAAACGGCACCGGGAGGGGCATAATTGCCGGAGTTCCCGCCAATCGCCCGCATACGCCCATGGCCACCGACCAGACCTACTGCTACCACTGCCGCACCCATCATCCGCGCAACGAAATGCGGCTGATCGTGACCAAGACCGGCAAGCGCTGGCGCTGCATCCGCAGCATCGAGGCGACCCGGCAGGGGGCGGCGGCGCGCGAAGCCTATGGTCGCCAGATTTCGGAAATCAACAAGGCCGAGTCCAAAAGCCGCGCGCAGCGACTCAACAACCTCCTGCAGGAAAAGTAGTCGGCGTGGCCGGATCGTCTTCCGACAAACTCGACCGCCTCGTCGCCGACGCGCGACGCGCGGCCGATGTCCGCGAACAGGGATATCGGGAGCAGGCCCTGAAAATCTATCCCTGGATCTGCGGCCGCTGCGCCCGCGAGTTCAACCGCAGCAACCTGCGCGAGCTGACCGTGCATCACCGCGATCACAACCACCAGAACAATCCCTCCGACGGCAGCAACTGGGAACTGCTCTGCCTGTACTGCCATGACAACGAGCACCAGCGGCAGCTCGAAGCGGGCAACGGGTCGGCGGATGGGCGCGGGAATGGCCCGGCAGCGACCCACTCGCCATTCGCCAAGCTCAAGACGTTGCTGGGATCGAAGAACAGCTAGCCGATCGACGCATTGAAGACCGGGTCAGACCCCGTCTTCGCCCGAGTGCATGAAAGGCGCGGCTCACTCACCGTTCAAATTACCCGGGGGCACGGCAACCGGTGTCTGCGCTGCCGGCTCTTGCGGCTCGGGTACATTCTGCCTGTCTAGCCAGTTAAGCACCTGCCGTGCCTGGGCGATGCCCTTGCTCTCGGCCTGAAGGAGCAAAGAGCGCGCTCTCGACGAATCTTTTTTGCTCCCTGCACCAATCGCCAACAGCCTGCCGGCGTTGAACTGGGCGGAAGGCAGCCCCTGTTCCGCCGCGCTCAGGTACCAGCGCAGGGCCTCCTCCGGATTGGCGACTGCGCCGCGTCCCATTTCATTGATCTCGCCAAGATTGTTCTGCGCGTCAGGATCCCCTTGGTCGGCTGCCAGCCGGTACAGACGGGCCGCCCTGGATTCGTCAACCGAACCGCCGTGGCCGTTCATCATCAGGTAGGCAAGCAGCGTCTGCGAACGCGGCCGGCCCTGGCTGGCGGATTGCGCCAGCCAGGTGCGGGCGCATGCGTAGTCGGAGGCTGTCGCACCGAATTCTCCCAGGCATCGACGCCCCATCCATTCCTGCGCAGTCGAGTGTCCCCTCACCGCGGAGCGCTCCATTTCCAACCAGGCCCGGTCAGAAGAAATCTTCATCAGGCATTGCGCAGCATGCCAACCGGAGGAGGCCAACTGCTCGGCGGCGATAAGAAACTCCACGCACGACTTGTTCTCATCCTTTGCAAGCAACAGGCCTCGCCCAAGAAGAAAACCTGTCGCTTGGCGCGCCTTAAAATCTCCACCCTGCGCCATCTTCTGCACGCGCCATCCCGTGTCATGCAGGTCCGTAGTCAATTTCCGCGTGAGTTCGCCAACCTTCCCGGTATTGCCTGCTGCCTCCGCACGCAACAGGTTGTCGGCCACGGTCACGGTAATGCGTGCCAGACGTTCCCGGGCGGCCGTGTCGCCCGGATTGTCCATTACGGCTTGACGCGCCGCAGCCGTATCCGCATCCAGATCGGTTTCTATGGAGCTAGGCGGATCAAGCGACGGACCTGACCTTTCCGGACTGGCCGACGTTGCCGCAACCGTTTGTAATTTTGGAGTCGCCGCCCGAGATACGGCTTTTGGTTCCCTAGGCTTGGCCTTTGTTGCGGACTTCGGCTTCGCAGTGGACTGAGCCTTGGTTTGGACCTTGCGCTGCGACTTGGTGTCGGGCTTTGTCGCAGTTTTGGCGCCAGCGTTCGCCTCGGTTGCCGGCGCTACCGCAAAGGATGGCAGCGACGTCAAGCACGCGACCAAAAGGAAACAAGGGAACTTCCAGTTCGACTTCATGCGTAGTCGGGACAGAATCCAATGAACAAGGAGAGCGCCGAAATCCTCCGCCCCAGGACCTGAACCAAAGTACATTGCCCCTTTCCAATTCCGACCAAGACCGCTTGGAGCGAAAGAAAATACGACTATCCAATAAGTTACAGACCAAGCAAGGCGATATAAGGCGGAAAAAAAGGTTTCAGCCTTTCGACGGAAACCCTGGATTTCAAATGGTCGGGGTGGAGGGATTCGAACTCTCGACATCTTGCTCCCAAAGCAAGCGCGCTACCGGGCTGCGCCACACCCCGAACAAGCGAATTTTACCGAAGCCGGTCGGTGGCGGTCAATCACCTGTCAGAAAACGCACCCGATAAACCATGCCTTGCAGTCGTCCGCCGTTTGGTTTATAAAGCCGATTCTCTGAAAATACGGATTCTTTGCAATGGCCGAAGATCTGCTTCACAAAAGGCAATTCCCGCCCTATACGCCGAAGAAGGGCGAAGAGTACATGAGCGCAAAACAGCTCGCGCACTTCCATGCCATCCTGACTTCCCTCAAGGACGAACTGAGCGAGGACATCGAACGCACGGTGCACACCATGCAGGACGAAGCCACCGTTTTCGCGGACCCGAACGACCGCGCCAGCCAAGAGTCGGACATCGCCCTGGAACTGCGAAACCGCGACCGCGAGCGCAAACTGATCAAGAAGGTGGATGAGTCAATTGCCCGCATCGAGAGCGGGGAGTATGGCTATTGCGACTCCTGCGGCGTCGAAATCGGCCTCAAGCGCCTTGAAGCCCGCCCTACCGCGACCATGTGCATCGACTGTAAAACGCTGGAAGAACATCGCGAAAAGCAGGTCGGCAAATAGCGCTCTAAACTATAGGACAACAAAAAAGGACGCCGCGGCGTCCTTTTCCGTTGCCCGAAAGCAATCGCTTATTCGGCTGCCAGAGCCGATGCGGCAGTTTCCGCGGCAATAGCCTTCATCGACAGGCGAACGCGGCCCTTGTCGTCGGTTTCGATAACCTTGACCTTCACTACCTGGCCTTCCTTGAGGTAGTCGGCAACGGCATTTACGCGCTCACTGGCGATTTGTGAAATGTGCAGCAAGCCATCCTTGCCCGGTAGCAGGCTGACGATGGCGCCGAAATCCAGCAGGCGAAGCACGGTGCCTTCGTAAATCCGGCCGACTTCGACTTCAGCGGTGATGTCCTCGATGCGCTTCTTTGCCACTTGGGCGGCATCCGCATTGACCGACGAAATGGTGATCGAGCCATCGTCCTCGATATCAATGACGCAACCGGTCTCCTCGGTCAGCGCACGGATGACGGCACCGCCCTTGCCGATGACGTCACGAATCTTTTCCGGGTTGATCTTGATGTGGATCATGCGCGGAGCGAAGGTGGACACCTCCTCGCGATGGCCGGACATCGAACCCTTCATCTTGTCCAGGATGTGCAGGCGCGCTTCCTTGGCCTGGGCCAGTGCCACCTGCATGATTTCCTTGGTGATGCCCTGGATCTTGATGTCCATCTGCAGCGCGGTAATGCCATCTTCGGTACCGGCCACCTTGAAGTCCATGTCGCCGAGGTGATCCTCGTCGCCGAGGATGTCGGTAAGCACGGCAAAACGGCCACCATCCTTGATCAGGCCCATGGCGATACCGGCCACCGGCGCCTTGAGCGGAACGCCCGCATCCATCAGCGCCAGCGAGCCGCCGCAGACGGAAGCCATCGACGACGAGCCGTTGGACTCGGTGATCTCGGAGACGACACGCATCGAATAGCCGAACTCCTCGGGCGATGGCAGCACGGCAAGCAGTGCGCGCTTGGCGAGGCGGCCGTGACCTATTTCGCGGCGCTTCGGCGTGCCGACGCGGCCGGTTTCACCGGTGGCGTAGGGCGGCATGTTGTAGTGGAGCATGAAGCGGTCGCGATACTCTCCCTGCAGCGCATCGATTATTTGCTCGTCGCGGCCGGTGCCCAGTGTGGCGACAACAAGTGCCTGCGTCTCGCCGCGGGTGAACAGTGCAGAGCCGTGGGTGCGCGGCAGGACGCCGTTGCGAATAACGATCGGACGCACGGTGCGGGTATCACGACCGTCAATGCGAGGCTCGCCATTGAGGATCTGGCTGCGCACGATTTTGGCTTCGAGTTCGAACACGGTGTTGCCGATGAGGTTGGAATCCGGTGGGTTCTCAACGCCCTCGGTAAGCGCAGCAATGGTCTTCTTGGTGATTTCCCGCGTCCTCACCGTGCGGGCCTGCTTGCTGGTGATGCGATAGGCTTCGCGCAAGTCGGCTTCGGCTAGTTCGGCGACGCGGGCGATCAGCGGCTCGTTCTTGGCCGGCGGCTGCCAGTCCCACTCGGGCTTGCCGGCGGCTTCGACCAGTTCGTTGATGGCCTTGATCGCCGCCTGCATCTGCTCGTGGCCGAAAACCACGGCACCGAGCATGATTTCCTCGGAGAGGCGCTTGGCTTCGGACTCGACCATCAGCACGGCGCCTTCGGTACCGGCCACCACGAGGTCGAGTTGGGTGCCTTGCAACTGGGTCTTGGTCGGACACAACACGTACTTGCCATCGATGTAGCCGACGCGCGCCGCACCGATCGGGCCGCTGAAGGGAATGCCTGAAATCGCCATCGCTGCCGAGGCGCCGAGCATGGCCGGTATATCCGGATCGATTTCCGGATTGCACGACATTACGGTGCACACCACCTGCACTTCGTTGTAGAAGGCATCGGGAAACAGCGGACGCAACGGGCGGTCAATCAGCCGCGAGGTGAGGATTTCCTTTTCCGAAGGACGGCCTTCGCGTTTGAAAAAGCCGCCGGGAATGCGGCCGGCAGCGTAGGTGCGCTCCTGGTAATCCACCGTCAGGGGAAAGAAATCCTGGCCCGGCTTGGCGTTCAGTGCGCCAACGACGGTGGCCAGCACCACGGTATCCTCCATGGTAACCATCACGGCACCGCCTGCCTGACGGGCAATTTCCGCAGTTTCGAGGGTGACCGTATGGTCACCGTAGGCAAAGCTCTTCTTGATCGGATTCAGCACAAAAATTCCTTTCGGCAAAAATAAAAAGCCGGCACAACCCTCATGGTCGCACCGGCCTGATCAGCCAGCCTGCCCAATATTTGGCGCAGAACGCATCGCGTCGGGATGACCCGGGCCGGCGTCTGGTTGAAATTACTTGCGCAGACCGAGGCGCTCGATCAACGACCGATAGCCATCGATGTTCTTGCGTTTGAGGTAATCCAGCATCGAGCGACGCTGGCTGACCATCTTGAGCAGGCCGCGACGTGAATGATGATCCTTGGTATGTGCCTTGAAGTGATCCGTCAAGTCGTTGATGCGCGCGGTAAGCAGCGCGACCTGGACTTCGGGGGAACCGGTGTCACCTTGGGCACGCTGGTAGTCGGTGACGATCTTCGCTTTGTCGGTAGTCGAAATTGCCATTATGGTTTCCTTGCTGATCCTGTAATTTTGGGCTCTTGGAGAACCATGGATTATAGCGTTTTGAAGGCTGTCAAATCAAGCATCAGGGACGAATTCATTACTCAGGAACCGGCGACCAGCCGTTGCGGTTGCAACCAGCCATCGACAGTCTGTCGGCAGACACCGATGAATCGATCCTCATGATCGTAGGCGCGCAGCCGGGCGCCAGCTTCCCCGGACCAGCGAACAGATTGACCGTGTCGCAATCGAACTGCATCGGCAGCGTCCAGTCGGGCTTCCGCCAGATTTGCCACAAGGCTGTCAGGAGGCAGCAGCAAGGCATCGCGAACCTCGGCTGCCAACGCTTCGAGTTGTGCAAGGGAATGGGCTGCAGCAACATCCAGCGGCCCTATTCCGGTACGGCGCAGGCCGGCCAAATGCGCGCCACAGCCCAGGAACTCACCGATGTCGGCAGCCAGGGTGCGAACATACGTACCCTTGCTGCAAAGAACCTCAACCACGAAGCGTCCGCCGGCAAGATCGCTTGCATCGAGCAAATCCAGCCTGTGGATACTGGCCCGGCGCGCGGCGCGCTCAAGTTCGATGCCAGCACGGGCATATTCATAGAGCGGCTTGCCATCCCGCTTCAGCGCCGAATACATTGGCGGAATCTGGTCGATTTCGCCGGTATGGGCCGCAAGCGCCTTCTCTACCGCCCTCCGGTCAGCTTCTACCGGACGGCGCCGCAGTACTTTGCCCTCGGTATCCGCAGTATCGGTGGTGACGCCAAGTTGAACCACCGCCACATAGCGCTTGTCGGCATTCAACAAATCACTTGAAAACTTGGTGGCTTCGCCAAAGCACAACGGCAAAAGGCCGGTGGCCAGAGGATCGAGCGTCCCCGTGTGCCCTGCCTTTTCAGCGTCATAAAGGCGCCTCGCGGCCTGCAGGGCGCGATTGGAAGACTCTCCGAGCGCCTTGTCCAGCAACAGGACCCCATCGAGCCGGCGACGCGGCGGCTTGCGCGGTGCATTCACTCCTGAAACGGCTTGTTGTCCGATTCCACGGCTTCGTCGATCAGTTTCGAGAGGCGGACCCCCTCCTGGACGGAGGAGTCAAAGACAAAATGCAACTCGGGAACATGATGGATCCTGACCCGCCGACCGAGTTCGCGACGCAGGAAACTGGCGGAATGCTTGAGCCCCTGATCGATCATCTCGTTCGACGCCGGATCGGCAAGCGAGGTATAGAACACCTTGGCATGAGCGTAATCGGCGGTGACTTCGACTGCCGTCAGCGTGACGAGCGTGAGTTTGGGCGCGATCCGCAAGTCCTTGAGATGAAACCGCAGCAGATCCGCAAGTTCCCGCCGGATCTGCTCCGAAACGCGGTCAGAACGAGCGTAGCCATGGCCTGAGCCGCGCTTTGTCACCATTCCGATCAGAGTAGCGCCCGGGCGATTTCCTGGACCTCGAACACCTCGAGCTGATCGCCTTCATTGATGTCGTTGTAGTTCTTCAGGCTCAAACCGCACTCGAAGCCTTCCTTGACCTCGCGCGCGTCGTCCTTGAAGCGCTTTAGCGAATCCAGTTCGCCGGTATGTATCACGGTATTGTTGCGCAACAGCCTGACCGAGGCGCCGCGCCTCACCACGCCGGAAAGGACCATGCAACCGGCGACTGCGCCGATGCGCGAAATGCGGAATACCTGACGGATCTCGACCAGTCCGATGACGACCTCCTTCTTTTCCGGAGCAAGCATGCCGGACAGTGCCGCCTTGACCTCATCGACCACCGCGTAGATGATGTTGTAATAGCGGATGTCGACGCCAAGACTTTCAGCAGCCTTGCGCGCACCGACGTCGGCGCGGGTATTGAAGCCGATCACCACTGCCTTGGAAGCGGCGGCCAGATTGATATCGGATTCGCTGATGCCGCCGACGCCTGCATGTACCACCATGACCTTGACTTCGCCGGTCGACAGTTTGTTCAGGGATTGCGTCAGAGCTTCCAGGGAACCTTGCACATCGGCCTTGATTACCAAGGGCAGGGTCCTGACCTCGCCCTCGGTCATCTGCTCGAACATGTTTTCCAGCTTGGCGGCCTGCTGCTTGGCGAGCTTGACATCACGGAACTTGCCCTGGCGGAACAGCGCGATTTCCCGCGCCTTGCGCTCATCGTTGAGAACCATGCTTTCGTCGCCGGCAGCCGGCAGGTCAGTCAGACCCTGTATTTCGACCGGGATCGACGGGCCTGCCGAATCGACGGCCTTGCCGTTCTCGTCGAGCATGGCGCGCACGCGACCGAATACCGCGCCTGCCAGGAGTACGTCGCCGCGGCGCAGGGTTCCGGACAGCACCAGAATGGTTGCCACCGGACCCTTGCCCTTGTCGAGGCGCGCCTCGATCACCAAGCCTTTTGCCGGCGCATCCACCGGCGCGGCAAGCTCCAGCACCTCGGCCTGCAACAGCACATGTTCCAACAACGCGTCGATGCCCTCCCCAGTCTTGGCCGAGACGCCAATGAAGGGGGCGTCGCCACCGTATTCTTCCGGCACCACGCCTTCGGCGACCAGTTCCTGCTTTACGCGCTCCATGTTCGCATCGGGCTTGTCGATCTTGGTCACGGCCACGACCAGGGGCACGTTGGCTGCCTTTGCATGGGCGATGGCTTCCTTGGTCTGCGGCATGACCCCGTCGTCCGCGGCGACGACCAGAATGACCAGGTCGGTGGCCTTCGCGCCGCGTGCGCGCATTGCGGTAAAGGCCTCGTGACCCGGCGTATCGAGGAAGGTGATCATGCCGCGCGGCGTTTCCACATGGTAGGCGCCGATGTGCTGGGTGATGCCGCCCGCCTCGCCATGGGCGACGCGACTCTTGCGGATGTAGTCGAGCAATGATGTCTTGCCGTGGTCAACATGGCCCATCACGGTGACTACCGGGGCCCGTGGCAGTTGCACCACGTCCTTGTGATCGCCTTCGTCCACGAGATATGCATCCGGATCGTCGAGCTTGGCGGCGAACGCCAAATGACCCATTTCCTCGACCACGATCATCGCGGTTTCCTGGTCGAGTACCTGATTGATCGTGACCATCGAACCCATTTTCATCAACGTCTTGATGACTTCCGTGGCCTTGACCGTCATTTTGTGCGCAAGATCGGCCACCGAAATGGTTTCCGGCACATGCACTTCGCGCACGATCGCTTCAACCGGTTGCTGCACCTGCACTTCCTCAGGGTGCCCATGACGGCCGCCATGGCGACCGCCACCCTTCGAACCACGCCACCCGGATGTACCGGCATCACCGCGGGTCTTGATCGCGCGCCGCTTCGCGGCGTCATCCTTCCATGCGTCCTTCTTGGCCGGCTTCGCCTTGCCGTCGTCGGGTTTCGCGGCCGGCTTGTGGATAGTTCCGGACACACCCGCGGCAGCGGCCTCCTTTGCCTTCTTGGCTTCTGCAGCAGCCAGTTGAGCCTGCTGCTCCGCAAGGCGTGCTTCGGCCTCAGCACGCGCCCTGGCTTCGCGGTCATGCTTTTCCCTGAACTCGGCGGCTTGAATTGCGGACAATTTGCCCTGGCGCTGCATTTCTGCTTCGCGCAACGCACGCTGAGCATCATCAATCACCGATTTCGGTGCCACCTCCGGCTTTGCGGCGGCATCATCGGCCGGCGAAGCCTCGGGGACGGCAGCCGGCGAAGCGACCGGCGCCTCGATCGCAGGCATCGCCGCGACTGATGGCACTTCTTGGACAACCGCGGTCATCTCGGCGACCGTATTTCCGGCGGCAGCCTCGGCCGCCAACTCGCTGGGATCCCGCTTGACGAAAATTCGCTTCTTGCGGACCTCGACCTGGATCGTTCGCGCCTTGCCTGTTGAATCGGCCGCCTTGATTTCGGTGGTCTGTTTGCGCGTCAGGGTGATCTTGGCCTTCGGCACGGTATCGCCATGCGACTTGCGCAGATAGTCGAGCAGCCGGGTCTTGTCCTGTTCGGACAAGGTGTCATCGGATTCCTGCTTGCTGACACCAGCCTTGGCCAGCTGCTCGAGCAGGGCCGGCGCCGGCATTTTCAGCTCGGTTGCAAACTGGGAAACAGTCATCAAAGCCATGCCGTACCTCTCATTCTTCTTCCGCGAACCAGTGGGCACGCGCAACCGTGATCAAGGCGGTGGCCCGCGCAACATCGATTCCGGTCATGTCAATCAATTCGTCGGTTGCCAGATCCGCCAGTGAATCGCGATCAGTGACGCCGTTCTTGGCCAGTTTTGCCGCCAGCGACTTATCCATGCCCTCGAGCGACAGCAGATCGTCTGCCACCTTCTCCAACTGTTCTTCGTCGACGATGGCTTCGGTCAGCAACACATTGCGGGCACGCTCACGCAGCTCGGTTACGGTCGCCTCGTCGAAGGACTCGATCTCCAGCATTTCCGCAAGAGGAACATAGGCGATTTCCTCCAGGGTGGAGAAGCCCTCCTCGATCAGGATGTTGGCGACTTCCTCGTCGACGTCGAGCTTTTCCATGAACACGCCGCGAATCGAGCTGTGTTCGGTTTCCGAGCGCTTTTGCGACTCTTCGATCGTCATCAGGTTAATGGTCCAGCCCGTCAGTTCGGAAGCCAGGCGCACGTTCTGTCCGCCGCGACCGATGGCGATCGCCAGGTTGTCCTCGTCGACCACGACATCCATGGCGTGCTTTTCTTCATCGACCACGATGCTTTGCACGTCCGCCGGCGCCAGGGCGCCAATCACGAACTGTGCCGGGTCCGCAGACCAGAGGATGATGTCGACGCGTTCGCCGGACAGTTCATTGGTTACGGCCGTGACGCGGGAGCCGCGCATGCCGACGCAGGTACCGATCGGATCGACGCGGGGATCGTTCGACTTGACGGCTATTTTGGCGCGCATGCCGGGGTCACGGGCAGCGGCCTTGATTTCGAGCAGGCCATCTTCGATTTCGGGTACTTCGAGCTCGAACAACTTCATGATGAACTCGGGAGCGGTACGCGACAGGATCAGTTGCGGACCGCGGGCCTGACGATCGATCTTCATCAGCCAGGCACGCACGCGGTCGCCTGGACGCAGGTTTTCCTTGGGAATCATCTGGTCACGCGGCAACAGGGCCTCGATGCGACCCGCTTCGATGATGGCGCTGCCGCGCTCCATGCGTTTGACGGTGCCGCTGACGAGAAACTCCTTGCGATCGAGAAAATCATTGAGCAGTTGCTCGCGCTCGGCATCGCGAATCTTCTGCAGGATGACCTGTTTCGCGGCCTGCGCGCCGATGCGACCGAAATCGATCGGTTCCAGTTCTTCCTCGACGAACTCCTCGAGCGCAATGTCGGAAATCTGCTTTTGCGCGTCGGTCAGGCCGATCTGCTGTTCGGGATCCTCGACCGCGCCGTCGGGCACCACCAGCCAGCGGCGGAAGGACTCGTATTCGCCGGTTTCGCGATCGATATCGACGCGTACATCGGCTTCGTCGTTGACGCGTTTCTTGGTTGCCGATGCCAGCGCCATCTCAAGGGCGCCAAAGACGATGTCCCGCGGCACATTCTTCTCGCGGGCAAGGGCATCGACCAACAACAGCAATTCACGGCTCATGTGAGTCCTCCGGCAATAGTCAGAACTTCGGCACCAGGCGCGCGCGATCGATGTTCTCGAGCGCAAACCGATGCTGTGTTTCATTCACTTTCAGGCAGACCATTTCCACTCCGCCCTCTTCCTGCAATCCTTCGAGTACACCGCTGAAGTTGCGCTGGTTGCCCAGCGGAACACGCAATTTCAGCTGCACATCCTGTCCTGCAAAGCGGCGATAGTCCGCCGGCTTGACCAGTGGCCGATCCAGTCCGGGAGAAGACACCTCGAGACGGTCGTAATCGACGTTTTCGACCATGAAAACGCGACTGAGCTGGCTGCTCACGGTCGCGCAGTCCTCGACGCTGATGCCGCTCTTTTCTGCCTGCACTCCTGCGGGCCGGTCGATAAAGACGCGCAATAGCCGGGCGCGCGGGCTGGTTTCAAATTCCACCAGTTCGTACCCTAAACCGACTACAGTCGTTTCAATCAAATCAACCAGTTGCATGGCAATCAAGAAACCCATCGCACAAATAGAAAATGGGCCAAAAAGCCCATTCCTTATCCCTTCCAAAACCGTGGCACCAACCAAAGCCGGGCGATTATAGCAGAGGCATCATTTCTCTGCCAAATCAAATTGATCGCCGTCGGCGGCACCCTCCCCTTCGAAACCGTGTAGGCCATCCGAATGGTGATCCGCAGCACCCGACGGGGCCCCCTTGCGTTCCGGCGGCAACAATTTCAGCAACTCCTGCACTTCGGCTGGCTCCAGATCGCGACACTGGCCACGTTTCAGGCGTGGCGACAGGAGCACCGGGCCGTAACGGACACGCATCAGACGGCTGACCAGCAAACCAACGGCCTCGAACATCCGCCGTACCTCGCGATTGCGCCCTTCCGTCAGAACCACGCGGTACCAGCGGTTGGAGCCCTCGCCGCCGGCTTCAGCGACAAACTTCACTCGCGCCAGCCCGTCGTCCAGTTGCACACCATTGCGCAATCGCTCGAGCATTTCCGGGGTCGCCTCGCCGAGGACACGCACGGCGTACTCGCGTTCGATTTCATAGCGCGGATGCATCATGCGATTGGCCAACCCACCGTCGTTGGTAAACAGCAGCAGACCGCACGAATTGAAGTCCAGCCGGCCGATGGAAACCCAGCGCCCGCTCTTGAGCCGCGGCAGCACGGCAAACACGCTGGGGCGGCCATCCGGATCGTCCTTGGAAACGATCTCGCCTTCCGGCTTGTGATAAACCAGCACGCGTGGCAGGCGCAGGAGGAATTTGAGCTGCACCAGCTTGCCATTGAGGCGGATCTTGTCCTCAGGTCCGACACGCTGCCCGACGTGCGCGGGCAGGCCATTGACGCTGACGCGACCGGCGACGATCCATTCTTCGATTTCGCGCCGCGAACCGTAACCCGCATCGGCGAGCGCCTTGTGCAGCTTGGGCGGATCGATGAAGACGGGGTCGGTGCGGCGTTTGGCGTGGGCCGGCAGCGCGGAACCGCCGCGCAGGCGCGGGGTTTCCACACGGGATGCGGAAGGCCCCTGCGGCGGACGGAAGGGACTAGCCTTGCGGTTCTGCCGCTGCGGCGGCGGGCCCTTCGGACTGCGGCCCGGCGAGGTCGAGTTGCCCGTCGGCGACGGGGCCGGTTGCGCCGAGGTCCGGCTGCGGCGCTGCCGGCTGCCCGGTTCCGGCGTGCCCGGCGTCGGATTCTTCGGCCCGCGCCGGGACCGGGGTGGCTTCGGGGATTGCGGATTGTCCAAGGTCCATCACCCTTTCAATTTCGGTCAGCGGCGGCAATTCGGTGAGGCTGCGCAGGCCCAGATCGTCGAGAAACCTTCGCGTCGTCGCATACAGCGCTGGCCTGCCGGGTGCATCGCGATGACCCACCGCATCGATCCAGCCTCGCCCTTCGAGCGTTTTCAGAATATTCGGCGAGACGGCCACACCCCGAATGTCTTCGATATCGCCACGCGTCACGGGCTGACGATAGGCGATGATTGCCAATGTTTCCATGACCGCGCGCGAGTACTTCGGCGGCTTGTCGTTCTTCAGCCGGTCGATGTAGGACTGATACTCCGGCCGTGTCTGGAAGCGCCAGCCGGAGGCCAGTTGCACCAATTCCACGCCCCGGTTCGCCCAGTCGCGTCGCAAATCGTCCAGCAGTGTACGCCAGGTATCGTCATCGAACTCCTGATCGAAGAGCTTTTTCAGCTCGGCCAGGGGCAAGGGCTCGGCGGCCACCAGCAGCGCGGTTTCCAGCACGCGCTTGTAGTCTTCGGGTTTATACAGCGGCAGCATCGGGCAGCTTTACGTAAATGGGCGCCATGGCCTCGTTCTGGGTAATTTCGATCAGCGACTCACGGGCCAGTTCTAGCATGGCAAGAAAACTCACCACCAGCCCCTGTGCGCCGAGCGTGAGGTCGAACAACTGGTCGAACACGACGTAGCCGCCACCCTGCAGCCGGCGCAGGATGATGCTCATGTGTTCGCGCACGGAGAGTTCCTCGCGATGGATCTTGTGGTGCTGATGTACCCTCGCCTGCTTCATCAGCGACAGCCATGCCACCTGCAGATCGTGCAGGCTGACGTCGGGCTGGCGCTCGACCACCTTGTCGGCGATCCATACGGTGATCCATTCGTAGTCGCGCCCCGCCTGCGGCATCTCGTCCAGCTTTGCAGCCGAAGCCTTCATGCGTTCGTATTCGATCAGGCGACGCACCAGTTCGGCACGCGGATCTTCCGGCTCGCCGTTTTCCGCCTTGGGCGGACGCGGCAGCAGCATGCGCGACTTGATCTCGATCAGCATCGCCGCCATCAGCAGGTATTCGGCGGCAAGTTCGAGGTTGCCCTTGCGCATCGCCTCGACGTAGACCAGGTACTGCGCCGTGAGCGGCGCCATCGGAATGTCGAGCACGTTGATGTTGGCGCGGCGGATCAGGTAGAGCAGCAGATCCAGCGGACCCTCGAAGGAATCGAGGATGATCTCCAGCGCGTCCGGGGGGATGTAGAGGTCGCGCGGCATTTCGGCCATGAGTTCGCCATACACGCGGGGCCGATGCTCGGCAAACACCGCATCCACGGCATCCGGATCAAAAGTCGGCGCCGGCGATACGGCGACCTGTGCGCCGGGCTGACCGGAAATGGCGTTCTCGATCACGGGTAGTCGAGCCCTATCGCTTCGCGCACGTCGCGCATCGTTTCCTGGGCAAGCTTGCGTGCCTTCTCGCAGCCGTCGGCGATGATGTTCCTGACCAGCTGCGGATCTTCCTCGTACATCTTCGCCCGTTCATGCATCGGCTTCTGCTCGGCGAGCACGCCATCGATCACCGGCTGCTTGCATTCGATGCAGCCGATCCCGGCCGAGCGACATCCCTTCTGCACCCAGCCCTTGACCTCGTCGTTCGAGTAGATCTGGTGAAACTGCCATACCGGACACTTGTCCGGATCGCCGGCGTCCGTGCGCCGCACCCGCGCCGGGTCGGTCTGCATGGTGCGAATCTTCCGGGTGACGGAGTCGGCATCCTCGCGCAGCGTGATCGTGTTGCCGTAGGACTTGGACATCTTCTGGCCGTCCAGCCCCGGCATGCGCGAAGCATGCGTCAGCAACGCGCCGGGTTCGACCAGGATCATCTTGCGCGTGCCTTCGAGCCAGCCGAACAGGCGCTCGCGGTCGCCCAGGGAAAGGCTCTGCGCCTCGTTCAGCAGCTGGTGGGCCTGTTCCAGCGCTGCGTCCTCACCCTTCTCCTGATAGCGGGCGCGCAACTCGTCGTAGAGCCTGGCGCGCTTGCTGCCGAGTTTCTTCACCGCCTCGCGCGCCTTGTCTTCGAAGTCCGGCTCACGGCCATAGAGGTGATTGAAACGGCGCGCGATCTCGCGCGTGAATTCAACGTGGGGCACCTGGTCGTCGCCCACCGGAACCTGGTTGGCGCGATAGATCAGGATGTCGGCGGCCTGCAGCAACGGATAGCCGAGAAAGCCGTAGGTCGTCAAATCCTTGTGCGACAGCTTTTCCTGCTGGTCCTTGTAGGTCGGCACACGCTCCAGCCAGCCCAGCGGCGTCATCATCGACAGCAGCAGGTGCAATTCGGCGTGCTCGGGTACCTTGGACTGGATGAAGATGGTCGCCTGCGAGGGATCGACACCCGCCGCCAGCCAGTCGATGATCATCTCGTAAGCGTTGTCGGTGATGGTGCCCGGCTCGTCGTAGGCCGTGGTCAGCGCATGCCAGTCGGCGACGAAGAAGAGGCAGGGATACTCGTGCTGCAGCTTGACCCAGTTGGCGAGCACGCCGTGGTAGTGGCCGAGGTGGAGGCGCCCGGTGGGGCGCATGCCGGATAGGACTTTTTCTGCGTACATGTCAAAAACCGAAAAGGGTTCGAATCAGGGTGTTGAACACCCGCAACAAGGGCCGCAGGATGTCATCCAGCCAACCCAGGAACAACAACGCCAGCAGGATGGGAAAACCCCAGCGTTCCAGCTGCGAAAACTTCCAGGCAGCGCGCGGCGGCAGCAGGCTGACGGCAATGCGCCCTCCGTCCAGCGGCGGCAAGGGCAGCAGGTTCAACACCATCAGCACGCCATTGATGCCGATGCCGACGCGCGCCATTTCCTTCAGGGCTTCGGAATACATCATGGCGGGAGTGCCGATCGCCAACTTCAACACCAGGGCCCAGAACAGCGCCATGACCAGGTTCGCCCCCGGCCCCGCCGCCGCCACCCAGAGCATGTCCTGCTTGGGGCGGCGCAGATTGGCAAAATTCACCGGCACCGGCTTGGCCCAGCCGAACAGCAGGCCACCGGCCGACACCAGCAGGATCAGCGCCGGAACCAGCAAAGTTCCCACCATGTCCACATGGCGAATCGGATTCAAGCTGATACGCCCCATCTGCCAGGCCGTCGGATCGCCGAAATGCCGCGCCGCGTAGCCGTGCGCCGCCTCGTGCAGCGTGATCGCAAAGATGATCGGCAGGGCGGAAATCGCCAGCGTCTGGATGAAATTCATGAGAAGCGGGGATTTTAGCAGACCGGGTCATTCCAGCCCGAAGGGCGCCAGCGGACCCTGCCCGGCACGAACCAGTTCGGGCTGGGCGCCGGTCAGGTTGATGACCGTCGTCATCGCCGTACCGCACTGGCCGGCATCGATCACCAGGTCGAGCAGCTTTTCCAGGCGCTCGCGAATCTCGTCCGCATCCGCGAGCGGCGCCTCGAAGCCGGGCAGGATCAGGGTCGAGGTCAGCAGCGGCTCATCCAGTTCTTCGAGCAAGGCCAGCGCCAGCGGATGATCGGGCACGCGCAAGCCGATGGTCTTGCGCTTGGGATGCAGCAGGCGCCGCGGCAGTTCCTTGGTGCCTTCCAGGATGAAGGTATAACTGCCCGGCGTGGTGGCCTTCAGCAGGCGATACTGGCTGTTGTCCACCCGCGCATAGGTGGCGATCTCGGACAGGTCGCGGCACATCAGTGTGAAATGATGGCGCTCATCGACGCCGCGGATGCTGCGGATTCGATCCAGCAGGGGAGCATAGCCGGCAACGCCGGCCAGCGAGTAGGCGGCGTCGGTGGGCAGCGCGATGAGGCCGCCACTGCGGGCGATCTCGGCCGCCTGCTTGATCAGGCGCGGTTGTGGATGTTCGGGGTGAATATGAAATAGCTGGGCCATGCGCGGACTGAAGCCTGGAGACGAAGCGCGGAATTTTACCGGCCCTTTGGCCTGCCGATGTGAATGTCGTCAGCCCCTGGCGGTCAAAGCTGCGACCAGACCGGTATCAGATCCTCGGACAAATCGGGCAACCTGCCCAGGTCGATCCAGCTCTCGCCCGGCCCGTGGAAATCCGAGCCGCGCGAAGCGAGGAAGCCGAACTCGCGGGCGCTACGCGAGAACTCGCGGGTCTCGTCATCTTTCTGGGAACCGGACAGGACTTCGATGCCGCGCCCGCCAAGATCCTTGAAGGCGCCAAACAAATCCTTCCGCTCCGCCTTCGTCAGCCGGTAACGGCCCGGATGGGCAATCACCGCCGTACCGCCGGCGCCGACTATCCAGCGCAACGCATCTTCCAGCGTGGCCCAGGAGTGTTCGACATAGCCCGGCTTGCCCTTGGCCAGCCAGTGGTCGAATACCGACTTGACGTCCCTGGCATGGCCCTGCTCGACGATGTAGCGGGCGAAGTGCGAACGGCTGACCAGCGCCGGGTTGCCCGCATGGCGCAAGGCGCCCTCGTAGGCGCCGTGGATGCCGACCTTGTCGAGTTCGGCCGCCATGCGCCCGGCCCGCGAGTCGCGGCCGCTCCTTACCTGATGCAGCCCTTTTTGCAGTTCTGCATTGCCCGGATCGACGCCGAGGCCGAGGATATGCACGGTCTGGTCGTCACCCCAGGAAATCGAAATCTCGACCCCATCGACAAAGCGCAGCCCGACTTCGTCCGCTGTCGCCCGCGCTTCGACAAGACCGCCGAGTTCGTCGTGATCGGTCAGCGCCAGCAGTTCGACACCGTTATCCTTTGCGCGGCGAACCACCTCGGCCGGCGCCAGCAGGCCGTCGGAGACCGTCGAATGACAATGGAGGTCGGCATTGAGCGGCTTCATGCGATGAAAAATTCCTCGATCATTTGCGCCACCTGTTGCGGCTGGTCATGGTGCAGGTTGTGGCCGCAGTCCTGCACGGTGACCTCCCGCAATTCACGGAAGCAGGCGAGCCGGCTGCGGTAGTCCTCCGAATCGATCGCGAACAATTGTTTGAAGATCACGGAGTCGGCGGCCGTCACCCAGAGCACCGGAGCCGTCACCCGCCGCCAGATCGACTTCGCTTCTTCGACGCGATAGATGATCGGATTGACCCAGCGATGATGGGGATCGGCCGCCTGACGGATGCCGCCGGCGCCATCGTCCTCGCCCATGAATTGGGCAAGATAGCGGGCTTTCTCCGCGGTGAGGCGCGGGTTCTCCTTCTGCAGCCGCGCGGCAAATGCGGTCCGGTCGGGATAGGAGCGGAAGGTCGGCGCGTCCCGCAACTGATCCAGCCAGTTGGCATAGCGCTCCGCTGCCTCTTCCGGCATGTAAAGACGCAGTCCGAGACCTTCGAGGTTGACCAGTTTCTCGATCCGCTCGGGCCGGATGCCCGCATACAGCGTGCCCGCATTGCCGCCCAGGCTGTGTCCGACCAGACGCACCGGATCATTCGGCGAATAATGCAGGAGCAAGGCGTCAAGGTCGGCGATGTAGTCGGGGAACCAGTAGGCATCGTTGTTCCCTTCCGACAGGCCGAAGCCTCGCCAGTCAGGGGCGACGATGCGCCAATCCCTTTCCAGTGCATCGACCACGAACTGCCACGAGGCCGACACATCGCACCAGCCATGCAGCAGGACCAGCAGCGGCGCCGCTTCGCTGCCCCAGATGCGAACATGCAGGCGTCGGCCGCGGATCTGGAGGAATTCGGAACTACAGGTTTTCATGCCGGGCATCTTACCAGTGCCAGGCGACCCGGCCGCCGCCGCGATCGATCCCGCGCTCAGTCCGGAATGACCGCGGTGGCCTCGATCTCGACGCGGGCGGCGTCTTCCATCAGCCCCGCAACCTGCACGGCTGTCATTGCCGGGAACGTGCGGCCGATGACCTCGCGGTAGGCACGGCCCAACTGGGGATAGGCCGCCATGTATTCGCGCTTGTCGATCACGTACCAGGTCATGCGGATGATGTGCTCCGGCCGGCCACCGGCCTCGGCGAGGACCGCGACGATGTTCTGCAACGCCTGCCTGGCTTGCGCGACGAAATCGCTGCTGTGGAAGCGGCATTGGCTGTCCCAGCCAATTTGTCCGCCGACCACCACGGTCCGCCCGCGCGCGGCGATGCCGTTCGAATATCCCCTGGGCGCGGCCCAGCCGGCCGGCTGCAGGATCTGGATGCCGGATTCCTTCACTGCCTCATGCTCGCTCATTTTCCCGGGTCTCCTTGGAACGGGTCATTTGTTCTCCGCGACGGCGGCCTCCTTGAGCAACTCGCGGGCGATGATCAGCTTCTGGACTTCGGTGGCACCCTCGTAGATGCGCAGGGCGCGGATGTCGCGGTACAGCCGCTCGACCGGCACCTCGCTGACCACGCCCAGCCCGCCGAAGATCTGCACCGCGGAATCGATTACCTGCTGGGCCGATTCGGTGGCCACCATCTTGGCCATCGCCGCCTCCCGGGTCACTGTGCGTCCCCGGTCGCGCAGCCATGCCGCGCGATACACCAGCAGGGCGGCAGCATCGATGGCAGCCGCCATGTCGGCCAGTTTGGCCTGGGTCAGCTGGAAGTCGGCCAGCGTGTGGCCGAACATCTTGCGTGCGGTGGCGCGTTGCACGGCTTCGTCCAGCGCCCGGCGGGCGAAGCCCAATGCGGCAGCCGCCACCGAGGTGCGAAAGATGTCGAGCGTGCGCATGGCCAGTTTGAAGCCCTGCCCTGCATCGCCCAGGCGCTGGCCGGCGGAAATCCGGCAGTGGCTGAAGCGCAGCCGCGCCAGAGGGTGCGGTGCGATGACTTCGATGCGCTCGGCGATCTCCAGGCCCGGCGTATCCGCATCGACGATGAAAGCGCTGATGCCGCGGACACCCGGTGCTTCGCCGGTGCGGGCGAAGACCACGTAGAAATCCGCGATGCCGCCGTTCGAGATCCAGGTCTTTTCGCCATTGAGGACATAGCCGTCGCCATCGGGATGCGCGGCGCAGCGCATGGCGCCGACATCCGAGCCGGCCTCCGGTTCGGACAGGGCGAAGGCGGCCACGGCGGTTCCCGCGATGACGCGCGGCAGGTACTTGCGCTTCTGCGCGTCGCTGCCGTCCAGGGTGATGGCGCCGCTGCCCAGGCCCTGCATGGCAAAGGCGAAGTCGGCCAGGCCCGAGTGGCGGGCCAGGGTCTCGCGGATCAGGCAGATTGCACGTGTGTCTATAGTCTCGGCGCTGCCGCCCCACTCCTTGCCGCCGACGGCATAGCGGATCCAGTTTGCGGCGCCCAGGGTGCGCACCAGGTTGACGCAGGCCGCGTCGGTTTCCCGCCCGCGCGCATGGGGTGCGTCATGGATGTTCGCCTGTGCCCAGCGCTCGAGCGATAAAGCCAGCTCCTTGTGCTGCGCTTCCAGGAACGGCCAGTCGAGGTAGCTCGTGTCGGCCATGTCACGCCTCCGCCGGGCCGTCCCAAGGCGGCGTGCAGCCAACGACATGGAAGCCACGCAGTGGCTGAACCATAGTCACCCCTTTCCACGGGAAAGGGGCCGGGGGATAGGCCGTCATCTCAGTCCCCTTCGAACACCGGCTTCTGCTTGGCGACGAAGGCGTGGTAGGCACGATGGAAGTCGTTGGTCGCCATGCAGATGGCCTGGGCCTGGGCCTCGGCCTCGATGGCTTCGTCGACGCCCATGTTCCATTCCTGCTGCAACATCTTCTTGGTCATGCCATGGGCGAAGGTCGGCCCGGTTGCCATATCCTGCGCCAGCTTCAGCGCCTCGGCGGGCAATGCGTCCGGCTCGTGCAGGCGGTTGAAGAAACCCCAGCGTTCGCCCTCCTCGCCGCCCATCGCGCGGCCGGTCATCAGGAGTTCGCTGGCGCGGCCCTGGCCGATCATGCGCGGCAGCATGGCGCAGGCACCCATGTCGCAACCGGCTAGGCCGACGCGGGTGAACAGGAAGGCGGTTTTCGAACGCGCGGTGCCCAGGCGCATATCGGAACCCAGCGCGAGCAGGGCGCCGGCGCCGGCGCAGATGCCGTCGATGGCGGCGATCACCGGCTGCGGGCAGGCGCGCATGGCCTTGATCACGTCGCCGGTCATGCGCGTAAACGCCAGCAGGCCCGGCATGTCGAGCTGGGTCAGCGGGCCGATGATGTCATGCACGTCGCCGCCGGAACAGAAGTTGCCGCCCTCGCCGGAGAGCACCACGGCCTTGACGTCATCGGCATAGACCAGGTTGCGGAACAGGTCGCGCAACTCGGCGTAGGAATCGAAGGTCAGCGGGTTCTTGCGTTCGGGACGGTTGAGCGTGATCAGCGCAACATGGCCTTCCATGCGGTAGCTGAAGTGGCGCGCCCGATAGGCCTTGAGTTCCTGCCGGTTCCCCGGCAGGGCGTGCGGTTTGCCTTGAAGATGTTTCATCTCTTCCTCCGGAGAACCCTCAGGCGATCAGGGCAAGCTGCGCCGCGCGCTCGAGGTTGCGTTCGAGTTGGACCTTGCCGCCCACATACTGTTTCGGCCAGACGATGTCCTTGACGCCCTGCTCGGCCGCGGCATGCAGCGTCCAGGCCGGATCGGCCAGGTGCGGCCGGGCCAGCGCGCACAGGTCGGCGCGGCCGGCGGCGATGATGGTGTTTACATGATCGGCCTCGAAGATGTTGCCGACGGTGATGGTCGGCACATCCAGTTCGTTGCGGATCTGGTCGGAGAACGGTACCTGGAACATGCGGCCATACACCGGCTGCTCTTCCTTGACCACCTGCCCGGAGGAGACATGGATGATGTCGGCGCCGGCGTCCTGGAACAGCTTCGCCACCTGCGTCGCGTCGTCGGGCGTGGTGCCGCCCGGCGCCCAGTCATGCGCCGAGATGCGCACCGACATGGGCTTGTCGGCGGGCCAGGCTTCGCGCATGGCCTTGAATACTTCCAGCGGATAGCGGCAGCGCTTCTCCAGGCTGCCGCCATAGTCGTCCGAACGGCGGTTGGTCAGCGGCGAGATGAAGGAAGACATCAGGTAGCCGTGGGCGGCGTGGAACTCGACCATGTCAAAGTCGGCGCTGGCGGCACGGCGCGTGGCGGCGACGAAATCGGCCTTGACCCGGTCCATCTCGGCGCGCGTCATTTCCCGCGGCACCTGCGAGGTGCCGGCGATGTAGGGCAAGGCCGAGGGCGCAATCAGCGGCCAGTTGCCGGCGGGGAGCGGCTGGTCGATGCCTTCCCAGGCCAGCCTGGTCGAACCCTTGCGCCCGGCATGGCCGATCTGCAGCGCCATCTTCGCCTGGCTGTTGGCATGGACGAAAGACACGATGCGCTTCCAGGCGGCCATCTGCTCGTCGTTCCAGATGCCGGCGCAGCCCGGCGTGATGCGGGCATCGGCGGATACGCAGGTCATTTCGGTCATCACCAGCGCCGCGCCGCCGAGGCCGCGTGCCGTGTAGTGCTGGAAATGGAAGTCGCCGGGCAAGCCGTCGGTCGCCGAATAGGTGCACATCGGTGAGACCACGACGCGGTTGGACAAGGACATGCCGCGCAACTTGAAGGGCGTGAACATCGGCGGCAGCGGCTTTTCGCCGGCGGGCGTGGGTACGCCGCAGCGCGCGGCGAACCAGCGGTCGTAATCCTCGGTGTAGGCCGGGTCGCGCAGTTTCTGGTTGGCGTGGCCGACGCGCTGGCTGCCGGTGAGCAGCGCAAAGGCGAACTGGTCGGGTTCCATATCGACGTAGTGATCGACTTCCTCGAACCAGGTCATGCGGTTGCGCGCGGCACTTTGCAGCTTGAGTGCCTCGATTTCGCGTTCTGCCTGGTAGCGCGCCAGACGCGCCGGCACGTCGCCATCGGTGCTGTTCAACACCTTGACCAGCGCCGCGGCATCCTCCATCGCCAGCTTGGTGCCGGAACCGATGGAGAAATGCGCGGTGTGGGCGGCGTCGCCCAGCAACACGATGTTGTCCTTGAACCAGCGCTCGCAGAGCACGCGGTTGAACTTGAGCCACACGGCCGAGCCGCGCAGATGGCGGGCGTTGGAAATCAGGCGCGCGCCGTCGAGCATGTCGGCGAACAGTTCCTCGCAGAAGGCAATCGACTGGTCCGGGTCCATCTTGTCGATGCCTGCCTTGAGCCAGGTTTCTTCCGGCGTTTCGACGATGAAGGTGGCCCATTCCTCGTTGAACTGGTAGGCATGCAGGTTGAACCAGCCCGCCCCGGTTTGCTTGAAGGCGAAGGTGAAGGCGTTGAGCTTCTTCCTGGTGCCGAGCCAGATGAAGCGGCACTTGCGTACGTCGATGCGCGGATTGAAATGCTCGACGTACTTGGTTCGGGTCAGCGAATTGACGCCATCGGCGCCGATGACCAGATCGTAGTCCCGTGAATAGTCGTCCGGATCCTTGAATTCGGTCTCGAATTTCAGATTGACCCCGAGCTCCCGGGCGCGGGCCTGGAAGATCTGCAGCAGTTTCAGCCGCCCGATGCCACAGTAACCATGGCCGCCTGAAATGATGCGCCGGCCCTTGAAGAAGACGTCGCAGTTGTCCCAGTGATGGAAATTGCGCTCGATCTCGGCGACCACCTGGGGGTCGTCCGCGCGGAAGCCGTCCATGGTCCGGTCGGAGAACACGATGCCCCAGCCGAAGGTGCTGTCAGCCTGGTTGCGTTCGATCACGGTGATCTCGCTGGCCGGGTTCGCCTGCTTCATCAGGATCGAAAAATACAAGCCTGCAGGGCCGCCGCCCAGACACACGATGCGCATTACCGTCTCCTTCCTCGGCGATTTATCCAATTTATTTTTATTTTAAACCTAAACTATTTCGGAAGTCAAGCAGCGGCGACTTTAGCCGCAAACAGCCCATGCCGCCCACTCCCGAGGATTGCGCAGCCGATCCGCTCGATGGCATATTTTCATCGAATACAATAGCGCTTCCCGGCTGAAATCACGCTCACCCGTTTCCGCTCCCCGCCTGCCCCGACATGAAAACCCTCTTCGTCACCGGCGGCGCCGGCTTCATCGGCTCCGCCCTGATTCGCCTGCTGATCGCCGAAAGCGACTGGCGCATCGTCAACATCGACAAGCTGACCTACGCCGGCAACCTCGAATCGCTCGCGGACCTGGCCGGCAACCCGCGCCATGTGTTCAGCCACACCGACATCTGCGACCGCACGGCACTGGACGAGTTGTTCGTCGCCCACCGGCCGACCGGCGTGATCCACCTCGCCGCCGAGTCGCACGTCGACCGTTCGATCCACGGCCCGGGCGACTTCATCGAGACCAACATCAAGGGCACCTACATGCTGCTCGAAGCGGCACGGGCCCACTGGTCCGCACTCGATGCCACCGCCAGGGCCGCCTTCCGCTTCCACCATGTATCCACCGACGAAGTCTTCGGCTCCCTGGGCGACTCCGGCCTGTTCCTCGAAACCAGTCCCTACCAGCCGAATTCGCCCTACTCCGCGTCCAAGGCCGCCTCCGACCACCTGGTTCGCGCCTGGCATCACACCTATGGCCTGCCGACCGTGATGACCAACTGCTCGAACAACTACGGCCCCTGCCAGTTCCCGGAAAAACTGATCCCGCTGATGATCCACAACGCGGTATCGGACAAGCCGCTGCCGATCTACGGCAAGGGCGACAACGTGCGCGACTGGCTGTATGTCGACGACCACGCCCGCGCGCTGCGCCTGGTCTTCGAACGCGGACTCGTCGGCGAGACCTACAACATCGGCGGCCACAACGAGAAGACCAACCTCGAGGTGGTCGATACCCTCTGCGCCCTGCTCGACGAACTGAAGCCGCGCGGCGACGGCAAGCGCTACCGCGAGCAGAAGATCTCTGTCGCCGACCGCCCCGGCCACGACAAGCGCTACGCCATCGACGCCGGCAAGATCCAGCGCGAACTGGGCTGGACGCCGCAGGAGAGCTTCGAAACCGGCATGAGGAAAACCGTGCAGTGGTACCTCGACAATCCGGCCTGGGTGGCGCACGTCGTCTCCGGCGAATACCGGCAGTGGCTGGACCGCAACTACGGAGACCGCCAATGAGTTCCCAGACTACCCGCGGCATCATCCTCGCCGGCGGCTCCGGCACACGCCTGCACCCGGTTACCCTGGCCGTGTCCAAGCAGTTGCTGCCGATCTACGACAAGCCGATGATCTACTACCCGCTGACCACGCTGATGCTGGCGGGTATCCGCGAGATCCTGCTGATCTCGACCCCGGCAGACACGCCGCGCTTCGAACAGCTGCTGGGCGACGGCTCGCAATGGGGCATCCGGATCGAATACGCGGTACAGCCCAGCCCCGACGGACTGGCGCAGGCCTTCATCATCGGCCGCGATTTCGTCGGCGACCACCCCTCGGCCCTGGTGCTCGGCGACAACCTGTTCTACGGCCACGACTTCGCCGCCCAGTTGCAGCGCGCCGCAGGGTCCGCGCCGGAAGTCGGCGCCGGCGCCACGGTGTTCGCCTATGCGGTGAGCGACCCGGAACGCTACGGCGTGGTCGAGTTCGATGCCGCGGGGCGCGCCATCAGCATCGAGGAGAAACCCAGGGCGCCGAAATCGCGTTATGCCGTGACCGGGCTGTATTTCTACGACACCCAGGTCTGCGAGCTTGCGGCGAGCCTGAAGCCCTCGCCGCGCGGCGAACTGGAAATCACCGACCTCAACCGGATCTATCTCGAACGCGGCCAGCTCAAGGTCGAGATCATGGGCCGCGGCATGGCCTGGCTCGACACAGGCACCCATGAATCCCTGCTCGAAGCCGGCCAGTTCATCGAGGTCATCGAGAAACGCCAGGGCCTCAAGGTCGCCTGCCCCGAAGAGGTCGCCTGGCGGCAGAGGTGGATCAGCGACGCACAATTGGCGACGCTCGCCGAACCGCTGGCCAAAAGCCAGTACGGCCAGTACCTGCAGAACCTGCTGCTCCACGGGGTGCAGGGATGAATCTGATTCCGACCGCGATTCCCGATGTGCTGCTGCTGGAACCCAGGGTCTTCGGCGACGAACGCGGTTTCTTCCTCGAAAGCTGGAACAAGCGGACCTTTGCCGAGCTGGGTATCACGGCGGACTTCGTGCAGGACAACCATTCCAGATCGCAGAAGAACGTGCTGCGCGGGCTGCATTACCAGATCGAGCACGCCCAGGGCAAGCTGGTCCGCGTCACCGCCGGCGAGGTGTATGACGTGGCCGTGGACTTGCGCCGCTCATCGCCGACCTTCGGCCGGTGGGTCGGCTTCACCCTGTCCGCCGCGGACAAGCGCATGGCCTGGATCCCGCCCGGCTTCGCCCACGGTTTTTTGGTCACGTCCGACTCCGCCGAGTTCCTCTATAAAACCACCGACTACTACAGCCCGGCGCACGAGCGAACCCTGCTGTGGAACGACCCGCAGCTGGCCATCCCCTGGCCGCTTGACGGCGAACCGCTGCTGGCGGCCAAGGACAAGGCCGGTACCCCGCTGGCCTTGGCCGCAAGCTTCGCATGAAGATCCTGCTCACCGGTTGTGCCGGTCAGCTCGGCCGCGAACTGAAACGATCCCTGGCCTGTCTCGGCGAGGTCATCGCCTGCGATCGCAGCCAGCTCGATCTTGCCCGAGCCGATCCGCTGCGCGCGGCATTGCGCTCCATCGCGCCGGCGGTGATCATCAACGCTGCCGCCTATACCGCGGTGGACAAGGCCGAAGCGGAACCGGGTCTGGCCGACACGATCAATTCCCTTGCCCCCGGCATCCTCGCCGAGGAAGCCCGGCGCCTGGACGCGCTGCTGATCCACTACTCGACCGACTACGTTTTCGACGGAAGCAAAGCCACAGCCTATACGGAGGACGACGCCCCGGCGCCGCTGTCCGCTTATGGCCGCAGCAAGCTCGGCGGCGAACGGGCGATTGCCGCCGCGGGCGGCCGCCACCTGATTTTTCGCACCAGCTGGGTGTACGGCCTGCACGGCGCCAACTTCATGAAAACCATGCTGCGCCTGGCCCGGGAGCGCAACGAATTGCGCGTCGTCGGCGACCAGGTCGGCGCACCGACCTGGTCCCGCCATCTGGCCGACGCCACATCCCACGTCCTCGCCCGCAAGGAAATTCCCTACGGCCTGTACCATCTCGCCGCCGCCGGCGAGACAAGCTGGCACGGCTATGCCGAAGCCATCTTTGGCGAAGCACTGCGCGCCGGCTTGCTGGAGAACATACCCGTGGTTAACCGTATCGCCAGCGCCGACTTTCCCCTGCCCGCGGCACGCCCGGCCAACTCCCGGCTCGACTGCTCGCGCTTCCGGCGCGACTTTGGCCTGGCCCTGCCCGACTGGCGCACGGGGCTGATCGACTGCCTCGCCGACGCACGCTTCTGACTATTCACAACACGACGAAACATGGCTGTCACCCCCACTTACGACGAATCCTCCTTCCGCGTCCTCAAGGGACTGGAACCGGTGCGCGAGCGCCCCGGCATGTATACCCGCACCGACTCGCCGACGCACATCATCCAGGAAGTCATCGACAACTCCGCCGACGAAGCGCTCGGCGGGCACGCGAAAAATCTCCATGTGCTACTGCATCTGGATGGCTCGATCACCGTCACCGACGACGGCCGCGGCATTCCGGTCGGCCTCCATCCCGACGAGAAAATCCCGGTGGTGGTGCTGGCCTTCACCCGCCTCCATGCCGGCGGCAAGTTCGACAAGAGCACCGGCAATTCGGCCTACGCCTTTTCCGGCGGCCTGCACGGCGTCGGCGTCGCCGTCACCAATGCGCTGTCCACCCGCGTCTCGGTCGAGGTACGGCGCGAAGGAAAGATCTGGGCCATCGAGTTTTCCGGCGGTGGCGAGAAGGTCGGCGCCCTGGCTGAAACCGGCGCCTGCGGCCGCCAGAGCGGCACCCGCGTGCGCGTCTGGCCCGACCCGAAATACTTCGATGCGCCGCGCGTACCGCCCGTCGAGCTGGAGCGCCTGTTGCGTTCCAAGGCCGTGCTGCTGCCCGGCGTCAAAGTGACGCTTGACATCGAGCAGGCCGATGGCAGCGTGCAATCCAAGACATGGAGCTATCCCGACGGCCTCGCCGGCTACCTTACGGAACAGGCCGGCAATGCCGAAGCCGTTGCGCCGCTCTACGCCGCCGAGAAATACGCCGACGCCGACCATGCCGACTTCGCCGCCGGCGAAGGTGCCGCCTGGGCCATCGGCTGGCATGTCGATGCCGTGGCCTCCGAGTCCTACGTGAACCTGATCCCCACCGTGGCCGGCGGCACCCACGAAGCCGGCCTGCGCGCCGGCGCCTTCGAGGCCGTCAAGTCCTTCATCGAACATCGCGCGCTCCTGCCGCGCGGCGTCAAGCTGCAGCAGGACGATGTCTGCGGGCGCATGGCTTTCGTCCTCTCGGCACGCATCCTCGACCCGCAGTTCCAGGGCCAGGTCAAGGAAAAGCTCAACTCGCGCGAGGCCGTGAAGCTGGTTTCCAGCATGATCCGCGACCCTTTCGAGATCTGGCTCAACCAGCATGTCGAAGCCGGCAAGGCGATTGCCGAGCTTTCGATCAAGCAGGCGCTGGCGCGGCAGAAGAACGCGCAGAAGGTCGAGAAGCGCAAGCAATCCGGCGTCGCCGTGCTGCCCGGAAAACTTTCCGATTGCGAATCGACCGATATCGCCGAGAACGAACTGTTCCTGGTCGAGGGCGACTCGGCCGGCGGCTCGGCCAAGATGGCGCGCAACAAGGAAACCCAGGCCATCCTGCCGCTTCGCGGCAAGGTGCTCAACTCCTGGGAAGTCGAGGCCGGGCGCCTGTTCGCCAACAATGAGATCCACGACATCGCGGTGGCGCTCGGCGTCGATCCGCACGGCCCCGCCGACAACCCCGACCTGTCGGGCCTGCGCTATGGCAAGGTCATCATCATGTCGGACGCCGATGTCGATGGCGCGCACATCCAGACCCTGCTGCTGACGCTGTTCTATCGCCACTTCCCGGCCCTGATCCGCCACGGTCACGTCCATATCGCGCAACCACCGCTCTACCGCATCGACGTCCCGGCCTCGGGCAAAAAACGTCCGGCACGGCGCCTGTATGCACTGGATGAAGGCGAACTCATCGCCATCAAGGACCGCCTGATCAAGGAAGGCATCCGCGAGGATGCCGTCGAGGTCGGCCGCTTCAAGGGCCTCGGCGAAATGAATCCCGACCAGCTGCGCGAGACCGCCATGGCGCCGGCCACCCGGCGTGTGCTGCCGGTCATCGATCTGCCGGGTGCCGACGAAGCCACGCTGAAACTTTTCAACCTGCTGATGGGCAAGGGCGAAGCTTCCTCGCGCCGGGCCTGGATGGAAGAGAACGGTCACCTCGTGGAGGCGGACCTCTGATGAGCATGCATAGAGATAACTCCGGCGACACCCCCGACCTGTTCGACGAACCCGTCGCCGCGGAAGCCGCAGCGGCCAACCCGCCTCCGCCCGCCGTACCGCCAGCGCCGACTTTTGAGGGCGGCATGGGTGACGGAACGTCGCTCCCGCTCGCCGCCTACGCCGAGCGCGCCTACCTCGCCTATGCCATGAGCGTGGTGCGGGCGCGCGCCCTGCCGCAGGTCGAGGACGGCCTCAAGCCGGTGCAGCGCCGCATCCTGCATGCGATGAACGAGATGCGGCTCGCCGCCAGCGCCAAGCACGTCAAGAGCGCGCGCGTGGTCGGCGACGTGATCGGCAAGTATCACCCGCACGGCGATACCAGCGTCTATGACGCCATGGTGCGCGTGGCGCAGGACTTCACGCTGCGCTATCCGCTGGTCGACGGCCAGGGCAACTTCGGTTCGCGCGACGGCGACGGCGCGGCGGCGATGCGCTACACGGAATGCCGCCTGACGCCCTTCGCCGACCTGCTGCTGGGCGAGATCGATCGCGGCACGGTGGATTTCATCGCCAACTACGACGGCTCGATGACCGAGCCGCAACTGATGCCGGCACGCCTGCCGATCGTGCTGCTGAACGGCGCTTCGGGCATTGCCGTCGGCATGGCCACCGAAATCCCGCCGCACAACCTGCGCGAAGTCGCGGAAGCGGCGCGCCTGCTGATCAAGAAACCCGAAGCCGTGCTGGAGGAAGTCCTGGCCATGCTGCCCGGACCGGATTTCCCCGGCGGCGGCCAGCTCATCTCGACCCCGGCCGACATCCGCGACGCCTATGCCATCGGGCGCGGCAGCCTGCGCATGCGCGCGCGCTGGCGCATCGAGGAGCTCGCCCGTGGACAGTGGCGAGTGATCGTCTACGAATTGCCGCACGGCGTCTCGGTGGCCCAGGTACTCTCCGAAATCGAAGGCCTGACCAATCCGCAGCCGCGCGCCGGCAAGAAGGATGTCAGCCAGGAGCAGAAGAACCTCAAGGCCCTGGTGCTCGGCGTGCTCGACAGCGTGCGCGACGAATCCAGCGACCAGCAGGCGGTGCGCATCATGCTCGAACCCAAGAGCTCGCGCATCCCGCAGGACGAATTCATGGCCGTGCTGCTGGCACACACCAGCCTCGAATCCAGCGTTTCGGTGAACCTGACCATGGTC
>Ga0268298_10001120_pt1 | contig 32407 bp, 26 predicted proteins | sample WWTPWeurt_MetaG_FD_194462 | JGI IMG/M metagenome (GOLD analysis project Ga0268298, IMG submission 194462) | Activated sludge microbial communities from WWTP in Nijmegen, Gelderland, Netherland - WWTP Weurt | ecosystem: Engineered > WWTP > Aerobic digester > Activated sludge | place... | reverse complement strand
GCTGACTTGGAACAGGGCTGAATCTATTTGCAAACGGGCTGCCTCAAGTGGCAGCCCGTTCTTTTTTTTCCATCCCATGCTACAATTTATTCAGGACCAACGTCACCATTTATTGCGGACGCTAACAAGGCTGCCTTTGGAGTGAAAGAGGCGAAAAATTGATACCTGCCATTCGGGTGGGTGATAACGATCAAACTGAATCGCAGTGCGGCGAACAAGCACTGATTACAAACCAGAATATAATTAATCCAATCACCTACAGGAGGTTTTACTCGTATGCAAGGTCTTGATGTTTCCCAAAATTTCTTTCAGGAATGGGCGCTGCCATATCTTCAAGCAGCCTATCCACAAATTATAAACACCGCTGCGGCTGGCCTATTTAGTGGATCGCAGATTTACCGCGCCGACGATCTAATCTCACAAGATCACGGCTGGGGACCTCAATTCCAACTTATTCTCCAGGCGGAGGATTACCAGGGATTTGGAGAAGCTCTGAAAGATGCGATCAACCAGGCAGCGCCAAAAGTTTGGAAGGGGAATAAGCTAAATTATCCGCCAAATGGGATTGAGGTTTTTTCGGTCGACACTTTTTTTCAAGAATGGATTGGCTTGGTCACGCCACCAGAGGATCTTTTATCCTGGCTTAACCCACCCACGCGCTTGAGCGTCCGAGAGTATGATCTCTACTTGATCCGGCATGGGACAGTTTTTCATGACCCATCCGGAGGCTTCTCTGCCAGGCGTTCGCTTTTTAAGTTCTATCCGGCTGAAGTTCGCCTTCGCCGCCTTTATGAAGAAGTATTCCGGATCTGGCACTATGGTCAGTATAATTTTCTTGACCGGCTGCTGGCTCGCGGTGATGAAGTTGCTATCCAAATTGCCCTGGGCCAGTTTTGTGAAGGGGTTATGCGCTGCGTGCTGCTCCTCGAGAATGATTTTACGCCCTACTGGAAATGGCTGGCCTTCGAATTTCGTAAGCGGCAGGCTGCAGATCTATTAGATCCATTACTGCGTGCGTTGACACGAAGCTGCAGTCTTGAAGAAAAAGCGGCGACAGTTCGTGAAGTGTGCCACATCATTCACGGACTGCTTGAGAATGCAAACTTCGCAAACCCAGACATAACCTGGCACCCCCACCCACTTTTCTGTGATTGGGTTTATCTGGAAGGTAAGCTGACCATTTTAAAGTAAAGGGGTACCTGCACAGTGTGCAAGAACCTGTTTTGTGGGTCGCTTTGAATTGCCCATTAAAATGTCTTATCCCGTACTGACGTTCCTTAGCAGTTGATCGGCACACAGGGACGGCTGGGTATGGCCAAGCGAAAAACTCAGCCGAACCATTTGCGGCGCAATCAGGTCGGATGTTTGTGAGAGAAATTCGGCACTGAAAAATGCAGATGCCTGGGCATCTGCCAGCACGCTCCCATTTTGCAAATAAATAAACCGGTCCAGATTTTCGGCTGCAAAATCCATGTCATGGGTAATCACAATTACCGTTTTTTGCTGCAAGCGGAGACTGGCGAGCACTTGACTGAGCTGCGCCTGTTCACGGGAATCTAAACCGGCGGTGGGCTCATCCAGAATGAGCACGGGGGTTTGCATCACCAGCGCAGAGGCCAACGCTACCCGTTTTCGGATGGAGTAGATCAGGTCGCGTGGGTTGACCTGTTCTTCAGCCTGCAAATTTAGCCATTCCAATGTTGACTTCACCCGGCTGGTCACTTCAGCCGGGGTGCAGCCAAGGTTCTGTGGGCCAAACGCGACTTCGTCCCACACCCGCTGGCAAAACAACTGCTCATCCGGATTTTGAAAAACATATGCCACCCGGCGGGCCATCTGGGAAGGTGCATGCTCGCTGGTCGCCCAATCTCCAATCTGAATCGAGCCTGCCTGTGGCTGCAGAAGGCCAATCAAATGCCGCGCCAGGGTGGTCTTGCCAGATCCATTGGCGCCTACCAGGGCGATCATCTCGCCCGGTTGAACGGTTAGCGATACATCCAGTAAGGCCTCTACGCCGCCCGGGTAGCTAAAACAGACGTTATTGATCTGGATCAACATCGCGTAATTTCCGGGCTGCCTTGCTGAACCCTGCAGCGGCAGCATCAATCGTAACAGGCAGAGGCATACTGGCAGGCCACAAACCCAGAGGACTGGCTTGCTGCGCTGCCACAGTGCAGCGCAGCCACCCGATACCCGCCTCGAGCAGTAATGGAGAGCTGAACACCTCTTCAGGCAGGCCATCCAGGATAACTTCTCCGCCTGCCAGAGCAATTACCCGATCGGCGTAACGGGCAATCCATTCCAGATGGTGTTCAGCCAGGATGACGGTTGTGCCAGCTTCGACAGCCTCGCGGATAATTTTAAAGACAGCCTGGCTGCCCTGTGGATCAAGCATGGTGGTTGGTTCATCCAGGATCAGCACCGCTGGCTCTAGCACCAGGACAGAAGCCAGCGCCAGACGCTGCTGCTGCCCGCCGGAAAGCGTATAGGGTGACCGTTCGCCCAGCGCAGCCAGGCCGACCTGCTGTAAGACCCGCTCGATCCGGGCTGGCATTTCCGAGCGGGGCACCCCCAGGTTTTCCAGACCGAAGGCTGTTTCTTCATAAACGGTGTACCGCATGCCGGAGAGCTGGCTGGCGGGATTTTGGAGCACCAATCCGATTTTTCCAGCCAACTGCCCGGGGGTGTGCAGGCGGGTATCCAGGCCGCAGACCTTGACTGTGCCCTGCATCTGTCCATGAAAGAGTGCAGGGATCAGCCCAGCCAGCGCCAGGCAGAGGGAGGATTTCCCGGCTCCATTTGCGCCAACTACCCCAATCAACTGCCCGGGCTCAACCTGAAACGTGATCCCCTGCAGGGCAGGTGCTCGGGCGCCCGGATAGGTGTAGGTCAGGCTGCTGACTTCAATGGCTGGCATAAACCCTCCAGCTCAATTCGACTGCCAGCAGCAAACCAGCCAGCAGAATCATGATCCAGCGCGCGGTGCGCTGTGCTGGCGAGTCCACCAGCTCATTCAGACTGGTTTTCGGGTTGGGGGCGCTGAAGCCGCGCACTTCAAGCGCCAGTGAGCGCTCTTCCACATCCACCAGGGTGCTGAAAATCAGCGGCGCAGCCAGTGGAAACAGCGCCCGGGCCCGCTGCAGCAGGCTGCCCTCGGTTTTCAACCCGCGTGCCTGTTGGGCGGCCTGAATAGATCGCACTCTCCCGGCGATCTGCGGCAGCAGCAAAAGCGGGCTGCCCAGCAGGTAGGCCAGTCCATATGGCAGCCCGGCCTCAGCCAATGCCTGCACCAGATGGGCGGGCTGCGTGCTGACCGTCAGCAAAAGCGATGCCGCCAGTGTCGCTGCCAGGCGGAGCGCAACCAGCGCTGCGTACGCCAGGCCTTCTTGCCCAAGGCCAAATGGGCCGAGAGACAACAAGATGGATTTGTTATGCGGGTTCAAAAAACCGTGAACCAGGAACAAGACCACCGTCAGCAGCGCCAGCAGGCGAAAGATGGTCAGCGCAGCCCGCCAGGCCAGGCCTGCCCGCCAGAGCAGAAGCATGGCGAGCAGGCCCGGGAAAAGCGCCGCCAGCCAACCACCCGGCCCGCCAAAGACAACCACTGCGGCTGCCAGGCTGAAGGTCAGCTTGGTCAGCGGGTGCAGGCGGTGTAGGTAACTTGAACCGGGCTGGTAGAGGCTGAAATGTGTGGACAAGCGGGTTTATCCGATCACGGAGCTGGAACGTTGGAACCGGGCCGTAAAGCGCCTGGGCAGGCCTTTGACGATGGCCCAGGCGAGCAGCGCCGTTGCGACTTTGTCGATCAGGTTATCTGTGATCACAGTGATGATCACAGCACTGAACAGGTCTTTTCCGGTTGCCAGCAGATAGGCGGTGATGAAATCGGCGCCGCTCCCGGTTACCCCGCCAAACATATAGACCCGGATCGGGATGGCGATAATCGAAAGGGCCAGGGTAATGATGACACCACTCAGGATGGCCTGCCACCACTGCTTAAATAAACCATATTTTGCGCACAAACCTGCCACAAGGCCGATGACCAGTGCCACCGGGGCGAAGGCTGCCGCCACCGGGTCGCTGATCAGTCCCCAGATCAGGTTGGTCAGCAGACCGGTCAATGCCCCCGCCCAGGGTCCGGCCAGCAGGGCCACCAGGACGGTGCCGATCGAGTCCAGGAAAATGGGCAGTTTCAGCAGGGAAACTGTCTGGCCCAGGACGATATTGAGCACAATCGCCACAGCAATCAGTGCCAGGGTGAGGGTAGAGAAATCTTGCTTGAGTTGTTCCTTGAGAGACATAAACTTTTCCTTCCTATGAATTGGGTTGAATATCCAGTTCCGGGTACCCGGTCTGTGGGTCGAACGTGCGTAAAAAGTGAAGGTCGTCCAGGCTGGCCAGGACGATTTCGGCTGTGGTGTACACTTCGCTGCCCTCCAGCAGGTGAGCGCCATAGGTGCGGCCTTCTCCATCAGAGATGGCAATGTGGTAATGCCCGCCCTGAACGGAAAACACGCCAGTCAGCGAGACAATCTCAAAGTGACCCACCAGGGTGACAGCCTGGTCCTGGTTTGCAAAGCGCAAGACAGCTTTGCGCAGGCTGCCAACGCAGGTCAGCACGCAGGCGGCCTGCAGGTGACGTGTCTGGGCAAAAGAATCCAAAGCAGCCTGGGGGTCTTCCCCGGGACGTAAGCGCAGGGCAAAGGTTTTCATGGCTGCTTAGAGCGTAATGACTTTGCCGGCGCGGCGCTGGGCCTCGATAATATCGGGCATGCCGCCCACAATGCCCACCCGCACCTGGTCAGCCAGGTTGTAGTAGTTCAGACAGGTACTGCAAAGAATCAGGCGCACACCTTTGGTTTCCAGTGATTTGAGCAAATCCAGGACCGGAGAGCCTTCCACGACCAGGCGCACGCCGTTGGTGTAAAAGCAGATGGCAGCCGGAAGAATATTGTTTTCATCCAACAATTTGAAATAGGTTGTCAGCAGCTTAAGCTGCAGGGCCGGCTCGGCATCCCCCATGCCGTTGCGGGTGATTAAGAGAACAGTTTCAGAATCGGGTACAGACATATCAGCCTCCTAAAATAATTTTTTGCCTGCAATCGGGAAAAGAAAATCTTTTATCCCGAGCTGAGGTTAAATTAAAAACCGCCGCCGGCGCAAGCCAACAGCGGTTTGGAAGGCTGAGAGGAATCTCAAGATTCCAGGTCACCTCCGCCACGCTGAGATATGCGCAGCAGTCTCGTCGGGCGCAGCCCTGCGCCCAAGATCTGCATTCAGGTATGGCGGTAGTTTTGAATCATTCTTTCGTTTCTCGGGTTGTGATCAAGATAATTAAGTATAGCACTAACGGACGGAAAGATCGAGATTCCCTTCAGGCTTTTGCCAGGACAAATACGCACAGGTATGCGCCTTGAGTTTTAAATGCAGCTTTCCATCTTTAATCTTAATTCGTTCCAGGTGCCAGAAGTCATCAACTTCTTGAGGGGGCGCAATTTGCCAATCAGCCAGGCAAATCTCAAACGGACGTTCTTGTAGATCCCAGTTGATTATGCCCAACCGGAATTCGCCAGGGAGAGCTTGCAGCCAGAGGCTGGGGCGGGCGTCACTGCCAACATCCAGCGGGCGGGCAGCCACTCCCGTGGGCGGCAAGGTTTTGTGAATAAGTTCAAGACCAGCTTTGTTAAGCTGTATGATGCGATCCCCTAGAAAGATGCTGCCGCCGGAGAGTGACACCAGCGTTGCCCAGGTACGCGCTTCCTCCAGGTTGAAGACCGGGCCGCTCTGCCAGCGGCGTGGGGTCGGGTCGTTTTCTTTCGGGTCGGGAACATTCATGTTGGTTTCCAGTGAAGTTTCCGAGCCGCGCACAAGCAGAAAATCAGGATCATTTATCCCCATCCAGTCATGCTGTTGGTAAGCCAGCTGCAGAGCGTCAGCTACCCACTCAACGTGGCTCCATTTGTTGCGAATATCCATCGAGAAGCGCTGCGAATCTGCCAGACCCGGGCCACAGTAGGCCGGCAGGGAACAGCCAAGGATGTGACTTTCGGAGCCGACACATTCACGAATGATGCGGTAAATCTTGCGAAGCGCCTCCACGGGCGGCAGGGTGGGGTCTTGAAAGCCGGGAGCACCGATAATGGGCGCGGCAAAATCGATCTTGAAGAAACGGAATCCGGCGCGCCACAGGCGGGTGTAAGTCTCACGCAGGTGAGCCTCACCCGCCGGGTGCGAAGGATCGAGCAGGTAGTTGCCGCGCATGGCTACGAAAGGGTCGCCATATTCATTTTTGATCAGCAGCTCAGGGTGGCGCAGAGCGGTAAATGACTCGGGATGTACAAGGGCCGGGGTTGTCCAGATGCCGGGGATAAAACCGCGCTCACTGATTTCATCTGCCAGGCGCTCAAGACCGCCAGGAAATTTGTAGTTGGGATGCCAATCACCGTATAAATGCTCCCAACCGTCATCAACGACGATATAACGGATATGCTGGCTGAGGATGGGGTCATCCCGAATGGCGTCCATATTCTCGATGACATCTTCGAGGGTAACGGCATTCCAATAATAGTCCCAACTATTCCAGCCAACAGGCGGGGGATTAGAGTCACGGCGGGGGTACTGATTGTTAAACGACTCGAGCGCAGCGGGCAGAGTCAGCCGTGTGGTCAACCAGAGTGGTTCGGTTTTCAAGGTAGTTGCTGAGCAAAAACCGCGCGGATAGGTTGTTTCGGCTGAGAAGCGCAGGCTTGTTTCGCTGATCCGGCGAGCGCAAAAATAAAGCGGAAAGTTTTGCGGCCCATGCGTAGCCAGAAAAAGCCCTGGTGTTTTGTGGTCCGAAAATGCCCCGATCAGGCATACACTGATGGGCGACTCGCCGTCCAAAGGCGGTACTGGCTGCACGCCGTCCAGGTCGGAGGCGATGTGGCGGGTGGGGAGACGCAGGGTTTCGAGTGGTACTCCTGGGGTGTAATCGAAGGTGAGTTCAACGGCAGAGCAGGCCAGTGGACGGTCCGAAGTCAGTTCCAATTGGGTCAGCCAACCTGCGCCGGAGGGGGTGAAATGCCAGATTATTCTGATATCCTGATATTCGGCCCGAATCTGGTTGGGGGTGTGTGCCAATACCAGGCAATCCGGCGTGCAAATGGTTTGCACTGCCAGGGTCAGTTTGAAATTAATGGCTGTTATGCAAGAATCAAGGCTGGAATGCTGCACGAAACTTCTCCTATCGTTATGAGACGGTTGATAAGGATGACCACCCACCCAGTTTGATTGTGGATTGCGCTTTCACTTCAGGAAAGATCTCTGTTTGCGTCCACCAAGACATGGGAGATCGTTGCCCAACCTTCGCACACGACCAGGCCAATTCCTCCACTGTCCAGATCATTGGCGGAATCATTGACTGAGGCAGCCAGTTGACCATCAATCCAGGCTGTCAGTTGATAGTTATGAACCTGGAGTTTGAATTCATAACTGCGAGCAACTTCCCATTGGAATGGAGTTTGTGCAAGCACAGTAGTTGTTTGGTGACTGACTTTCACCAACTGCATCTGCTGGTCTGCCGTGAGCAATAGGGCATAATACCGCCGCAGCCCCTGGACATGCACAGCAATGCCAGCCGATTGTGCCAGGTAAATGGAGACCTGGGCAGTGAATGTGTAATTTCCCCACTCAGGCCCACCCTGCATGGCCAGACCTGTACCGCTATCCTGGACAATCCGGTAACCTTCCCATTCCGATGGGTAAAAGTGATCCAACCCGTTGACCCAGGCGCGCTGCCACAGCTTGCTGTCTGGTACACCAACAAAGCTGGTGGTCGGCTCACCGCTCCAGGTCAGGTAATCGAGGTAAACGCATCCGTTGGCCTGCACCTGTGAAAGCAGTTCAATCCCAATCTCGAAAATTGGCGCACCGGATAAATCGGGAATTGTCCATACTAGTGTGTGATCGGATCCTGGCAGCAATTCAACCAGCGGACCATTTGTACGCGTTGGTTTATCTGCAGGGCCGTAGGACCGAATATAAATTTGCGCAGAAACCAGTTCTTTGTTCAGTTCAGCAGCCAAAATATGGGCAACCACTTTTTGACCCGGATACAGAGTAGGCGATGCCAACAATTCATAGAAAAGATAAGCATCCAGTGTTTCGGGTGGAATGAATGTGGCTGTTGCTGCTCGTGCTGCCCGGCCGCGGGTCAGGTTGCGGTACTGTAGAGCCAACATGCCTGAACCGCCAGGCGCTGAACTGTGTAGTGTCAGCGTATCTCTGGCGTCTGGTGCCTTGTCGGCTTGAAAGCCCTGCAGCGAACCCGGCAGGGAGAAATGGAAGCGGGCGCCATCTTTGGGATGGATTGGTTCCATTCGCTTCATGCCCCGAGTCAGGTTAACGATGGAATATGCTTCGGTTACGGCGTCGGTGATTGCCCGCCCGCCCGCCGCACTCGGAAGGTAGAGCCGGTCGGCAAGGGGGCCACGCCAATCGGGGCCTGAATCGATCCCGGTCAACCCATTTTTGATCCCCATTAAGCAGCCCAAATTTCCTGAATTGCAATCCGTATCCCAGCCGCTGGTATTAACGATCATCAGCGATTTTTGAAAATCATCATCGCCATACAGAAAACCTAACTGGATCAGGGCGTGATTGGGTATGATATGGCAGTTACCGCCATACTTTTCATAACCATAGACATCGGCGATCTTTTCACGAGTCTTACGCCAATCTGGTTCATTCAGGCGCCACTCGCGTAGATCTTGAATTAAGCGGAAGATCAGAGAATCTTTGGGAATAAACGACAGTCCACAATCTAATAAAGCCTGCCTGTCGGTTTCAACAAAGGCCTGAGCTTCCATCGCAGCCAGGACCTGAGCGGCATAAACTGCTTCGCCATCGTGGCTGACATGCGCCGCCTGGGCTGCAAAATACGACGCCTGGTCGGGGTCGCCAGGCGAGACCAGCCCCCAGCCATCAATAAAGATCTGAGCGCCAATTTGTTCGGCGACCAATTTGCCGTTCAATGCCAGCGAGCCGCTTTGCGGTGCTGACACACCGCTTTTTAACCGCAGGTAAGCGGTGTGTTCGGTGGAATTACCCAGCCCACCCCACCAAAGGATGGTACGTTGGTTGATGATGTAATTGAGCCAGGACTGGCCGATCTGTTCTGAGGTCAGTTCAGGGGTATGCCCGTGATCGGCTAAAGCCCGCAGAAAGGTGAATGTTCCGGTGATGTCATCATCTGTGCTGACTAGAAGGCGGTCTTTGGGCAAAGGAAGGTAATACCAGACTTCCCCGACCTCGCGCATGATGCGCTCGTACTTCCAGCTTTCCACCAGGCTGCCCAAATAGACGCCGATGAGCTTGCCCATCACTCCAGCATAGACACGTTCGATATAGTCCGTATTCACGCTGGCGCTTTTCCAGTGCTGCTGCGGACGATGAGTTGAGGATAGAGCACGCGCTGGTGAACAGGAGCATCAGGGTTGTCGATCATGGTGATCAAATATTCAATGGCCTGGGCCCCAAGCAGGCCGAAATCCTGCCGGACGGTGGTCAGAGGAGGGAAGTGAAAAGCTACACCTGGCATGTCATCGAAACCCACCACAGACACGTCCTGTGGTACACGCAGCCCTAATTCGTTCAGGGCAAAGATTGCGCCCGTTGCAGTCTTGTCGTTACCGCATAGCAAAGCCGTAAATTCCACACCCTGGGCATGCATCTGCATTACGCCGTTGTATCCGCTTTCCCAGCCAAAACGACCTTCCACCCAGTTGGGGCCTGGGAGATCGTGATCGGCGATAAACTTCAGGTATGCCTGGTGGCGAGCATTGCCATCATAGGAAGCCAGCCAGCCGGAGATCTCTGCGATCTTACGATGCCCCAGCTTGGTCAGATGCTGAAGAGCGATTTGGACCCCATAAGCCTGATCAACTACAACGGAGGGTGTTTCTGCGCCAGGGTTTGCGCCAATGATCACGAATGGAATGTCGCCGCAGATACGCGCCAGCTGCTCGGAGGTATGATTTTGCAGCAGAGCCAGCCAGACAAATCCGTCAATCGGTCTGCCGGCCAGGCTGTCCAGAAGAGAATCCAATTCGGGCTGCGACTGAGCGTCCAGAACGGCAGAGAAGGCAGTCTGATACCCTAAGTCCCGGCTGGTGTACATCAGGCCGCTCAATAAATAGGTGTAATAATCCAGGTCAAAGGTGACTATCTGAATTGTGCGAGAACGCCCGGTGTTCAGCGCCTGCGCCATTTTATTGGGTTTGAAGTTGAGCTCTTCAATGGCTTTTTGGACAGCGGTCCGAGCCTTACTGGAAATATTGGGATGGTTGTTGATATAGCGTGAAACTGTCTGGTAGGAAACGCCTGCCAGGCGAGCTACATCGCGCAATGTGGCTGGTTTTGTGGGTGTGTCTGACATAATTTCGCCTCTGTATTGTGACTGATCACAATTTATCACAAAAAATAAACCCTGTCAACTCTTTGAAACGGATTTTTGTGCCTTTTTCGCGATTTTTGCGTGAATAATCTTGACTCTTTAAAAATATTGTGCTAATATAATTGTGACTAGTCACAAAATGTAAGGAGAGATAATTTGATAAACCGCCTTTTCAGTCACGACATGATCTTGTTTGCCCAAACCCCAAAAAACGATCCCTCATATAATATGGAGAACCTGATGAAATCCAAATACTTCTCACTTGTCAGTCTGATTGTAGTCGCCGCCATGCTGCTCGGCGCGTGCGCTCCCGCTGCGACTGTCGAGCCCACCCAGGCGGCAGAAGCTACGACCGTTGTTGAACCTACCAAAGCCACTGATCCGACCAAGCCGGTTGAGCCAACTGCTACGACCGCTCCAGCTCCTACAGCTGAACCCACAAAAGAACCGGTCACAATCACCTACTGGGACCAGCAAGACAGCCAGAGCGCAGCTTACGACAATCTGATCGCCGATTTCCAGTCCAAGAACGCCAACATCACTGTGGAGCGCACCCGGCAGCCCTATGATTCTTACCAGACCATTATCCAGGCTGCCTTTGAAGGTGGAAATGCTCCCGATGTGTTCATGCTGCCGCCGAATGTTGCTATGCCTGAGCTGATCAACCTGGGCTATGTGCGCGAACTGGATGATCTGCCCGGTTTCGCCGAATGGAAGGCATCTTTTCCTGATCCCGAATTCGCCTTCGCAGAAAATGTGAATGTGATCAAAGGCAAGACCTACTCTGCGCCGATTGCAGCCAATATGCCCTGGCTGTGGATGTTCGTCAATACAGGGCTTTATAAGCAGGCTGGCCTGCGCGTGCCAGAAGATCTTCCCGCGACCTGGGAGCAGGTCGCCGCAAATTCTAAAGTGATCCTTGAGAAAACTGGCCGGCCTGGTTTCAACCTGGGGGCAATTGATTCGTGGTTTGCCGGCTGGGTCTTCTGGTCTTGTAATTATTCTGGTATTGGTTTCACCGAAGGCGGCTTTGGTTTTGATCTTCGGACGGGCAAGTACGTCACCGCTTCTGAACCATGCTACAAAAATCTACTCGAAACTTTGGTCCAGATGCAGAAAGATGGCACTTTACCGGCCGATGCACTCGCTGTGAATGCGGATTTTGTCCAAAACACTTTCCCGACCGATCAAGGCGCAGCCCACATTGTCACCGGTTCATGGGTGATGGGTGGCTGGACGACCAATAATCCAGATTTTACCGACTATACTGTAGTACCACTGCCCCTCGCTGGTGCTGCGGAATATAAGGGCTACTTCTACACAGGCCCAGGCGGCAGCCAGTTCGCCATCAATCCCAATACGAAGCATCCTGAAGAAGCCTTTGAGTTCTTGAAGGCGATCTACAGCCAGGACTTTGGTAAATTCTGGGCAGATGCTGGCCTCGATCCCAATCTGTTTACACCCAAACCCTGGGATCAATATGCCAAAACCCCCGCGATGAAAGCAATTTTGGCCAATGCGGACCTGATGATTGTTGGTCCACAACTGAAATTGCGCAATCCTGATGTTTCTAAGGTTTCTGTTACGCTGCAGGGGCCTGACTTGAATGCGATTATGGTTGGTGTGATCTCCGGTCAGATTACCGATATTACCGCGGCTTTGGCTGACTATGATGCGCGCAGCCAGGCAGCTTTGGAGCAGGGCATTGCGGATGCTGTTGCCGCAGGCGCTAAGGTTTCCTTAGCTGATTATACAATTCCGGATTGGGATCCAGCCAAACCTTATTTGAATAAATAAGTCTTTAAAGGGCTGTCCAAAATACTTTTGGACAGCCCGCCAACAACCGTGTCAGCCTGGGCTGGAGATCACGAGCTACCTTGAGCGGGGCTCGTGATCTCCAGAACCCTCCCTTTTACCAAATCAGATAATTCCTTGAGTCAGAATCGCAGTACGAAATTTACGAAGGAAATCCAAATGAACCATCTTGCACCTGCGTTGAAAAGTGACCCAAAATCGTTCATGGCACGTCTTAAAAGCCCGCGCACCCAGGAGACCATCTGGAGTACCCTTTTTGTTTTGCCGATGGTCGTCATGATTTTGCTTTTTACTGTTTATCCGAACTACCGGTCGGTGGTAATTGCCTTTTACAATTGGTCTGGTTTCGGTAAGGCTGAACAGTTTGTAGGATTTCGCCACTTTGTAGATCTGATTAAAGACCCCTGGTTCTGGAATGCGTTTCGTCACTCGTTACAATATACCGTGGTCCTGGTGCCAGTCCAGCTCGGTCTGGCTCTTATTCTGGCTGTGGTACTCAATAATCCACGCCTGCGTTTGCGCACTTTTTACCGAACGCTCTATTTTTTGCCATATGTCTGTAATGCTGCAATTTCTGCAGTAGTTTTCAATATGCTCTTTCGCAGTTTCACAAAACCTCTGAGCGCCCTATTTGGGATTAATCCACCGGTCAATCCAATCGGCAGTGCCCAACTTGCCATGTGGACGGTTATCGTTTTTGGCATTTGGGCCAGTTTCGGGATTAATTTTGTTATGTTTTTATCGGCGATTCAAAGTGTGCCTACGGATTTATATGACGCGGCCAGAGTGGATGGCGCAAACTGGCTGCAAGAAATCATCCATGTCACACTGCCTTCCATCCGGCCATTGGCTACGGTGATGATCTTTTTCGCTACGCTGGGAAGCCTGGGTGTATTTACGGAAGTACTTGTGTTAACTGGAGGAGGGCCATACTATGCCAGTGATGTAGTTCAGCTTTACATTTACAGTAAAGCCTTTGGGATCAGCGGCTCGATGGGCGGTTCAATTTCGACCGGCAATATGGGCTTCGCCTCCGCTGCATCACTCGTTATGAACCTTCTTGTTCTCGGTGTCACCGGGATTTTTTACCTCGCCAGGCGTAAAAAAGAAAATTAATCTTCAGGAGTATGAGATCTGTATGACTTCGACTTCCGTCCTTCCAAAAAATTTTGGGCGCTACAGCTTTAATTCTGCCCAGTTTATCCGGCTGATGATCAACGTCACGCTCCTGGTGATTGGTTTTTTGGATGTATTTCCATTTCTTTGGATGTTTGGAACATCATTCAAGACAAATGCTGAATATTTTACCCAGGGTCTTTCGCCTTTCCCTGGCGGCGCCTGGCAGTTTCAAAATTATATTACCGCCTGGGAAAAGGCCAATTTTTCCCAATATTTTGTGAACAGTGTGATCATTTCTGCAGGCTCGACACTTTATATTCTTTTTTTTGGGACGCTCGCAGCCTTTGCCATAGCTGTTTTGCGGCCGCCATTTGAAAAATTTTTGGTTGGCACAATTGCATTACTGATGTTTCTGCCACATGGATACACGATCATCCCCTTGTTTGAGATTGTCAAGCTCTTACATTTAAACAATTCGCTGCTGGGGGTGATCGTTGTCCAATCCGCCACATCGATTACTTTTTATACAATGATCATTTATGGCTTTATGCGCACGATTCCAAAAGAATTGGATGAAGCCGCAGTGATTGATGGGGCGAACGCCTGGCAAAGATATTTGCATGTGGCCCTGCCTTTATCGGCGCCTGTCCTCTCGACCGTTGGGTTGCTGCGCTTTATGGGCAGCTGGAACGATTTCTTTATGCCCCTTGTCCTGACCCTGGGCAACGATAAATTACGTCCCCTGGCTGTGGGTATGCAGGCTTTTTACAGCGCTCACAGCACTTCCTGGACTTTGGTGGCTACTGGAGCATCGATTTCTCTGGTGCCAATTATTTTGATTTATATTTTTATGCAGCGTTACTTCATCGAAGCTTTTGCCGGGGCTATGAAAGGATAATCATCAATGAACTCAGCTAACCCCATCTGGATCTCTTCCAGTCCATCTGCCACCTGGGACCAACGAGCCATACAGCCTTGTGTTTCCCAAAAGCCGAACTTGCTTACGGCAGCTAAAGAACAAACCCTGCGCGGATTTGGCGGGTGTTTCAATGAACTGGGCTGGCAAGCGCTCTCCTGGCTGTCACCAGCTGAAAGGCAGGCTGTTTTGCTCAGTTTATTTGACCCTCGCCAGGGCAGCGGTTTCACTTACTGCCGATTACCGATTGGCGCCAGTGACTTTGCCAGAAATTGGTACAGCCTGAATGAAAATGACGGCGATTTTGGCATGCAGTCCTTTTCTATAGAACGTGATCAGCAAATGTTGATACCGTATATTCGGGCTGCGCAGGCTGTACAGCCTGATCTGAAATTTTTTGCCTCGCCCTGGAGCCCACCCACCTGGTTAAAAAGCCCTCCCGTCTATAATTATGGCCGCATGAAGGATGATCCACGCATCCTCCAGGCGTATGGACTGTATTTGCTCAAGTTTGTTCAGGCTTACCAGGCTGCCGGAATCCCGATTATCCATCTGCATCCCCAAAATGAACCGGTCGCTGATCAAAAATTTCCGTCCTGCAAATGGGAACCAGCTTTAATGGCTAAATTTATCCGTGAACACCTGGGCCCTTTGTTTGTTCAATCCGGTATTGCTTGTGATATCTGGCTTGGGACTATTAATTCTGCAGATTATTATGCCTGGGCAGATACACTGTTGAATGAACAAAACACCCGCCAGTATATAAAAGGTATTGGCTACCAATACGCAGGCCAGTATGCGCTCCAGCGCACCCACCTGAGTTGGCCCGAATTAGAACTGCTGCAAACCGAAAGCGAGGCAGGCTCGAGCGAGAATTCCTGGGATGAAGCGTTGGATCAATTTGAATTAATGCATCATTATTTCACCAATGGCGTCAGCGGCTATATTTATTGGAATATGGTTCTGCCAACCGGTGGCCAAAGCACTTGGGGCTGGCCGCAGAATTCGCTGATCAGCGTTGATGAAAAACGAAAGAAGGCAACCTTTAATCCTGAATTCTATCTGATGCAGCACTTTGGTCGCTTTGTTTTGCCTGGCGCCGTTCGGCTGGGTACATCGGGGGTCCGAACCGGAACTACCCTGGCGTTTGAAAACCCTGATGGCAGCCAGATCATAATTGCCGCAAACCCGCACATGGTGGAGCGAGAGTTGATCTGGTTGAACGGGTCCGATTGTTTTTCTGCGAACTTGCCGCCCAAATCAATCAATACAATTATCAACTAATATGGCTGCAACTTTTTCCTTTGGTGTCGATTATTACCCCGAACAGTGGCCCGAAGAACGCTGGGCTCTGGATGCCCGGTTGATGGCTGAAGCCGGTATCAATACGGTACGCCTGGCAGAATTTGGCTGGGCGAAAATGGAGCCTGATCCGGGTTTGTTTAATTTTGGGTGGCTCGACCGAGCGATTGAGATACTGGCTGCCCAGAACATCCAGATCGTGCTTGGCACGCCAACCGCAAGTGCTCCACCCTGGCTATACCAGCGTCATCCAGATGCCTTCCGCGTATTGGAGAGCGGCGACCGCCAGACCTATGGTCACCGGCGCTATAACTGTCCCAATCATCCCGCATACCGCGAATATAGCATGCGCATCACCACTCGCATGGCTGAACACTTTGCACAGCATCCTGCCGTCATTGGATGGCAGATCGACAATGAATTTGCTCAGGGGGATCGTTGCTGCTGCCCGATCTGCACAAAACGGTTTCAAGATTGGCTCAAAAAGCGTTACCACAACCTGAAGAACTTGAATGAGTGTTGGGGAACTGCCTTTTGGTCGCATGGTTACAGCGAGTGGTCTCAAATCCCTGCCCCACTAAAGACAGCTGGCTCGCCCAATCCCGGGTTGATGCTGGATTATCTGCGTTTCTCCTCCGATTCGTATGTGGATTTCCAACGCGAACAAGTGAAGATCCTCCGAAAGCGCTGCCCGAGCCACTTAATCACTCATAACATGATGGGCTTTGGTTTCAACCAGTTGGATAATTTCCAAATGGCGCGTGATCTGGACTTTGTGAGCTGGGATTGTTATTTGCATACACAGTGGGATGTTGACCGTCAGGTTCATCCTCATGATATCGCTCTCAGTCACGCAGCGATGCGCGGTTTGAAGCAAAAGAATTTTTGGGTGATAGAGCAACAGGTTGGGCTGAGCGGGTGGGAGATTGTGGGCAAAATGGTTCGCCCTGGACAAACCCGACTTTGGGCTTACCAGAGCATTGCTCACGGAGCAGATGGCATCCTGTTCTTTCGTTGGCGCAGCGCTCGTTTTGGTACAGAGCAATACTGGCATGGTATCCTCAATCACCATGGTCAGACTGGCCGCTTTTACGCTGAGATTCAGCAGATGGGCCGGGAATTGCAGAGTTTGGCTGCCGAAGTATCTGGTTCGAGTGTTCCGTCTCAGGTTGCCATCATCCAGTGCTACGACTCGCGTTTCGCTTTCCAAATCCAGGCCAATCACAAAGACTTTACATACACTGGCCATATCAATCAAATCTACCAGGCCTTCCATGCTCAGAATATCGCAGTAGATGTGATTTCGCCCCATGTGGATTTGAGCAAATACCAGCTGGTCATCGCTCCAGCACTGCACGTGCTGCCGGCAGCCGTGGCTGAACGGCTGGAAAGTTATGTGGCGAGTGGGGGTGTGCTGGTGATAACACCTAGAAGTGGCGTCAAAGATGAGGCAAATGCCATCGTTGACCTTCCTTTGCCTGGTCTGCTTGCCCGCCTTTGCGGGGTGGAGATCTTGGAATATATTCCCCTGTATGACCAGGTTTCTCAAGTACTCAGTCTTGAACCCGGTGCGCCAGATTTACTCCCCCTGGTCGCAAATCTGTGGTGCGAGGTGCTGCAGCCAACAACAGCTCAAGTTGTGACGCGTTATTCAGAAGACTATTTCAAGGGCCAGGCTGCCATTACCATGAATCGATATCAGAACGGGCGGGTAATCACCGTGGGCACTTTTGGCCAGCCTGATTTGTATACTGCGCTGCTGCCCTGGCTGTGTGAACTGGCCTCTGTTCAGCCAATCCTGAAGGCTCCGACAGGGGTGGAAGTCACACTGCGCCAGAAAAACCAGACTGACTATTTATTTCTGTTGAACCATACGGCCCAGGACCAGACGGTAATGTTGGATGCAGCTTACACCGATCTGATTACAGAAGAACATAATATAAAACAGCAGATTTCACTTGATCCTTATGGGGTTGCTGTTTTGCGAAAAAAATAAGCCAATATTGTCGAACGGAATTTTCAATGAGTATATCCAAGAACATTCAATCCATTCAGGAAGCGCAGGCAGAACTGCTTCGGGCTCCTAACGAGATGAACCCGGGCTGGAGCAATGGGCTATTTCAGCGCTGGAAAAACCCGGTTCTGACAGCAGCGCACATTCCAGTAGAGTGGCGGTACGATCTTGATCCAGAAACAAACCCGTTTGGGATGGAGCGGTTGGGGGTAAATGCTGTTTTTAATCCGGGCGCGATTGAGCAGGATGGGAAGATTTTATTAGTTTGCCGGGTTGAAGGGTATGATCGCAAATCTTTTTTCGCGATTGCAGAAAGTTCAACTGGCGTGGATCAATTTCAATTTTGGGATGAGCCGTTGGCCATGCCTGAAACAGTGGATCCAGATACCAATGTGTATGATATGCGCCTGACGCCGCATGCAGACGGCTGGATATATGGTCTGTTTTGCACCGAGCGCAAGAATCCGAACGCTCCCGCGGGTGACCTGAGCAGTGCCCTTGCCCAGGCAGGGATTGCCAGAACCCGCGATCTGCGCAGTTGGGAAAGACTGTCTGATTTGAAAACTCATTCGCCGCAGCAGCGGAATGTGGTACTCCACCCAGAGTTTGTGGATAGCCAATACGCCTTTTACACCCGTCCGCAGGATAATTTCATCACGGCGGGCAGCGGTGGCGGGATTGGATGGGGATTGAGCAAGAGTATGAACCCGGCTGTGATCGAGCAAGAGACGATCATTGAACACCGCGCCTACCATACGATTACAGAATCCAAGAATGGAGAAGGCCCAGCGCCACTCAAGACGGCCCAGGGCTGGCTGCATCTGGCTCATGGCGTGCGTAACACTGCAGCCGGGCTGCGGTATGTACTCTACCTGTATCTGACGGAACTGGAACGCCCTTGGATGGTTACACATCGTCCGGGTGGGTACTTTCTTGCTCCAGAATTTGAAGAACGGGTAGGGGATGTTTCAAATGTGGTGTTTTGCAACGGATGGGTGCGCCGCGCAGATGACAGCGTCTTGATTTACTATGCTTCATCTGACACCCGCCTTCATGTAGCCACCACCACGGTAGCGCAGCTGTTGGATTACACATTACATACCCCTGAAGATGGTTTGCGCTCCGCTGCTAGTGTACAAACCAGACTGGATCTGATCCACCGCAACCGCGGCAAGGCCTGAACATGGAGGTTGCTCAAGTTAAACGCTTCATCGTGGACCACTGGGATGATACAGTGCGATATCCGCAAAATCAGGCCCAGGATGAAGTGCCGTTGGCAGCACCTTTTACAGTCCCCACCGTTGGGCCAACCTTTCGCCTGCTGTTCTATTGGGATACCTATTTCACCTGTGAGGGCCTGCTGCGCAGCGGGCGAGCTGAACTTGCGCGCTGCAATGCAGATAATTTTATCCAGCTCATCGAACAGCTCGGTTATGTGCCTAATTATCCGCTCAAACACGATCTGACGCGTTCTCAGCCGCCCGTGGCATCCTTGCTCTTTCGGGCCGTGTACGAATATGCACATGACAAAGACTGGTTGAGGCGCGCTTGCCATGCAATTGAACGTGAATATGCATTTTGGATGTCTACGCGTGCATTTCCGAACGGGCTAAACCACTATGGCAACCATCTCCCGGTCGCAGAATTGCTGGCGTTTGCCAAGGATAATACACCTGGTCGGATTGTGCATGTGGCGCCCGATATGCCAGAGCGGGCACGTCAGGTGGCACATCAGTTTGCTGAATGCGAATCGGGCTGGGATTTCACTCCTCGTTTTGACGGTCGCTGCATGGATTTTGCCCCGCTGGATTTGAACTGTCTGCTGTATGCTTTAGAAACCAACCAGGCCTATTTTTGCGCTGAATTAGGATATCCAGAAGGGGCTGTGTGGGCGAAACGGGCTGCCAGGCGTAAGGAGTTATTCGATCGGTATTTATGGGATGAAGTGTTCGGCTTTTACTTCGATTTTGATATGGCTGGTATACGTCCTGGGAATATTGTCTCCTCTGCTGCCTTTTTTGCTTTGTGGTCTGGCCTGGCTTCCCCAAACCAGGCCGCACGAATTGTGGACATGCTGCCCCAATTGGAGCGCAGCTTTGGCCTGTGCGCCTGTGCGCCTGGTCCGCGCTCACCTGGTCAGGTATACCAATGGGATGCGCCCAACGCCTGGGCGCCGGTCCAGTTCGCTGCCATTGCCGGCCTGCTGCGCTGTGGCTACCCCACTGAAGCCCGGCGCATCGCCCAGAAATGGGTGGATGTGGTCGCTCTAAATTTCGAGAAAACAGGCAACCTGTGGGAGAAATATAATGCGGAAACTGGCGGCATCAACGCAGCCAATGAGTACGAGATGCCTGCAATGCTTGGCTGGACAGCTGGAACGTTTTTGTATGCCTGTGATGTATTGGAGAGGATATGAATTCACTGCCTTTTCGCAACCCCGATTTGCTAATGGAAGAGCGTATAGATGATTTGGTCAGCCGGCTGACATTGGCTGAAAAAATGGCATTGATCCAGCATAATGCGCCTGCCGTTCCACGCCTTGGTATTCCTCCCTTTACCTACAGCAGCGACGATTTGCATGGTGTTTCACGCAACGGGCGTGCCACGGTTTTTCCACAGGTCATTGGCCTTGCCGCCACCTGGAACACCACCCTGATTAAGCAAATTGCATCCGCCATCGGTGATGAAGCCCGCGCCAAACATCACGCCGCCGCTCGGCTCAATGATCCCACCATTCGCCCCGAAGCGTTGACCACCTGGGCACCCAATGTCAATATTTACCGCGATCCACGTTGGGGGCGCGGACAGGAAACCTGGGGTGAGGACCCTTGCTTGACGGGTGAAATGAGTGCTGCATTTGTGGGCGGTTTACAGGGCGATCACCCTATCTATCTGAAAGTGGCTGCCAGCGTCAAGCATTTTGCAGTCCATTCTGGTCCCGAAGCTGTGCGCCATACAATGAATCTTCACCCTTCTGCTCGTGATCTACGAGACACTTACCTGCCCGTATTTAAAAAATTGGTACAGGAAGCCAGGGTGGAGGGCGTTATGGCTGCCTATAACTTGCTCTATGATCAGCCTTGCTGCGCTAACGACTGGCTTCTACATACACTTTTACGCCAAGAATGGGGATTTAATGGGCATGTTGTTTCTGACTGCGGCGGCATCACCGATTTTCATACCCGGCAAAAAATTACCAGCGATGCGGCCGAATCTGTTGCACTGGCTCTCAAGAATCACTGTGATTTGCCCTGCGACAGCGCTGCCGATGCCATTCCCGAAGCCTTTAAGCGCGGGATGCTGGACGAGATAGATATTAACCGTGCCTTGTCACGAATCTTGCGCGCCCGCTTTCGTGTTGGGGAGTTCGATCCGCCGGCGAAGGTCCCTTATGCAAGTATCCCTTTGAGCGTTGTCGGCTCGCGTAAACATCGTGCTTTGGCATACAAGGCGGCAGCACAATCGATCGTTCTGCTGAAAAATCGGCATAATTTTTTGCCATTATCAGACAAAACCCGCTCCATCCTAATCGTTGGCCCAACCGCGGCCAGTGTCGATGTCCTCTTGGGTAATTATTACGGTTTCAATGAGCACATGACTACCTTGGTGGAAGGGATTGGAGCCTCAGCTCCGCTGGGAGTGCGTGTGGATTATCGCCCTGGGGCAATTCTACATGCTGCACGCGTAAATCCCAATGAATGGTCAGAAACCCTGGCTGCCGAAGTGGATGTGGTTATTGCCTGTATGGGGCTTGCTCCGCAAATGGAAGGCGAAGAAGGCGATGCAATTCTCTCTCCTGCCAACGGTGACCGCACCGACTTGCGTCTGCCAGCCAATCAGGTGGCCTATCTTAAATCTTTGGCTGCATCAGGAACGCCAATTGTATTGGTCTTAAGTGGGGGCAGCCCGCTGATTCTATCTGAGGTGGAAGATCTAGTTGATGCAATTCTTTATCTCTGGTATCCAGGTCAGGAAGGTGGCAAAGCGGCGGCGGATGCCCTGTTTGGTCGACTCAACCCATCTGGCCGGCTGCCAATCACCTTCCCCGCATCCATGAACGATTTACCGCCCTTCGATGATTATTCAATGACCGGACGCACTTATCGCTATTCTCTTGCTGAACCAGCCTTTCCATTTGGTTTTGGATTAAGTTACACCCGCTTCAGTTATTTCCAACCGCAGCCGGCACCCATCCAAGTCGCGTCAGGAGATGCCTTTTGCTTCCAAGTGCAGGTCAAAAATACCGGCGAAAGGGATGGGCGTGAGATTGTCCAGGTTTACTTACAAGATGAGCTGGCTTCAGCACCTGTGCCGCACTGGAAACTGGTGGCATTCCGATCGGTGGCATTGAAGGCCGGACAGGGAAAAACCTTGCGCTTTCAGATCCTACCTGAGGCAATGCAGTTTATCAACGAGAAAGGCGAGCCGCAGCTTGAACCGGGAGCTTTCCGCTTACATATTGGCGGTTGTTCTCCCAGTAATAAAGTACAAGGTTATGAAGATGGAGCACTGGCAATTCACTTTATCCTGGTTGTTTGATTTTGTTGGGTTATCCATGATCAAACTGAGGAGCGCCACATGAAATCTGGCGGGAATATTGGCCCAGTATGGCGTATTGAAAGATGCCAACTAAACTAAGAAGGGACGATAACGATGATTGATTTTTCTCCACAGCGCAGTGTAGAGTTTTTAGTACCTACGCCACCCCTAAAACACCCAACCAGCCTGTTATGAGCGCCCCTGCGGGTCGAAGGCGTCACGCAGGCCATCGCCCAAAAACGAAAAGGCCAGAACAAGCCCGGTAATTGCTGCAGCCGGGATGAAAACCTGAAAAGGATCGCGCTCAATTTTCCCCACCGCCCGGAAGATCATCAGCCCCAAACTTGCGCCCGGTTCTTCGATTCCCAGCCCCAGCAGCGAAAGGGTGGCTTCACTGACGATGACCCCCGCCACATCCAGGGTGGCGGCGACGATAATCAACCAGGCCACATTTGGAAGCAGGTGGGTCAGGATGATCTGCAGCTGCCCGGCGCCCAAACTGCGGGCGGCGGTCACAAAGTCGCGCTCCCTGAGTGAGAGGGTCTCGCTGCGCACCAGCCGGGCCATCAGCGGCCAGGAAACCAGGCTGAGTGCTCCAGCCACCAGCAAAAGCCGCCCGCTGCTGCCGTACAGTTCACGGGCGGTAGAACCAAAAACTGCCGAAACCAGTATGGCCAGCAGCAGTCCCGGGAAGGCAAAGAGCATATCCGCCAGGCGTGAGATCAAAATATCCACCCAGCCCCCAAAGAAACCGGCCAGCAGGCCCAGGCTGCTGCCCAATCCTACATTGATTGTTTCAACCAGGCCGGCCACCAGCAAAGAAATTCGGATGGCTGTCAGCAGGCGGGAGAGGGTATCGCGGCCCAGATAATCGGTACCCAACCAGTGAGTCGGGCTGGGCCCAGTATTGATTGCATCGTAATCCTGATAAACACCGTCCCGCAGTTTTGGATCACTGCCGGTCAGTAAATTTTGATAGATGGAAGGCCCTGCCAGGGCCAGCAAGAGCGTCACCGCGACCACCAGAATGCTGATAACCGCGTTCCGATTCTTCAGCAGTGCCCGCTGCCAGGTCCGCCCTGGGCGCAGGTTTTCGCGAGTGAGATGTACTTGCTCCATATCTGCCTCTTTCAACCACTGCGGACCCGGGGATCTGCCAGGGTATAAGCCAGATCGGTGAGCAGGTTCATCACAACCACAGCCAGGGCCAGCAAAATTGTGGTGGCCTGGATCACCGGGTAGTCACGCTGCCCGATGGCCTGCACAGCCAGATACCCAACGCCTGGGATGGCAAACAGGTTCTCCACCACAAACGCGCCGGTCACCAGAAAGGCGCTGGCGGGGCCAAGCAGGGTGATCAGGGGCAGGAGTGCATTGCGCAGGGCGTGCCGGCGGATTACCAGAGACCATGTCAGCCCTTTGGCCTTTGCCGTGCGGATAAAGTCTTTGCGCAGTACTTCCAGCATGCTGCTGCGGATCAGGCGGGCAATAAACCCAACATTGGCCGCGGCCAGAACGATCACCGGCAGGACATAGTGTTCCCACTTACCCCAACCTGCCACCGGCAGCGAAGGCAGCCCGGCTCGGTACAAGGCCAGATCGCCTATCCATAAAATAGGGATGAGTACAAAGGATGGAACCGAATACAGCACCAGCATGATCCCGGTAAGCAGGGTATCGCGCCAGGTGTTTTGCCACAGCGCCGCCAGCACCCCCGCCGCGACGCCAAAGACTATACTGACGATCAATGCCAGCAGACCAAGCTCCAGCGAAACAGGTACTCCGTTGGCAATTAATGCCCAGACCGGGCGTTCAGGATATTTGTACGAGTATCCCAGATCGCCGTGCAGGAGATTGTAGAGATAGCGGAAATATTGAATGTACCAGGGCTGGTCGAAGCCATACAGCGTGCGCAAGAGCGCATACCTGGCTGGATCCTGCCGTCCCCCCATCATGTTGAGAATTGGGTCCCCAGGCGCGTTAAAACTGACTGCAAATGTCAGAAAAGTGACAGAAAACAAGACAAAGATCAGTGACAGCGCTCGCTGTCCAATCGTTCGGCCCATTATTTTTGGCGCACCCTGGTTTTGAGAAAGGGGCAGGGGTTGTCCAAAAGAATTTATGGACAACCCCTGCGGATCAGGCCTCCAAAAGAGGCGCTAAACTTATTTTGTAACGGTTACTTTGGTCCAATCCACAGCGGGGAACAGGCCCTGTGGGGTGACCACAAGCCCGTTGACGCTGGTGCGGATCAGCATGTTGGCCTTGCCGTAATACAGCGGCAGCCAGCCGACTTCGGTCAGGGCAATCGTCTCGGCCTGCTGGTAGGCGGGCAGGCGGGTGGCCTGGTTGGCATCCACATCGGCTGCATCGACCAGCTTATCGAACTCAGCATTCGAGTAGTGGCCGTTGTTATTGCCAACGCCCGAACGAAGCTGCTGCGAAACGAAGTTCTGCGGATCCGGATAGTCTGCTCCCCAGACGCTGACATAGAAACTCAGGGCAGCCGGGTCTTCGGGGTTGTTGGCGGTGGCAGTCAGGTCATCATTGAATTTGGAAAGCTCTTCGGTGTTGATGTCTACGGTCACGCCCAGGGTTTCTTGCCACATTTGCTGCAGCGCAGCCGCAATTTTGGGGAAATTGGGGTCCTGATTGTTAATCGAAAGGGCGATCTTGGGGAAGTCTTTGCCGTCGGGATAGCCAGCATTTGCCAGAAGAGTCTTGGCTTCGGCGGCATCAAAAGACTGGATCTTGGCAGCGGCGGCGTTGTAGCCGGGCATGCCGGGCGGGATGATCGTGTCAGCCTGGACCACAGCGCCTTCCATCACCTTGTTGATTAAGGTGGCCTTGTCGACGGCGCGGGCAAATGCCTGGCGCACGGCGGGGTTGTTGAAGGGCGGTTTGGCGTTATTGAAGCCGATGTAGGCGACAAAGAACTGGTTAACCTGCTTGAATTCTGGCAGGCTGGAAACTGCCGACAGCTGGTCGGTGGGGAAGTTGTAGGTACCCATGATGTCCAGCTCACCGGTCTGGTAGAGCTTGAGGGCGGTGGCGGCATCCTGAATGAAAGGCATTTCGATCGCTTCGAGCTGCGGTTTACCCAGCCAGTAGTTGGGGTTCGGCACCAGGGTGATCGACTGGTTGTGTTTCCATTCTTTGACCATGAAGGGCCCGGTTCCATAGGCGGTATCCGTCCAGCTGGTTGGGTTGGCATCGACGGCCTTTTTCGAGACCACAAACGAAGCGGGGAAGGTGAGCTGGTACAGGAAGTACACCGACGGGGTGTTCAGGCTGATTTCCAGGGTCTGAGGGTCAATGACTTTGACGCCGCTGATGGTTTGGGCGCTGCCCGAGGTCACATCGGTCGCACCGCTGATATTCGATAGATAGTAGCCGGCATTGCCGTTGGCAAAATCGGGGCCAAAAGCGCGGTTAAGTGAATAGGCGTAATCCTCAGCGGTCACAGGGTCGCCGTTGGCAAACTTGAGGCCCTTGCGAATATGGAAGACGAAGGTCTTGCCGCCATCTTTCACATCCCAGGATTCAGCGCCTGCCGGGGCGATGTTGAGCTGGCCGTCGAGACGCACCAGGCCTTCAAAAACCAGGCTGATAACGCCAACCGATTGTGAGGCGCCAGCCAGCGGCGGGTCTAATGCTGGCAGTTCGTTAATACCTTCCAGGCTCCAGCGCAGTGTGCCTCCGGCAGCCGGGGCGGCAGTCTGTGTCACGGGCACACAGCCTGAGATCAGGCTGATCAAGGCGATCAGACAGATCAATTTCGTTATTGTAGACAGTTTTTGCATTTTCTTTTCTCCTGAGTCCAAACAATTTGGCAGCCTTTCGAATGAAAGGCTTTTGCCATCAACCATTGATTAATGTCAGATCGGGATAAGAGGATTTTGGGTGTTATTTGGGTGGCTACGCCACCCAAATAACACCCAAAACAACCTCTTTTCGAACTAACCCGAACTGAGATTGATTATATCAATGTAGAGCAATCCTTGTGGGGCGGTGAAGGTAGTGGTCTTATTTTCTCATATTGTAGCTGCTCATTTGCCCTTGCACTGGACGCTGACGAGTGCCCGGTTATGCCTGGAGCGCAACAATCTATTGAATGCGAAACAAAAAGCGAATCTAGGCGTAGTTACATCTTTCCGGCTTTGGACTACACTAACTAAGAGAAACATCCTCCGGCTGACTGCCGGTTATCGAAAAAAACAATCCTCGCCCTCAACGGGTTCAGGCATTTTCAAATCAAAAAGGAAATATAAAATGGCAAAAATCAAGGTCGGAATTGTGGGTTGTGGTTTTATTGCGAATCGTAAACATCTCCCAATGCTGGCACAGCATGAAGATGTGGAAGTGGTTGCTTTTTGTGACATTATTAAAGAAAGAGCAGAAGGCTCAGCCAAACAGTTCGGCGCTCCGGATGCGAAAGTTTACCTGGATTACAAAGAATTAATCGGGCGCAAGGATATTGATGTCGTCCATGTCTGCACTCCCAACAGCTCGCACAGCGAAATCAGCATCGCAGCCCTGCAGAGCAAAAAGCACGTCATGTGCGAAAAGCCCATGGCAAAGACCAGCGCCGAAGCCAAAGCCATGCTGGAAGCTGCCAAAGCCTCCGGCAAGAAACTGACCATCGGTTACCAGAACCGCTTCCGCTCAGACAGCCAGTTTATCAAGTCGCTGTGCGAAAAGGGCGAACTGGGCGAAATCTACCTCGGCAAAGCATTTGCCTGCCGGCGCCGCGGTGTTCCCATCTGGGGTGTGTTCATGAACAAAGAACTTCAGGGCGGCGGCCCCTTGATCGACCTCGGCACCCACGCCCTCGACCTGACCCTCTGGATGATGGACAATTACGAGCCTGTGTCTGCACTCGGTTCTACCTACAACAAAATCGGCAAGATGGGCAGCCCGGCCAATGGGATGGGTCTCTGGGATCCAGAGAAATACGAAGTGGAAGACAGCGCATTTGGCATGGTCAAGTTCAGCAATGGCGCAACCGTTGTCCTGGAAGCATCGTGGGCGATCAATATGATCGTGGCAAATGAAGCCATGACCATGATTATGGGTACCAAAGCCGGCGCAGATATGTTCCCGGCATCCGGACCAATCATCCGAACCGCAGATTTCCAATCCGCAGGCGGCCTGCACGTGCGCGTGAATGGCGAAAACAATGGCAAGCTGTATATCCAAAACTACGCCATGGGGGCTCAATTTATCGGCGGCGCCAAGCCCGAAGATTTTGACGGCGGCACGTTGGAAATGTCCACCTGGCTGAACGCCATTCGCCATGACACGGATGTGGTGGTGAAGCCCGAACAGGCTTACACAGTCACCCGCGTCCTGGAAGCCATTTATCAATCTGCAGCCAGCGGCCAGCTTGTTCAACTTTAATAATCAACTATAAAATTGTGTCTCACCCAGGACACAGAAGAATTGCATCATCTAAAAAAAGAGAGGTGTTGGGTGTTTTTTGCGGGCTTCGCCCGCAAAAAACACCCAACTGCCCCTCACTGATTTGGGTGATTCGGAGGATTTATGAAAAAATTTGGTGTTGGGATCATCGGCTGTGGGGCGATCTTTGGTGTTCATGCATTTCCACTGCATACAATCGATAACGTGGAGGTCAAGGCAGTCTGCGATATTAAGCAGTCCGCCCGCGAGACAGCGGCACGCCTGTTTAACTGTGACGCTTATGAGGATTACCGCGAAATGCTCACGCGGGATGATATTGATGTTGTGCATGTGCTGACCCCTCATTACCTTCACGCCCCCATGGTGATCGCAGCCGCCAATGCTGGCAAGCACGTGCTTTCAGAAAAGCCGATGTCGATTACTCTGGAAGATGCCCGAGCTGAGATCGAAGCTGGAAAGCGCAACCATGTGACCATCGGGGTCATCAGCCAGAACCGCTACAATTCCGCCTCGGTTGCCATCAAAGAAGCCATCGAGAGCGGCAGCCTGGGCAAGGTTGTCGGGCAGCGGATCCTCCTTTCCTGGTTTAAGCCCAATGAATATTATCAGAACAGCGACTGGCACGGCACCTGGGACAAAGAAGGCGGTTCCTTGATCATTGACCAGGCAATCCACATTTTGGATCTGGCCCGCTGGTTTGTGAACGATCCAGTTGTCAGCGTCCAGGCCTCAATTGATAACCTCAATCACCCCGTGATTGAGACCGAAGATACGGCCCAGGGTCTGATCAAGTATCAAAATGGGGTCCAGTCCGTCTTCTATGCGACCAACAATTACACCTACAACTCACCCGTCATGGTGGAGATCCACTGTGAAAAAGGGACCGCTCTGATGGAGTTTGACCGGGCGGTCATCACGTACCGCGACGGTAAAGAAGTGACTGTGATTAATAATCCCAGCGACACATTGGATGAAGCTGCCTACCGTGAATTCTTTAACCAGAGTTCAGCCCAGTCTGCTTTCCAAACCTTGTCCAAGTGGGGTGTTTTTGGCGCTCCGGTCACGATGCCAATTACCTGGAAGACCCCCAGGCCTTACTGGGGCATTACCCACATTAAGCAGATCCAAAATTATTACGAGAGCCTGGCGGCTGGTGTTCAACCAGATATCACCGCTGCAGAGGCTTTCAAAACCCAGGAAATGATTTGCGCGATTTACCAGTCAGCAAAGACCCACGAAACTGTTCTGTTACAGCACACAAGCGAGTAGGAGATTATTATGGGCGCAGCAGTCAAAATTATCGAAGAAAACAGTCTGCAGGTTCTGCAGGATGGTTATGCTTTTAACATCCGGCTCAACTGGTACCGGTCTCTGCCGGTATCAAGTGTGGAAAAATTAGCCATCACAATCGATGGTGAACCAGTTCCCGCCGAGAATATCCGGTTTGAAATCAACAACCGCCAGTTTCGCCTGGATGAACTCGAAAATCAGGTGGAAGAATTCTGGTTTGTCCAGGATTCAGCCCGCCTGCATGTCCTCCAGGCTGGCAAAGTGGCTGTGGGTGAAACCCACACAATTTACACCGAAATGGCCCTGCGTTTCCCGTATATTGCCATTGGGCCAGGGCGCTTCCTGACCAACACTTCCCGCTGCACGTCGACCCAGGTCGCCCAATCGGGTTACAAAGGCCCCATCTTTGGCGTCACCCTCTTCAGTCTGACCAATGAGTGGCAGCAGCGTCTGTACGATCTGGATGGTATGGTCGCCAAAGTGGTCGAACTCGGTTTGGGACCAGGCCTGGAAGTAGTGGGTTTCCAAACTTTTCGTACGTACCCCAGTGTTTCGGATGAAGAAGCCTATCATTTCCGCCGCCTGGTTGAAAAATATAACCTGATCCCAACCTGCCTGGGCGCCAATATGGACAACGGCCGGCACCCGAAACACTTAATGAGCGAAGATGAAATTTACAGCTACGTGGAACGCCAGCTTGTTTCGGCTAAAAAGCTGGGTTTTCCCTTGATGCGCGTCCCGCCGGCGGTTGGTTCGCTCTCGCTGGAGAAAATTCTGCCGCTGGCTGAGAAATACAAAGTTATTCTGGCGGTTGAACTCCATTCACCCCTCAGCATCTATCACCCAGAGGTAATCCACCTGCGGGAGATGTTCGACCGTTTGCAGTCGCCATATCTGGGCTTTATCCCCGATTTCAGCACCACCATGACGAGTGTCCCCGAAGGGTTCTGGAATAATCTGCGCGCCGCCGGCGCCCTCGAAGGATTGATTGATGCGGCCAAGGCAATCTGGATTACGGATGACCCCATTCCCGCCAAGTTTGGCGCCCTGGCCGAAGCCTGCAAGCAAAACGCTGCCAATCCAATGGTTTCCGGGATGATTAACAATGTCATGACCATGTTTGGCCATGCCCCGGTAGATACATGGCGCGAGATTCTGCCTTACACCCGCCATGTTCACGGAAAATATTACCAGGTCACGGCTGAGGGTGTGGAACCATCAATTCCCTACCCGGCTTTGATGAAGATGTTGAAGGAAGAAGGCTATCGGGGCACAATCTCGGCTGAATGGGAAGGCCAGGCATTCACTGAGGAGCCGATCGGGTTCCAGCAGGTAGCAGCCTGGAACGCCATGTGCAAGCGCTTACTGGAGGCTTAAATGGAGCTGATTGAGCAGGATGTCTTCGCCAACGGGATCAAGTTACACATCTATCGCACCGGGACGAATAAACCAGCCCTGGTTTTCGCCCACGGCATCACCGATAATGGCCTGTGTTTTTTGCCGATCGCTGATAAGCTGGCAGACGCGTTTGAAATCGTACTCTATGATGCCCGCGGCCATGGGAAATCGGAAGCCCCTGAAACGAAAACGACCCTCATCGACCGGGCGAATGATCTGGCGGGGCTGGTGCAGGCTCTTGGTCTGCAGAAACCGAACCTCCTGGGTCATTCGCTGGGTGCGTTGACGGTTGCCCTGTGTGCTGGCTCATATCCCGATCTGCCTGGACGGATCATTCTGGAAGACCCGCCGCCCCTCGAAATTTTGGATCCCAAACGTATCCCTGCCCCGCGCACCGAAAATCCGTGGCGGGCAGTGGCTGCTGCCAATAAATTAAAAAGCATCCAGGAACTGGTTGAATTGAACCGCCGCGAGTCTCCCACCTGGCCTGAAGCGGAGAGGGAGCCCTGGGCTCTCTCTAAGCAGCAGGTCAGCCTCACGATTTTCGACGACAGCTTTATTGACGCCGAATTGGGAAATCAAATTATCGCCAGGATCGCCTGCCCGATGCTGATTGTGACAGCCGATCTGGACAGGGGGGCGCTCTATCCCCCGCAGGCTGCGGACAAGCTGGCTGCCAGCCTGCCAGCGGGCCGGCACGTTAATCTCCCCGGAGCGGGGCATAACATCCGCCGCGAACAGCCAGTTGCCTATGTGGCTGCTGTGCGTAGTTTCCTGGCAGCCGCCTGATTGAAAGCCCCCGGATTTTTGTGCCGCTGTCGAGTTGAAGGACAGGTATAGATGGATACCAGACCTGGTCGAAAACATGTCATTATTGCTCCTCAAATCTATGTCTCCCTGGAACCCCAGGATCCGTTTGATTTCTCTGAAGAAATCAAACCGAGACGGACAGAAATCCCGATGGTTTGGATTCAGGATGGAGACAGTTTTCGGCTGGATATCGATTTGCCAGAATCGAGTGTGCTGGACGTCGTTTTTTATCCTCTGGTCGATAGCCTGCATATCAACGGCGAAACAATCTGGGCCGCGAACACGGCCCATGCTGTTCAGCTTGCTGGAGCGCATGTCGAAATTTCCCCGGGCGGTTTGCGGCTCACCTGCAGCTGCAGCGGCTCGATCCATATTCTGGCACGCTGTGTGCGGGAGTTTGTTCAAATCAACCAGACTGCGGCCTGAATAGCCTAAGTTATTTTTGGATGTTTTTTGGATGGCGAAGCCACCAAAAAACATCCAAAAATAACCTGAATAGAATTCCTCCCATGGTGATCTCCATGGGCAATATGAAAAGGAGAGGCACAATATGACTCATCAGAGTCTGATTAAACGCGGCGTAAGCCTGTACAGCTTTCAAGAAGAATATTTTTTGCGCAAAATGAGCCTGGAAGACTGCATTGCTGTTTCAGCCAGGATGGGGGCTCTGGGGATTGAGACCATTGCCGAGCAAATGATGCCCGGATTCCCCGATCTGACCGATGCATTTTATGCTCAATGGCATACCTGGATGGATCAGTATGGCACGACCCCCACCTGTCATGACATGTTTTTGGATATAAAACAATTCAAAGGGCGCTTGATGACCGATGAGGAAATGCTGAATTCGGTGATCCGCGACCTCAAACACGCCAACCGGCTGGGATGCACCGTAATGCGCTGCATTGTCAATACGCCGCCCCACATCATGGTCATGGCGGCGCCGTACGCTGAGCAGTACAACGTGCGGATGGGGCTGGAAATTCACGCTCCATTCAACTTTGATCACGAGTGGATTCAGCGTCATCTTGAGACGTATCAGAAAGCGGGCAGCCCGTTCCTGGGGATTATCCCGGATATGGGGATCTTTGAAAAGCGCTTCCCGCGGGTTCGCAGCGACCGCTACATCCGGCGCGGAGCGCATCCCCATATCATCCAATATATCAGCGATTATTACGCCCGGCATGAAAAGACACCCGGCCTGATCGAAGATGTTAAGAAGCTGGGCGGCAATGAGCTCGACCTGGCAATGGCGCGTGATATTGACCATATGACCTTCGAGAATCCACGCCGGCTGCTTGAATATATGCCGTTCATCTTCCATATTCACGCCAAATTCAACGAGATGCTT
>Ga0268298_10001119_pt1 | contig 32411 bp, 29 predicted proteins | sample WWTPWeurt_MetaG_FD_194462 | JGI IMG/M metagenome (GOLD analysis project Ga0268298, IMG submission 194462) | Activated sludge microbial communities from WWTP in Nijmegen, Gelderland, Netherland - WWTP Weurt | ecosystem: Engineered > WWTP > Aerobic digester > Activated sludge | place... | reverse complement strand
AGGATTCTCCTTAGAAAGGAGGTGATCCAGCCGCACCTTCCGATACGGCTACCTTGTTACGACTTCACCCCAGTCACCGGGCTTACCTTAGATCCTTACCTCCTTGCGGTTGGCGAGGGATCGTCGGGTCCTACCGGCTCCCATGGTGTGACGGGCGGTGTGTACAAAGCCCGGGAACGTATTCAACGCGACCTGCTGATTCGCGTTTACTAGCGATTCCGACTTCATGTACTCGAGTTGCAGAGTACAATCCGAACTGAGACTGGTTTTTTACGATTGGCTCCACCTCGCGGTCTTGCGACGTATTGTACCAGCCATTGTAGCACGTGTGTAGCCCTGGACGTAAGGGCCATGAGGACTTGACGTCATCCCCACCTTCCTCCGACTTAACGCCGGCAGTCTCCTTAGAGTTCCCAGCTTTACCTGTTGGCAACTAAGGACAAGGGTTGCGCTCGTTGCGGGACTTAACCCAACATCTCACGACACGAGCTGACGACAGCCATGCAGCACCTATGTAGCGCTTCCCGAAGGAATACCTCACTTTCATGAGTTTACACTACACTTCGAGCCCAGGTAAGGTTCTTCGCGTTGCATCGAATTAAACCACATGCTCCACCGCTTGTGCGGGCTCCCGTCAATTCCTTTGAGTTTCACCCTTGCGAGCGTACTCCCCAGGTGGATCACTTAATGCGTTAGCGCCGTCACCGAAGGGGTCGAATCCTCCGACGACTAGTGATCATCGTTTACGGTGTGGACTACCAGGGTATCTAATCCTGTTTGCTCCCCACACTTTCGCGCCTCAGCGTCAGTTACAGACCAGCAGACCGCCTTCGCCTCCGGTGTTCTACCTGATATCTACGCATTCCACCGCTACACCAGGTATTCCATCTGCCCCTTCTGTACTCAAGGGAGGTAGTTTCGAAAGCAATTGATACGGTTAAGCCGCACGATTTCACTCCCGACACACCTCTCCGCCTACGCGCCCTTTACACCCAGTCAATCCGGACAACGCTTGCACCTTCCGTATTACCGCGGCTGCTGGCACGGAATTAGCCGGTGCTTACTTTGGAGGTACCGTCAGCCCCGTCAATAACGGGGGGTTCTTCCCTCCCTACAGAAGTTTACAATGCAGAGCACCTTCATCCTTCACGCGGCGTTGCTGCGTCAGACTTTCGTCCATTGCGCAATATTCCTCACTGCTGCCTCCCGTAGGAGTCTGGGCCGTATCTCAGTCCCAGTGTGGCTGATCATCCTCTCAGACCAGCTACCCATCGTCGCCTTGGTAGGCCGTTACCCCACCAACAAGCTAATAGGCCGCGACCCTATCCTACACCGATAAATCTTTCAAGAGCAGGTGATGCCACCCACGCTCAACATGCGGTATTAGCGGAAGTTTCCCTCCGTTATTCCACAGTGTAGGGCAAGTTAGTCACGTGTTACGCACCCGTCCGCCACTAAGTATTGCTACTTCGTTCGACTTGCATGTGTTAAGCACGCCGCCAGCGTTCGTCCTGAGCCAGGATCAAACTCTCCGTTGTATTTATTTACAACTGAATTTGTCCGAAAATTGTTCAGGGCCTTTCTGACATGTTCGGGCGGAACCTGTCAGAATCGCACATTTCCCATTGACAAAGATCAAGTAAGCTTCGTGCCCTCTACGGTAAACAACGCCGGGCAGCACCCGGCGTCAATAACCTACCGTAATTTGAAGCAGGCCCTAATATAAGCACCTCCACCTTACCTGTCAAGCCGAGAAATTACCAGTTTTTTACCCCTAATTTTCTTAAGTATATTAAATTTCAATCACTTCTGTTTTGTTAGAGAGGCATAAGGGTTCCGACCCAGGAGGCGTAATCCACTCTTTGCCCCCTCTTCTCCCCGCCGATTTCCTGTTGCCAGTCCGCTGAAACTATCGTAAATTCAAGATTATGGTTCTGCTACTCGCTTTGCTGCTGTCCGTTGTGCCTCTCGCGGCCCAAGGACTCTCCCCCCTAATCTCCCCCCGATCCGTGGCTCTGGCTGGGGCTTCCGTTGCGCTGCCGGGGGATCCGACGTCCGTCTATTTTAATGCCGCTGGTTTGGCCGCGATGAGCCAAATGGGGTCTGATATGAGCTACGGCACGACGACAGGCGAATCTACTGATCGTTTGCTCGCGGCATTTGCCAATCCTTCATCTGAAGATGGTGCCCGAATCGGATCGGGGGTCTATGTGGATGGTCAGACCAGGCCCGGGAAGGTCAAGTACGTTGTACCCTATACTTCCTTGATGTACCTGCCCATGTCACGGCTGGCCTTAGGTGCGACAGTCCGCATGATTCGTTCATACCCGCGCGCAGATTCGCTCGAAGGGAAATGGAGCAATTCTATTGACCTTGGTCTGATGACCCCGGGCAAGAATCTCAATTTCGCGGGACGGGTTGAGAGGGCTTTTGGCGGCGCATCCATCGTCCCCAAGACTGCGCAATGGGGAATCGCTGTTACGTCAGACAACAAGCGCATGACTTTTAGCTATCAATGGGACGGCGCATTGTTATCAGGTGTTTCTTATCGGTATGAGGCCTCGCGCTTCGCCGCAGAATACCTGATTGGCAATTCTGGCATTGCGCGCGCCGGATACATCTGGTCTGATATTCACCGCTTCACCGTCGGCGGTGCAATTGGATTGCTCGAAGGCGGATCCCTAATTCAATTCGGTTGGTCTTTTCCCACCGAACGCAAAGCTCCAACCGAGTGGAGCGTCGGTTATTCGTATCGTCTGTAATGAGGTCTCACATGTTTCGTTTGCTCGCTCTTATTATCGTCATCCTCTCCTCTTTGTCTCTGGCAGACGAGACGACCAGACATTGGGTGTTCTTCCGTGACAAGGGAATCGCTCCGGGCCAGGAACAATATGCTCTTGACTTGGCGCAAGACAATCTGTCGCACCGTTCACTTCAGCGCCGAGCGCGGAACCACGTGCCCTTGTCGCAATTCGGCGACATTGCTGTGCGCGCAGATTACATTCATGCAGTCGTTTCATCCGGGGCGCATGTGCGCGTGGTCAGTAAGTGGCTGAACGCTGTCAGCGTGGAAGCAACGACCGCGCAAATGCAAGTCATTTCGCGTTTGGCCTGTGTTGAAAGAGTGCGTCAGTTTTCGGCGCGTGCTTATATGGACATGCCGCGCTTCAGCCACGGGCAATTGGACTCGGCCGAATACGGCGCGGGTTACCGGCAAGTGGAACAATGCCGCGTTCCCGAACTGCATGCACGTGGTCTGAGTGGCAACGGTGTACTGATGTGCATGCTTGATACCGGTTTTGAGACTTACCACAACAGCATCGAGAATCTCGACATCCTCGCCAAGCGCGACTTCATCAACAACGATTCCATCGTAGAGTTTGAAGCTGGAGAGGACTCGGCATCGCAACAGTATCACGGCACACTGTGCCTAAGCGCAGCGGCGGGTCAGGACAGCGGTAACATAATCGGCCCGGCGTTCGGTGCCACGTGGATGCTCGCAAAGACCGAATATGTCCCAACCGAAACGCCCGTTGAAGAGGACAACTATGTCGCCGGAATGGAATGGGCGGACAGCGCCGGTGTGGATATCACGTCATCGAGCCTTGGCTATATTGATTGGTATCAACAGAGTCAAATGGACGGACACACGACCGTCGTGACACAGGCTGTCGTTGAAGCACAGCGGCGCGGTATTCTTGTCGTAACGGCGCAGGGCAACGAGCGAGGTTCATGGTGGAACTCAGTCATCGCTCCGGCTGATGCAGACTCGATTCTCGCAATTGGCGCTGTGGATTCGTTGGGAGTTCTTTCCGGATTCTCTTCACCCGGACCGACTGCGGACGGACGCACGAAACCCGATTGCGCAGCACAGGGATCAGATGTCTATTGCGCGGCCGCATATACTGAAGACGGCTATTTCTATGCGAGTGGGACTTCACTGGCCACGCCGATTGCCGCAGGTATCTGCGCGCTCGTTATGGAGGCCAACCCCGAATGGACAGCGCAGCAAGTGCGGCAAGCCGTGCTGGCAACCGCTTCATTGGCCAATACGCCGGACAACGACTACGGACACGGGCTGATTGACGGTGTGGCGGCGGCGGACTTTGTTTTTGAAAACGCTTCGCCAAATCCGATACTGCCCAGGGAACTCGCTTTGTCAGCATTTCCCAACCCCGTCAATGGCTTCGTGACACTGACGCTCGAGTCGGCGTCAACACAGTCGGGTAAGCTTATTGTCTATGATCTTCTGGGCCGCGAAGTGTCACGCACGCCCAAAATAAACGTTGGGGTCGGATCGCAAAGAGTAACGATGGACGTTGCCAATTTGAGTAGCGGAAAGTACTTCGTTACATTTGATGGCACGAGCGGTTCCATCCAGGTACCCTTAGTCGTGCTTAAGTAGTAAATATGTCCGAAGCGACTGAAACACGCGCGTCCTTAACTCGGTATGCGTGGCTTTCGATAGGAGCTGCGCTGGCAACGATTGCACTGAAGTCGGCGGCGTATTATTTGACAGGTTCGGTTGGTCTGCTCTCAGATGCGCTGGAATCGCTTGTGAACCTGGCCGGCGCCATCATTGCTCTCGTACTGCTTGCTATCGCCGCCCGACCACCAGATGAGGATCACGCCTTTGGTCACGGCAAAGTCGAGTACTTCTCGAGTGGCGCCGAAGGCGTGATGATCATAGTTGCGGCGGCGGGTATCGCGATTGCCGCGCTCGAGCGGCTGGTCAATCCGAAGCCACTGACTGATGTCGGAGTGGGATTGCTGGTCAACTTGCTGGCGACGGGCATTAATTTGTTTGTGGCGCTGGTGATTCGCAAGGCCGCACGAGTTCATGACTCTGTAACGTTGGATGCCAACTCGCGGCACTTGATGACCGATGTATGGACATCGGTCGGCGTTGTCGCCGCAGTTGCAATCGTGGCCATTAGCAAGGTGCAATTTCTTGATTCGGTCATTGCTTTGGCTGTCGCCGGCCACATTCTCTTGGAGGGAATTCGAATTGTGCGCGGTTCCATCTTAGGATTGATGGACACAGCGCTTGAACCGGCCGAAGTGGCACAAATCGAAGCCGTCTTGGATCGCTATTCGTCGCAACACGTGCACTACCATGCCCTGCGCACACGCCGCGCAGGGTACCGGCGCTTTGTGTCAGTACATATTCTTGTCCCAGGCGAATGGACTGTGCAACACGGGCATAGCCTGCTGGAGACAATTGAATCCGACATTCGCGCTGAATTGCCCGAGACCATTGTGCTTACGCACCTCGAAGCTCTGGAGGATCCGGCGTCGTGGGAGGATGTTGGATTGGATCGCAAGTAAGGACAAAAGACGCGGCTCAGTAGCCGCGTTTTTTGTCAACGACATACTGAAGAGGTTCGCCTTCAAGATAGCGGGCGAAATTCGCCATGAACAGGTCGTGTACCAGACGTGTGTATTCCGGGAAATTGCCTGAGACGTGCGGCGTCATGAATATCTGTGGGTGACCAAACAAAGGTGAATTTTCGGGCAGCGGCTCTTCACGAAATACATCCAGCAATGCGAAGCCGGGTTTGCCGCTTTCCAATGCCGCCAGCAGATCGTCCTCGTCCACCAGCGATCCGCGCGCGACATTGACAAACACCGAACCCTCTTTCATTAATGGAAAAAGACGGCGGTTGAATAGACCTAACGTGCGGTGGGTAGCGGGCAAGGTTAATACAACGACATCCGCCTCTTCCAAACGCTCTTCCAGATATTCCATCGCATAGACTTCGCATCCGTCATGCCGGGGACGCGTCGCCACGGCTTCCACACTTAGACCGTTGTCGCGCAGAAGCGTCGCGATCCCCTTCCCGACTTCACCATATCCCACAACCAATGCCTTCAACCCTTTGACCGTGCGACGCTGCTCGGTCATTTTCTTTTTCGGTTCGCGCCATTCGCGGGCTAATTGCCACTGCCCGGCTGTCGAAAAATTCTGCGCCCAATAGTAGAGCGCAGCCATGACCCATTCTGCCATAGGCCTTGCGTGGAGGCCGCGGCTGTTGGTTAATGTTATCTCACTATTTACAAAATCGCGGAACAGGCTCTTTTCAATGCCCGCGACGCTCAGGTGCACCCAGCGAAGTGATTTTGCGTGCGCGTGAAGTTCAGGAGAGTAGCGATGCGCAAGGAGTATGTCAGCTTGCGGCAGAAGCTCTAAAGCTACCGCTTCATTAGATGCGAATAGGACAGACGAACCGGGGTCCAGGGCAGCGACGGCCGCTACCAATTCCGATTGGCGAAGTGGGTTCTGAGATGCGAAGGAAAGTACGCAGGGCATAGGGCCAAGTTCATTGCATTTTGATGCGGTCATGCATTACGCGGCAAGAAATCAGGCGATTTTGCGCGGCTAACATTTCGGGCAAAGGCACATCTTCTGAAATCATGTCGAAGATGTGTTTGCTGCTGTCAACAACTGACAAAGAAATGGTGTCGAGTTCGTAACGGAAAGGCGCAACACGAGCCTCAAGTGCATCAAAAGTAGCCGTGATGAGTCTATTTTATCGAAAGCTGACAATTCATTATCGAAAATGGTGCGCTATTTTAGACGCACTGCGTCAGCACCGCGTTTGTCAAGCCCAGATTTTGCAGTGTATTGAGACGAGCGTCGGAAACGAATCGGAACGGAACCTGAATTGTATTAAGGGGTCAACGACTTTCACTCAAAGGAGCGTTGACCATGTCTCAAAAAAGCACTTCCAGAATCTTGCTGTTCGGACAAAATAGTCTCGAACGCGACGCCTACGCGAACGTCCTGAGCGGCAATGGATTGGACATCGAATTAGCCGACCGGAGCGAAGATGCGCATTACCTCTTGCAGAATCGCCAGATCTCCTCGATCGTCGTTCTCGCCAGCGCTAATCAGAACGCCGGTCGTGAATTGCTGCGTATTCGCAATCTCCATTTCCACGATGTTCCGGTCTATTTTGCGTCGCCACCCACGCTCGACCCCTCGCCGCTGCCACAAACCGAATCCAGTAGCTCAACTGAGCCGACGCATGCGGAATCTCAGATTGTCTCGCAACTGGTCCAGGCCCATGAGGAAAATCAAGCCGCACCTCGCCCGCTGCGAAGCGGACTTTCCACCGTGTGGATCGGCCAAACGGAGTATCCGGTTCTCTTTCGCGATGCGCGTGAGAAGTTTGAAGCGCTCTTCTTGAGAAAAATTCTGCGCCGCTACCATGGAAACGTCAGTCGCGTTTCCCGCGCCATTGACATGGCACGTCGAAATGTGCAGATGAAGATCAAGCATCACGGCATTGACCTCTCCGAGTACCGTGATTTCCCGGAAGACTTTTAACCGGCAGTTCCAGGGCGAGAGCCCTGTTCTGCTCTGTTAAGTATCCAAATTCCGATGCCCAGAAGCACGACCGCGCCAATGAGCCACGGCAAAGGTACCCACGCCGCATCTTCTTCGGCGGCCCAACCTAAGGCCTCGATCGCGTCAGAGTACTTGAATATTAGGAAGCTTAGCGCGTTGTTCACAAAATGTCCGAACACCGCCGGAAAGATCGAACCGGACTGCACCGCGAAATAGCCGAGCACGATGCCCAGCATAAACGTCGGCAGAATCCGGTACGGGTTCATGTGCAAGAACGCGAAAACGGCGGCCACTACGAGAATTGCAGGCGATTTGCCAACCCCTTGCAGCAGGCCGCGCAGCATCACGCCACGACAGAGATGCTCTTCGAAGACCGCGGGCAATACGGCGATAATAACAATGGCTTGCCATACGGGAAGGTCACTTAACCCCGAGAACAAGTCTGCGAAGTCCTTCAGCAGATCTTCCGGAAACGGAAACATCGAGTGCTGCAACGTAGCGAGTTCAATTGTGATCACCCAGCTACCCAATATCGCGAGAAGCGCGCCAATCCAAAATTGCGGTCGCGGTAGCTTCCAGCCTAACGAGGGCACCGGATCCGCACCCTCTTGGTAGATCCACAAAGCAGTCAGCCCGGCAATCGTTCCCTGCATCAGGAACAGCCCTCGGAAGATGCTCATCTTGGCCGCAAAACTACCCATCACCGCTACGGCAATGACCGCAACGGCCGCAAGGAACAGCGCGGAACCCGCTGTGGGCACCTTGCCCAATTGACGCTGCCGCTTGGTGAACAACGACCATTTGACATCTTCCGCGTGACGGAATAACACTGACTCGCGATTGAATTGCGTCGTCACCCAATTCAACGAAAGTGCTGCCAAACCGGCCGTGCTGGCCAAAGTAATTCCGAACTCCAGCCACGGCGTGTTCCCCGCCAGAAGCGTGCGGGTGAGCAATGAAACATTGGCAATCGGAATGACCGCCAACAACGGTGACAGCTCCACGCCGGGCAGCATCGAGACCATTGCCGGGAGAATACTGGCCATCATCAACGGCGTCAACAGCGCCTGCCCTTCCTTGTAGCTGCGCGCAGTGACTGCAAGGGCCATCGTAACACCTGCAAACAGCACTGCCAGCGGCACCATAATGATCAACACCAAGACCATTGCGGATGGCGAGACCGCGAAATTGATGTCGCTGCCTTTTCCAAATAGCTGCACGGCATAAAGCGCGGTTAGCGCCATGCTGAGCAGGTTCAGCAATGCTGAAATCAGAGTTGATACGACCGTTGCCAGAAACTTCCCGTAAACCAGTTCGTGCCGCGCCGCAGGGCTGACCAACAGGGTCTCCAAAGTGCCGCGCTCTTTCTCGCCAGCCGTGAGATCAATCGCCGCGTAAAACGCTCCGGTGAGAGTCATGATGATCAAGAAGTAGCCCAAAAAGCGGCCCAGCGCCGATCCGGTTTGCTCGCTTTCCGTCGCCGTGTCTTCGGCAACCAACGTGACCGGATTCGTAAACGATGAGTCCTGCCCCAATGCCGCGATGCGCCCTTCAACGATTTGCGACGAGTAGTGGTCAATGGCCCGTTCGAGCCGACCGCGCACCTGATCCGAAAAGTCCCGACTGCTCAGATAGTACACCTTAGCCTCGGCGTTTCCCCCTGCCAACACTGTGGCCGAGAACTGAGCGTCGAGTGACAGCGCTGCATCAATCTCCCCCTGCCGCAGTTTCTCCTGCCAACCTGTCGAGTCAGTAAACTCCAGCAGCATGCTTGAATCAGCCGGAATCAGGTCGCCCGGCAGTGCAGCCGGAGACAGTAAGGCCACAAGTCCCGATTGCTGCTTCAGCTTCCCGGCCTGTAACACGGACATCTGAGTGAACCCGATAAAGACCAGCGGATATAACAACAACGGCAGGACGACAGTCACCATCAGCGTCCGACGGTCTCGATAGAGGTCGCGGAGTTCTTTCAGGAATACGGTACGAACCGGTGATACGGCCATAAATCGTGCAAAGTTGATGAAGTTAGATACTCAATATAAAGAAAACGGACGGTCTCAGCAACCGCCCGCGCTCACACTGGGATACTCTTTTCCTAAGATAGCACCAATGCGTCTTGGATAACCTGCCGATGATCGAATGCCACCTGTTCCGGGAGATTGTCCACCGGAAACCACTGGGCATCACAGGCATCGTCCCCGGCCGTCAGATCGCCCGAAGCCTCGGCGCGATAGACAACGGACAGGGTGTGAAACCGGGCGTCCCGGCCGGGCTTGGAATAGACTCCCACAAGCCGGAGGGATGATGCCTCCATACCTGTCTCTTCCCGCAGTTCCCGAACCGCAGCGGCTTCCGCTGATTCGCCGTAATCAATGAAGCCGCCCGGCAATGCCCAGCCTTCCGGCGGGTTTTTGCGCAAAATCAAGAGCACTTTGCCGTCTCTTATGGCCGCAATATCAGCGGCGGGAAACGGATTCTTGTAGCCGATGACTTTCGACTGGCAGTTTGGACAAAATGTGGTGTATTCCATGTGCTTCGCTGAGTGAAAACAGAAAAGCCCGGTATTCCGCCGGGCTTTTGTTATCTAACAAAAGATCCTATGCCTTGGGTGCAACGTCCACGTCGGCGCCCCACCAGCTCGACATGCGCTGACGAACTTCCTGCTTAAGCTGGTTCAATTCTTCCTTTAGCACCTGCAAGTCCGCCTTCAATGCAGTCATGCCGGCGTTCAGCTTGTCGCGCAAATCACGGAAGCTCATGTTCCACCAGCCGTTATTGTTGCCGATAGCACGTGCCTCGCCAGAGCCGATGACGACATGCGGCGCGTCAGTGTCAATTTTCAGTTGAAAATCGCCGTTGGGCAGATTGTCCAACTCGACACCGATGGAACGCATTTCTTCTTGCAGCTTTTCCATTTCCGCGGTCAACTCTTCGGCTTCGACGGGGCCAAAACTATAATTGTACTCGCCTCCGGCATCCCCGTAGAAATCTTTGCGATTGGTTAAGGTCACAGGAATTACCATCGTCTTGCCGTCACGGATGATGCTGAAGTCAATCGTCTCGTCGGGATCAGCTTCGCGAATGGCGGATGTCACATCCGATTGGTCGGCAACAGCTTCGCTGCCAATCTTGGTGATAATATCACCGGCCTTCAGGCCTGCTTTTTCCGCCGGAGAGTCCTTCACTACTTCGGAAACCAAGGCACCGCCTTCAACCTTGAAGTAGCTTTTCAGACCATCCGACAGCTCTTGGGTAACGACACCGGCAAAAGCCATGCTGCGTTCGCTTTCCCGCCAGCCAAGGCCGTGGGGAGCTGGCATCATCGGCGGAGCCAACTCTTCAAGCCTCCTTAAGGCCTCGTCGCCGCCCCATGACCAGCTAAAATCATTTCCTCGGTCATCAAACGTAACCTTCGCCGAGCGCTCTTTGCCGCCGCGCATGTAGGACAACGTGGCCTCATCCCCCTCTTTGAACTTGTCCAGCTGGACACGTAATTCAGCCGGGCCAGTTAGCTTTGTGCCATTGATAGACACAAGCACATCATTTGCCCGCAGTCCTGCTTCGGCAGCCGGAGAACCGGAAACGGTTTCCTCGACCAAAACTCCCTGTCCTGCCCCGACTCCGTAGTCGCTGGCGATGTCCGAGGTGACTTCGGCAGGGACAATTCCGAGGAATGCGCCGCCCGACTTCTCAGACTTGGCTAAGACGACCACATTTGAGGACGAGGAGTTCTGGGCAGAGGCTTCGCAGGCAAAAGCCACAGAAATGGCCACCGCCAGGCCTACTGCAAAAGTACTTAAAGCTCTAATTGACATTTCTTTACTCCTTACTCGCTCGTCTTTGCCCTGCCCGCCACCAGAGTTGCACGGTGGAACTCCAAATTGGTTCCCCGCCTGCTCTTGCGGGCGCGCCTACTTATCGCTATACTGGGCTGATTACCTCAATGGAGTAAGTCAGTGGATATTTTGTTGCAAAATCGGCTGGATTTCTATGACGAGGCGCTCTCGCGGCTGCCCGATCTGGCTCTGGCCAGCCGGATTAGTGAAATTGCCGAATTTTCCCCTCCTGCCCTGTCCGGCCAGGGACTCTTGCCTGATTTGCCCCATTCGCTCGATCTGGAGGACGCGCTTAAGAAGCCGCAATTCGGACGCAGGTCCGGGCGCACTGCGATTTCAATTGCAGAAGTCCTGACCCGGGCGATTCGGTTTGAGGAGTTGATTCTATTGGCCACAGCGGGTTTACCCGACCACATTCACCAGTCAGGTGCGTGCCAGAGGCTTCAGCGGCTACGGCAACTCGAAGACGACCTGCGTTATCACCGCATTCGATTGCACACAGATTCAACTGAATAGGTGCGAATTTTGCGCTTTTCGCGGAAATGGATCTGCGAAAAGAAGAAAAGCTGCGTATTGGTGACCCGGAGACCAAAGTCCGCCTCGTTGCGCAAGGGCGCAACATGTGGCGGGTGCGGATGCTCTTTCCAAATCATCGTTCAGACGAGATTCCTGAACAGTTGCGGCAGATCAAGCAGGAGTTAGCGCAGAGCTTTGGCGTGGCCGATCATCGCCTCGAGTATATTGGGCTGATCTCAAAGAAGCGTACGCACGGCGGGTTTCTGGTCGAGATGCAGATTCGCCGTCAGGACGCACCGACGGGCGCTATTCGCCTACGATTCGAGCCCGAGCGCGCGCCGGACGGTACCGAATTCACGGACATGAAAGCGGTTGTTGACCTCTTTCCCCTGGACGAGTTTGAACAAGCCTTAACCTTTGAAGGCGTTGAGCAGAAGCTCAAGGGTGAAGGTGTGGAAATGGGCCTCGTGGATTGGCACATGGTGCGCGACCTCGTGGATAGCTGCGTGGACCGCCAGGTGCCCATTCTTGACCAGGTGATTGCCAAAGGGGTTGTTCCTGATGTGGGAATTGCCTCGCGAACATATTACCGTTGGTTTCCGCAATCGGACAGCGCTGCTGTGACGGCGTGGTTGGGCTTGCGGGCAGTGGATTCCGGCGAAGAACTTGTCGAGATCAGCGTCCCGGTTTCGGGGATGAAGGCCGGGCGGAATGTCCTCGGCCGCGAATTGTCGCCCAGGCGAGGTGCTGTCACACGGCTGCAAGCCGGGCATGGCGTCATGTCCGGCAATGTTGAAAGAAAACTCATTGCCCGCGATCGCGGGCTTTTGGTGCTCCGCCGGATTTACACGGACCGCCGCACGAAGGACTCGCCCAACGAAACTCCGACTATTCTGGAAGCTGAAGTGTTGCGCATTCGCGCGATCGAGAGCGGCGCAGCAGACGAACAGCGCTGGGATGAGACCGTGTGGATCAGCGGGGATTTGAACCCCGGCGCGCGTATATTCGTGAACGGCGACTGCGTCATTGACGGCGACGTGCCTGAGAACTGCGAAGTCTCTGTGTCAAATAGTCTCCGCATTTGGGGCAGCGTGTACAACGCCGCAATTACCACCGGCGCACATTGCTGTGTGCACGGGGACATGGAAGACACGTTTTGCGAAATTGGTCTTACGGCACAAGTTATCGGCGCAGCAAAGAACTGTAACATATACGCGCGCGAAATTCTCGCTGAGAACCTTGAAGGCGGTTTGGCCGAGGCATTCGCGCCGCCGGCGACGACAAATGGCGCGATTCACTTCAACCGCGAGAAGTTCCTGGCCGAGCAACGCTCGGCCGGAGAAGACACTCTGGCTAACCTACGCCGTCAGATCACCCGCTTGAACGAAATTTTCGGCCCGGAAATCCTCCAGCAAGTCACCTCCGATACCGTGCAGATTCACCTTCTGCGCTGGCTGCGGCAGCAAAAGAACTCCGGTGCCGCGCAATTCTCGCATCCCCAAGTTCAAGAACTCAGAACTCTCCTCGAACTCGTTCCCACGCTTCGGACCCAACTCGGCGTCGTTGCTGCCGAATTGCGCACCGCTGCCCGCGACGGCTGGTAAGCGACTACCACTGTTCGGACAACAGGTCGCCCCCTTTTTCAATTATGCACTATTCCGATAACTATATTAATCATACTATGTCAAAGGAGAGTGTAGTTAATATATCCAATTACAATATTAATCATGGAGGCCCAGTTAGAGAATTGCAGTTTCAGGTTTCGGAGCTTACCTTGAGTCACCTCAGGAATAGGAAATGTGATTCAGACCTCTCCGATAGTCTCCCCTGCCAAACGTAAGGCCAACCCGTCGCAAGCTTTAGTCGAAGTTCTCTTGCACGAGATTGCCAACCCGCTTCAGGCCGCGCACAGCGCGTTGCGGCTGTGGCAGGGGGAGAACGCGAACGCCTCGGCGGGCCGAGAGAGGCTGGCACGCCTTGAGCACTCGTTTGAGCGTGTGGCGCAGGTACTTCGAATAATTCAAACTGTAAAAGATGATGCCCTTGCGGAACCGCAGGCTGTACCAGCAGAGCGGTTCATCGAAGAACTCGGCCGCGAATGCCGGATGCGCGGCGTTGAATTTGCCGTCGTGAACAGCCCGCCCAGCGCGCGTTTCAGCATGCATTCGTCGGCGCTGAGCACTTTACTGGCGGCGTGGGCTTTTTCTGCAAGCACGTCTCCGGCTATGGCAAAACTTAAGTTTGAAACAACGGAAGGTGAAAGGGTCGTCGTAACGATCGCGACCAGAATTGGCGCGGCCAACGCCGTGCGCAATGACCTTAATGCCACGAGCGCCGCGGGATATGCCGCTGCAATCGGGGAGTTCATGCGCTCGGCAGAGGGAAACGCGACGATTGCAGAAGATGATCAGGGAGCGTTTGAAATTGCCTTGCACATTATGACATGGCCACGTGCTGATGCAGTATGACGGGAAAGAAATGATATCATGACCGATTTGACACAGATTTTGGTTGTTGATGATGATCAGCAGGTACTAGCGGGGTTTCGAGAGGTTCTGGGACGGGCCGGATTCTCCGTTGTTGCATGCAACTCGGGACAAGCCGCTGTTGATCTGCTATCCAACAAGAAATTCAGCGTCGTTCTCACGGATCTGTTCATGCCCCGCGTGACGGGCATGGACGTTCTGAACGCCGCATTGAGCGCCGACCCGGATTGCGTCGTGATTGTTGTCACGGGATTCGCTTCCGTGCGTGGCGCAGTGGACGCTTTGCGCCGGGGCGCGGCGGATTACGTTATCAAACCGTGCGACGACGCGGAACTTCTGCACCGTATCCGGCTTGGACTCGAACGCGCTGAAATGCGTGCAGAGCTGCGCGCCAAGGAACTTGACAGCGAAAAGATGAAGGCCATCGCACAAACTGCGGTGACCGTCAACGATCAAATCAATACTCCGTTGAACGTGATATTGAATAGCGCTGAGTATATTCGCTTGACGAAACTCCCGGACGCGCCAGAAGTCCGTCAGTCGCTCGAGTTTATCGTCCAGGAAGTCGCAAAGATCAAGTCCGTCATCCAGAAACTCGCAACGGTTGCTAACCCCTCCCGCACCCGCGAGTATCCGGTCGGACAGCACCGCATGATTGATATTGACGCGCCGCGGGCGAGGGCGATCGCAATTTCGAGCGATCCGTCAAAACGTCAGAAGATTCTGGTGGTGGATGACGAGCAGTTCATGGTGCATACGCTCTCGCGCATTCTCGAAGTGCTTGGGTATGACGTGGTTTCCGCATTCGGAGGTCGCGAGGCGTTCGAGAAATTCGCCGCGGAGAAAGTTGACCTCGTCGTCAGCGACGTGCACATGCCGGACATGAACGGGATTGAATTGATGGCCTCGATTAAGTCGCGGCATCCGGAATTCCCGGTGATTTTGGTCACGGGCTACGGTGTTGAAGAGGCACGCAAGACAGCTGGCGAATACCACGCCGACGGATTTCTTGGCAAGCCGTTCCGCATTGACGAATTGAGACAGATCATCGAGCGCGCGTTGCCGACAAACAACGCTGCCGCTTGAGCTTGAATTTCAGAGTTGGACATTTTTCACGGATAGCATGAGTACTAACGGACGCCGGATTCTAATTGTAGATGATGACGCAGTGATCTGCGAAATCGCGGAGAGCCTTCTGGGTGAAGCTGGCTGGGAGGCAGTTCACGCATACGACCCACTGACTGCATTAGATAAACTCAACGGCCAGCAATGGCCGGTTGTGCTCTGCGACGTGCACTTACCGGGCGATTCGGGCGGACTGCTGGCGGCAATTCGCACGCGCTTTCCGAATACGCAGGTTGTCATGATCACCGGCGATCCGACGATTGTCACAATGCAGCAGGCAATTCGCGCGGGAGCATACGACTACTTGTTGAAGCCGCTGCGGCGTGAAGAGCTGCTCCGTGCGGCCAATATGGCTTTTGACCGCTTCGAACTGTTGACCAGACAGCAGGCGCTTGAAGCGGAGAATCTGCGTTATCGCGAGCAGCTTGAGCAACTACTCTCGCGAAAATCCGAACAACTGCGCGACAGCGAATTGCGTTACCGGACGTTGTTTGACCATGCCGTGGACGCGATCTTGATTTTGCGCCCGCTCACTGGCGAGATCATTGAACTCAACGGCGCGGCAGGACGACTGCTTGGGCTCCGCGCCAGTGATGCGCACGGAAAATCTATCCGTGAGTTTGCAGGAGCGCAATTTGATGCTTGCCTCAATGACAGCAGCAACGAGCACCGTATTTGGTACGTTCCCAGCGTCATTCTGACCGATCACGCGCGTGACTCACACAGGCTCAATGTGACGTTGAACCGCTTAAAAGTTGACGGCGTAATTGTGCTGCAACTTGTGGCGCGTGAATCGCAAGCGAACGACGAACTTGAACAGCGCGCGGAACTGCTGGAGCTTGAGCTGATGAGTGAGCAGCGGTTAGCAACGATTGGATTGCTGGCCTCTGGTGTCGCGCACAACATCAATACACCGTTGATGGGCATCTATGGCTTGGCGCAAGTAATAAAAATGCAGCACCCGGACCTCGATGGCATTGACGGTGTGATCGCACAGGTTGAGCGGATCAACGGCATCATCCGCAACCTGATGTGGAAGAGCCGACAGGAACAAGAGATGTCGCGGCAGCTGATTGACATCACCACGCTACTGCAAGAAGAGCTGCGGTTTCTTGAAGCAGACATGGAATTCAAGCACAACGTCGAAAAAGTGTTTGACTTCGCGCCGGACATTCCCCCGATCTACGGGCGATACAGCGATTTTTCGCAGTCTTTGACGAACATTTTCCGCAACGCGCTGGATGCGATGCATGATTGCGAAGTGAAAAAGCTTTGCGTTTCCACGTTCCAAGACGGGGAAGAGATTCATATTGCGGTGTCAGACACCGGCAGAGGCATCGCACGCGATCATCTTGAACGCGTGTTCGATCCGTTTTTCACGACGAAGCCTGCGGTTGGAAGCGCTGAGAACGGCGCACCGACCGGCACAGGCCTCGGACTTTCGACGGTGAAACGCCTGCTTGTTCCGTACGGCTGCCGGTTCGATTTTGACAGCACACCCGGCCGCGGCACGACGTTCACGTTGAGCATTCCCATTGCGCAAAATCAACCGCGCGATGAAGTGTTCGAACTTGAAGAAGATTAGTCGTGTGACGACGTGATGCAGACAGCCCGCTGAAGTTCAGCGGGCTGTCTCGTTTTGTTCAATTGGCGTTGCGCCGGTGAAGTCATTCCAGATTCGCCGCGCGACAATTTCCGGCGGCTCAGCAAATGAGCGCATGACCCATGTTGCGCGCGGCTCCTTGCGAAACCACGTCATTTGCCGCTTCACGTAGTGACGTACGGCCTGTTGTATGGCCTCAAGCATCTTCTCTTGATTGCATTCGCCGCGTAAATACGGAAAGACCTCCTGATAGCCGTGCGTGCGCAATGGGTTGCAGTTATGCTCGTTGAAGCCCAGATCCGACAGGGCACGCACTTCATCAACAAGGCCGGCCGCAATCATTTGCTCGGCGCGCGCGTTTACACGAGCGTAAGTTTCGACGCGGTCGCCGCAAAGAAAATAGAGCCGGTGCGGAACACTGAGTGGATCAGACGCGCGTGCGAAGCGTTCGGAAAGCCGCTCCCCTGTAACACGGTAGATTCCGATGGCACGCAACGCGCGATGATGGTCGTTGACGTGGGTTCGGCGTGCTGATTCGGGGTCAATCTCCCCGAGTTCACGTAACATTGCCTCACCACCTCGCTCGTCCCACTCACGTTTCAACGCTGGATAATCCAATTCAGGCTCGATATCACTGTCGTAGAGCCCGTCGAGCAGTGCGCGAATGTAGAGCATCGAGCCGCCCACGATCAAAGCGGACTTGCCGTCCTCAAGCAATTGTCCGATCAATATTCGCGCTTCGCGCGCGAAGTCGCCGGCCGTCCAACGTTCGGACAGCGATCGAGTGCCTACAAAATGATGCGGCACGGCGGCCAATTGCTCTTGCGAGGGTGGCGCCGTGCCGATGATGAGTTCGCGATAAACCTGGCGCGAGTCGGCGTTGATGATTTCAGCGCCGATCATTTTCGCCAGTGGAATAGAAACCTCTGTCTTGCCGGATGCCGTCGTTCCCGCCAGCACGAGAACTCGCGGATGACTAACCGATTCGCCCAAAACGGTGATCCAGCTCGCTGAGTTTGATTTCGATGAACGTCGGGCGACCATGCGGGCAGGAGCCCGGTTGATCCGTGGCGAAGAGTTCATCTACCAAAGCGGTCATCTCTTCAAGCGACAATTCATCTCCCGTGCGTATGGCCGCCTTGCAGGCGAAGCCAGCGGCAAGTGACTCGCGCGGCCCCAAACGCGCGCGTCGGAACTCTTCATACTCTTCAATCATCTCGCGCAACATAGATGCTTCAGAGGCGCGGCGCAAACCAGCGGGCACAGCTTCTACACTATAAGCTCGCGGCCCGAAGTCGCGCAGTACAAAACCAAAAACCGAAAGGTCGGCGAGCATTTCGTTAAACGTCCCATCCTCTTCCGGAGTCAGTTCAAGCAAAATTGGAAACAGCAATTGCTGCGACGGAAAATTTCTCTGGTCGAAGCTGCGCAAGGCGCGTTCGTACAACACTCGCTCGTGTGCTGCATGCTGGTCTATGATCGCGAGGCCAGAGCGGATCGGTGCAATCAGGTACTTCGCGTGGACTTGATAGATCTGCGCACGCAGTTTTGCGGCAGGCGGCGTTACCGGCGGCGTGTGCTGCGGTGCGGGCGTCGTGGGAGAATACGCAGGAGCCGCAAAGCGCGGCTCATCGCGAAATGGCAGCGAATGTCCGCTGGCAAATAGGGCAACAGGATCAATGGACTGCACTGACGGCGGCTGCCAAGCGCGGCGCAATTCGTCAAGTGATTCCTGTTGACCTTTGAGGGCGTTACGCAGCGCCTCGAATACCGCGGCGTGAACATGATGCTCGTTTGAAAAGCGCACCTCGCGTTTGGCCGGGTGCACGTTTACGTCCACGCTGGACGATGCAAGATCAATGAACAAAATGTAGAATGGCCATTCGCCCTCTTCGAGCCAGTCGCGTAAGGCGCCGCGCGTCACACCTGCCAACGACGTGCTTTGAAACGGACGGCGGTTGACGAAAAAGAATTGGTCACCTCGGCCGCGCCTGTTCAATTCGCGGCGGCCCAAGACGCCGTGGACTTTCACGCCGCGCAGTTCATGCTCGATCGTGAGCAGCTTGTCGTTGATGCCGATGCCGAACACATCACTCAATCTGTCCGCGAATGAGCCAGCGGGCCACACGAATTGCAGTGATTCGCCGTGGCGAAATGTCCAGGACACTTCAGGATAGGCCAGCGCGTATGTCCGTAGAGTGCGAATGGCGTGCGAAAGTTCTGTGGCGTCCGCTTTTAGAAATTTCGCGCGGGCCGGAGTGTTGAAGAATAGCGAACGAACGCGAAGGGTCGTACCGACAGGAGCGGCAACCGGCTCTTGTTCTGCAATGTCGCCGCCGACACAATGCAGCCGCGCACCTGAATCTGCGCTGAGTTCGCGTGAAACAATTTCAAAGTCGCTAACGGAGGCAATGCTCGGTAACGCTTCGCCGCGAAAACCAAGCGTCTCGATTGCAAACAGATTCGACGATTCCGTCAGCTTGGAAGTCGCATGCCGCTCGAGTGCGAGCAGCACGTCATTGGCAGACATGCCACAGCCGTCATCGCGCACCGATATCAACTCGCGGCCCGAGCCCTCAAGTTCCACGTCGATTTTCGTGGCTCCCGCGTCGAGAGAGTTGTCCACCAGTTCGCGCAGCACGGAGGCCGGGCGCTCGATGACTTCACCGGCAGCAATCTGGTTAACCAGATGCTCCGGGAGAATGCGGATATTAGCCACGCAGTTTAGCCGCGACTGTGCCGCGCACTTTCTCCAACAGTGAACGCGCTTCGACACGCGCTTTGGCGACTTCTGCGCGCAGCGCTGCGGCCTCATCATCCTCGCGGTCAACAATGTTGATCAATACGTTGTTGGCCGCTCCATCCAATCCTGCAAGGAGCATCTCCGCTCCGGTCGCCGCATCGGACACTGTATTCGGGTTGCCGCGTTCGACAATTGCTTGTGCGGAGCGCAGGGCAGTGGCGCAGTACAGCATCGTTTGACGAGGTACTTCGATTGTTTTGGCGCTCGCTTCGGCGACTTCCTTTTGTTTGTGCGCGCGCTCTGCATCAGTCGTTTCAGGAAGGCGGTTCGAGACTCGGAACCGCGAGAACGCCCATGTGTCTTCGTCAACTTGCGCAGTCAAACGCTGCCGAACTTCATCCAGCGCGGACTTCACAGCACTCAACTCCGGGCTGGCCGCTTCATAGCCCTTCTTGCCTATCGTGAATTCACAAACCATAATCAACAGGCCTGCACCAATTGCGCCGGACAAGGCCGCGGCGCTTCCGCCACCGGGCGCAGGTGATTTGGCCGCAATCTGTTCAATAAATCCCGCGACCGGTTGATAGATCAGTTTGGCGGGCATGTCAGTCATTGTACTCATGGTGTATCCTAAGACGCGATAGCGTATTCGATAATTTTCTTCTGCGGATCAAACGAATTAAAAGAGGAAAGCGCGAGCTTCTCCTCGGTAATGCGCACGGCATTCAATGCGCTTGCAGGACGCGGCAGTTTGTCCCGCCAAACATAGTACTCCGCTGCAAGCAGCAGAGCTTCCAACGGAATCAAACCTACTACTTCCGACCCGAACACTTCGAGACCGCGCTGCTTCGCCTCGTAGAGCGACTGCTCAAAAGCAATGTGTGGACCCGAAATCAAATAGTTCGTCAGATTAATCGAAACCTGGCAAAACTTCTCCTGTTCAAGATAGACGCCCATCGCCTTGCAGTTCTGCAGCGGGCCGGGGTGAAACACTTTCTTGCCAAGATCCGTCATGACTTCCGTACCATCGGCATGCGTAAGAGGCCAGCCCATTTGCCGGATGTGCAACGCCATTTCATGCACAGCGGCCACGTTATGCGTGCGAACATTGACGTTGTAGGCTACCAAGAAGAACCGTGCGCCGGTGATCACACAACCGAACCTCGGGATGAACTTGTGCGGGCCGAAATCAGGTTTCCACTCGGACAGCGTCATCTTTTCCGGCAGCGCCTCGTACTCTCCTTTGCGAACAAACGCGAGATTCTTGCGTTCGGGCCGCGAAGCCGCTGCTTCATAGAGGAATACCGGTATTCCCAATTCGTCGCCCACACGCTTGCCGTAGCGGCGTGACAATTCGGCACACTCCGCCATCGTGATGTTACTAACCGGCACGAACGGCGCCACGTCAACCGCGCCGCTGCGCGGATGCTCGCCTTTGTGCGTCGTCATATCAATCTCTTCCGCCGCCGCCGCAGTTAAGCGAAATGTCGCTTCCACGCACGCTTCCGGTTCACCTGCATACGTGATCACGCAGCGGTTGTAGTCACCGTTCGGATCCACATCCAGCAGTTTGACGCCGGGCACCTTCGTCACGACTCCGGCGATGCGGTCAATCTTCTTGCGGTCGCGCCCTTCGGAAATATTCGGGACGCATTCTACGATCTGTTGCTTAGTGGTCATGTCAGTTCTGTGCGCGATAGACCGCGCGCACGATATTGTCTTGAATGCCGCGCACGAAGTTCGGCGAGCAGCGGTAGTTATTGCAGAATATTGCGAAAGTGAGGCGTTTGCCACTGTCGAGCGCGACATAACCGGCCAGTCCGGAAACGTGTGTCATCGTACCCGTTTTGGCGCGCACACGGCCCAGCATACCATCGGTCGAGAGCCGGTTGCTCAGAGTGCCATCCATGCCCGAGTGCGACAAACTTGCCTCAAAAATGTCGGCGTTCTTGCCCGCCGCCATTTTCTTCAGCAATTCTGAAGTGGCCCGGGCACTGACGATATTTTGACGCGACAATCCGCAGCCGTCTTGCAGAGAGAATTGATCTCGGCGAATGCCCATTTCGCGGGCAAATTTTTGCACAGCACGCACGCCCGCTTCGGTATTGCCTTCGCCGAACTGCTTCATTCCTATCGCGGATAGCAAATACTCAGCGAGGTAGTTGTCACTTTCCTTGTTCGTGATGGACGCGATGTCTGACAGTTCGGGCGACTTAAATTCGAGCAAGGAATTGCTCAACAGTCCGCCGTCGCGCGTTTGAACGACTTGCCCCGTGATCTCGATGCCTTTGCGCCGCAAAGCATCGGCAAGCGCTTGTCCAAAATAGTTGGCAGGATTTTGTATCGGAAACCAGATGAACTGCGAATCATCGCCGCGCGCCATCACGCCGCTCAATTCCAGTTCGTCACGGCATGGCATCACATGAAACTCTACCCAACTCTCGTTTCCTGAGGACGCAGTTGTTACGTCGTTCAGAACTTTTACACTTGCGAACGGAGGATTGAATGTCACAGTGGCAGGCGCGCCCTCAGCTAATCCCGGCGAAATCTCCACGTGGCAAACATTGCTGTTGTACCCCACTCCGTCCACGGCGGGCGCAAAACCTTCGCGCAAGTCACCCATCTCCCAAACGCCATTCCCGCACGTTCGGTCGAAGCGGTTCACGGCAATATCAATATTGCCCGAAACCTTTCTTAGGCCTTTGGTGTAGAGTTCATCTGCAATCTTGTCCAGAGCGGGCCGCCCGAGGTCTTTGCGTGACTTGGATTCAAACATGGGGTCACCACCGACGGCGACCTGCAAGTTTCCATTCAGCGTTCCTTGGGCATCAATTGGCGACGCGGAGTAGAACTTTGTGATGAGCTGGTAGTCAGGTCCGAGAATTTCAAATGCCGCGGCAGTCGTCCAAAGCTTGGTCACGGACGCAGGAATCAACAACGCGTCGGGATTCTTGCTGGCAATCTCCTGTCCGCTTGACGCATCCGCGAAATAGATGCTCCACGTTGCGCCACTGACCGGGTCAAGGTTGGTCAAAGAGTCAATTTGCGAAAGCAAGTCGGACGCGTGCGACGCCTCGCTAAAGGCACAAAGCGATACAAGCAACGCAAGCACGACAAGCACTCGCTCAGCCGCGCGGATGAAATGTGCGAACGGTCTCCGAGAGATAGTCGCGGTCAAGATGGGTGTAAATTTCCGTCGTGGAAATGGATGAGTGACCAAGGAGTTCCTGGACGACGCGCAAATCGGCGCCGCCCTCAAGCAGGTGTGTAGCAAAACTGTGTCTGAGGGTATGTGGCGAGATGGGTTGACTGAAGCCCGCTTTGCGGCAGAGCATCCGCAAGACGGATGCGCAGCCGAACCGTGTCAGCGGTTCGCCGCGCTGCGAGAGAAAAACGAAATCTTCTGAACGAGCTGGTAACGGCAGTAGTTCGTCACTGTCGTTTTGGCCGCGTATGAATGAACGTCCGCGCAGAAGATATTCCTGTAACGCTTCGTGAGCCTGAACGCCAAATGGACAGAGCCGCTCTTTGCCGCCTTTGCCGCGAATCTTCATCACGCGCTCCGCGAAATTCACTTGCGACAGGCGCAGGCCGCAAAGCTCGGATACGCGCAGGCCGGCGGAATAGGCAAGCTCGATAAGCGCTCGATTGCGCACGTTAACCGGCTCCCCACCGCCTGTGGCTGCAACGAGCGCGTCTATCTTCTCAACTGAGGCGACTTTCGGAAGTGATCGCCCAGCAGCTGTGGTAGTCAGTGATTCCGTCGGATCTTCTTGAATGCGGCGCTCGCGCAGAAGCCAGCGGTAGAAATTACGAATAGCGGAACGGCGGCGGTTCTCGGAGCGAGCCGATGAGTCGCTCGACGTTTTGGTGAGCGCTGTCTGAATGTCCGCGAAATTCGCGCACTCGAAGCTCCTGTCCGACATGTTCAACACGATTGCCAACTGACGCAAATCCCGGCGATACGCGGCAACAGTGTTACTTGCCAACTGCCGCTCGTAACGCCGCGCACGCAGCCACTCCTCGATCAACCGGAGCGAATCGTCAGAGGGCGCGGACGAACGGATTGTGGAGTCTTTCGTGTCCGACACTGGTCGGCTCTCCATGGCCGGGATAAATGACCGTCTCTTCCGGCAGTGTGTAAATCTTGCGGCGAATCGCGTTGTGCAAATCGAGTTCGCTCGAATCCGGAAAATCGGTTCGGCCAACCGATTCGTGGAACACGGTGTCCCCGGCAATCAAAATGCCCGGAGAATAGAATACCAACGATCCCGGCGAGTGACCGGGAACATGGTAAAGCAGGAACTCGTACTCCCCGCAACGTAGCGTCTGCCCCTCTTCCAACAGCTCGTCAGCATCTGGCGAAACTACGGGCGAACCTGTCCAGATTGAGAGGTTCAAGGCGGGATCGGCAAGTTTTGCGCGATCCAACGAATGAATACACAGCGGTACACCAAGCGCATCTCTTGCTACTGCATTCTCCGCAATGTGATCAACGTGCCCGTGAGTATTGACAATGCGCGTGACCTTCAGTTCCCGTGACGCAATCCACTTGAGCAGATACTCGCTTTCACCGCCCGGATCAAACCAAATCGCTTCGCGGGTCTCGGAACACCACGCGATGATCGTGTTCATCGCGAATGATCCGACTTCCCACGTCTCGATGTTCAACATCCGGCAGCCTGACTAAGCTTCTTGAAGTTCTCGGCCAGAGCCGGACCAAACAGTGCGTTCCCCGCAACCAGTCGCTGTGCGCCAGCCTCGACAACCAGTGGCGCCGTCGTCAAATCTACGCCGCCGTCAACAGAAATCATGAACTCGCCGTGGCCTGACTGCTGATACACTCGCAAGGACGCAAGTTTCTCGAGAGCCGATGAGATGAATTTCTGTCCGCCAAATCCAGGATTGACGCTCATCACCAGCACCACGTCACAAAGCGGCAGCACATGCTCTATCATCGTGACAGGTGTCGAAGGATTGAGCGCGACGCCCGCTTGGCAGCCGAGTTCCTTGATTTGCATCAGCGTGCGGTGCAAATGCGGACTAACTTCAGCATGTACCGTGATGGTGTCCGCGCCTGCTTTGGCGTAATTCGCCACTGAGCGCTCGGGTGCTTCAATCATCAAGTGAACATCGAGTTCGAGTTTCGTCGCCGTGCGCAACTGCGCGATGATCGGCGGTCCAAACGTCAGGTTCGGCACGAAGTTTCCGTCCATCACGTCACAATGCAGCACAGTTGCGCCCGCTTGTTCGCAACGACGTAACTCGCTTTCGAGCGCAAGAAAATTGGCTGACAAGAGCGACGGCGCGAGATGTATTGATGTTTGTGCTGAGAGTTTCATTAGTCAGCCTCTGGAGGCGGAGAAGTTTCTGCGTCGCTTGGGGAGTCAGGAGAAAGCTTCGGTACGGCAACGACAAGGTCCACTGTCGCGTCTTGCTCAACTTCTGTCCCTGACAGCAAACTCTGGGCGATTACGGTGCCAGCGACATACAAGTCTGTCTCGTGCCGCGTGACTTCGCCCAATTTCAAACCGGATTCAAGGATCGCTTGCCGTGCCTCATGCAAAGACAAGTCCACCAACGTCGGCACAATAATAGAACTGGGTCGGGGGCCCAGCGAAATGGTTAACTGCACAGGTACGCCGCTAACGACAGGCGAACCTGGTGCGGGGCGCTGCTTAACAATCCCGCCCTTCGGCACAATGGCGGAGAAATCGTAGCTGTAGTCCGTTGAGGAAACCAGCAACCCAAGATTGCGGCACTCAATTTCTGCGGTGCGCAAATCAAGTCCTGTCAAATCCGGTATGCCTGAAGCTGAGCCTTCACGGGACGGCACAAGATGAATAATGCGGCCTGGTTTGGCGAGGGCTCCTGCCAACGGGCGTTGCTCGAGGACAGTACCGGGCGAAACTTTGCCGCCCAGCTTGGCGGGTTCTTCAGCCACGCGAAACCCGTTGTGTTCCGCCATGACCTTGGCCTCGGCAACTGACAAACCAATGAACGAGGGAACAGCCACTTCGGCACCGTGACGAGTATAAAGGGGCATGATGAACCAATCTGTCACCATGCCCACAAAAAATACAGCCAACGCGAAAAGTGCGGCGATTACGCCAAACGTGCGCAGACGTTCGCCTGACGCACGAGGTTCAGTCATGGTTAATGCGACATGCGCCGCAGCCGAGCCGCGTAAGCGCCGTCGGTCTCATGAATGTGAGTGAATGTCTCAAGATCTCCGTGCTCGCCAACCACCGTCTCCGGCAAGAATCCCCGCGCGTCTTCACGCAAGAAATCGGGATGAGTTTTCAAAAAAGCCTGTACAATATCAATGTTCTCGGACGGCAGTATCGAACACGTCGAATACACCAAGACACCGCCCGGCTTCACCAATTCGGCCGCATGATCCAGAATGTCGTGCTGCGTTTGGTGCTGCAGGCCCACATGGTGGCTCTTGCGCCGCCAACGCAAATCGGGTTGCTTGCGGAGCAGTCCAGTAGCGCTGCACGGCACGTCGGCCAAAACGCGGTCAAATTGACCGTCTTCAAATTCCGTAGCGTCCGCTTCCACAATGGTCACATTGTCCGCCTGCACACGGCTGACGTTCTCACGCAGCCTCGTCAAGCGAATGCCGTCCACATCCACTGCCGTTACAGCACCGATACCATTCAGTTTCCGTAGCACGGCCAACGTCTTCCCGCCGGGAGCAGCGCATAAATCCAATACCTTGTCGCCGGGAGCGGGATCAAGCAACGCTGCTGCCAACCCTGCGCTCTCGTCTTGCACCGTAATCCGCCCGTCATCCAACCAAGGCTGGACCAGAGGGAACGCCACCGCGTGGAGCCGGTAGTATCCATCGAGGAAGACGCTGTGCTCCCAGCGGACTTGATGCGTTTCCAGCTCAGCCTCAAAGGCCTCGGCATTGGACAGATCAGTCAGAAATACCGTCAAAGGAGGCCGCTGGTTGGCTACATCCAGCGCCCGCTCGGCCTCGTCCGCCCCAAACCTTTCGACAAGCTCCCGGACGATCCAGCGCGGCATAGAATACAAGAAAGAAAGCCGGGCGAGGTCATCCGATCCGTCGGGCGGCGTTTCCCAGCGTTCGCGTTCACGCGCCAAACGGCGGAGAATCGCGTTCGTCAGGCCGCCTGCCTTCTTCCCCAGCCGCTGGATCGCCAACTCAACGGTTTGGCTAACCGCCGCGTGGTCAGGAATCCGGTCCTGGCCGTAAATTTGGTAGGCACCCATCCGCAGCAGAATCCGGGTGACCGGATCCGCCCGGCGGTAATCACCATGAAAAACAGGCGTCAAGATACTGTCCAGCCGACCGCGCCACCGGATAGTACCCCAATATAAGTCGGCGGCTAACGCCCGGTCGCTGCCACGCAGCTGGGATGTCCCCAGAAACTTGGACAAAACCTCGTCGGCGTAGTCCTCCGATTTCTCGAGTTCAGTGAGCGCGTCCGCCGCCACGATGCGCGCATTTGATGCCGTGGTCCCCATTGGCTATGGAATCCTTGTGAAATTAAGCAAATCTGTGACAGAAACGCAAGGCTGTGTCGGCCCAGCGTATTGACATCCGAGGGGAATTTATGTTATTTAGACTCCGCAACGAGCCATTCAGTTTCCATGTCCCACAGTCTATCGCATATCTTACAATATGCCGCGATGCGCGGTGTATTTGCTGTTTTGGACTTGCTGCCGCGAGGCGGTCGGGCTGCGGTTGGCATTTGGCTGGGCAGACTGGCTCATGTTTCGGGAATCCGACGTTCTGTGATGGCGGCCAATCTCCAGCAAGCATTTCCCGGAATGCCCCCCAAAGGGACGCGAACGACGATCAGAAGGTGCTTCGAACACTTTGGAGTCGTGGGCACGAGTTTGGATGTGGCGCGAAAGCTCGACCGCGACGCTATCGGGAAATGGGTCTTCTTTGATGGCATTGAGGCGCTCGATCAGGCTGTGGCTGGCGGCAAGGGGGGAATCGTCGTGTCCGGTCATCTCGGAAATTGGGAAATCATCGGCGCTGCCTGCGCGAAATTGGGATACCCCGTGTCGTTTGTGACGACAACACAGCGAAACAAACTCGTGGAAGCGTGGTTGGACAAAATGCGCCTGGATGCGGGTGTCGAAATCATCCCCCGCAAGCAGGCGATAAAAGGGGTGTTGTCCGCTTTACGGCGAAACAGGTTGGTGGCGATCTTGATTGATCAGGATGCGCATGAAGAGGGTGCCTTCGTGCCATTTTTCGGACGCCTGAGTTCCACTCCGCGCGGCCCGGCAGTGTTTCATTTGCGCACGGGCGCACCGCTCGTGTTTATGTGTTCGTATCGTTGCGAAGGCGAACGGTATGTGGGCAAACTTGAAACGGTCAAAGTCCCGGGAAATGCGACGCAAGAGTCCATAATGGCCGACCTCACGGCACGGCTCGAAGCGGCCATTCGGGTGGCACCTGAACAGTGGTTTTGGATGCACAAGCGATGGAAAACGGCACTTCCAGAGTCCTCATAATTGATACGGCGTGGCTGGGTGACGTTGTGTTTTCGACCGCGCTTGTTCGGGCGGTCAGAGATCGTTGGCGCGACTCTGAGATTCACTTCTTGACGGCACCGCGCGGTGAACCGATCGTCCGTAACCATCCCGATTTGGGCCGAGTTTGGATTTTTGACAAACACGGCAAAGACCGCTCATTGGGTTCGGCTTTCAAATTAGCGAATGAGCTCAACCAGTGCGACTTTGACCTCGTACTCTGTGCTCATCCGTCATTTCGCTCGAGGTTGATTTGCTCACGGCTTTCTGCTCCGGTTCGCGTTGGGTATCGAGGTTTCGGCGGCAGCCGAGCATTTACTCATACAGTTGAAAACAGCCTAAGCACGGAACCCGATCACGTCGAACGGCGGATCAATCTTCTGCGCGCCGTTGAAGCCGTGGCCCAAACACCGTCGCTGTGTATGGGGTTGACGGCAGAAGAATTAGAGTCGGCAAGAGCTACGCTGGACCAGACGAGCCTTGTAGCAAGCCCCTTGCTCGGCCTTATTCCTGGTTCGGCTCGGCTCACAAAGCAATGGAGCATGGAACACTTTGCGACCCTGGCGCGTATGTGGAGGAGCAAGACAGGTGGGAAGTCGTTGGTTTTCCTGGGGCCGTCCGAAAAGCCGATGCGGCCCTTCTTCGAGCGCGAAGGAGATATGGTACAAGTCATTGAAACCGGGCTGCGCAGCTGTGCGGCACTGCTTCAATTGTGCCAATGCGCCGTAGGTAATGATACCGGATTGTCTTTCGTCGCAATTGCCGCAGGCTGCCCGAAAGTGCACGTATTGTATGGTTGCACGCAGGTGAACTACCGGTTCCCTACTCCCCACCGCGCTCTTCCCGCCGGAGTGCCATGCTGTCTGCCGCGCACCGGACACGGTGAAGCGCGTTGCAAATGGACGAATGGCGCGCCGTGGTGCATGGGTCAGATTCGCGCCGATGATGTTTTCGAGCAGCTTCTTTTAATTACATAGACGGAGGTTTGTTGGATTCGATACTGCTATTTCCCTTTGCTGAATATTGGGGGTTCTATGCGGGCTTCACGGCTTTTGTGCTGGCGATGTTGGCGCTCGATCTGGGCGTTTTCCACCGTGACGCGCATGAAGTGACATTTAAGGAAGCCGCCACGTGGGGAAGCATCTGGATAGCACTCGCCCTTGTATTCGCTTATGGATTGTACGAATACTCGCTTTGGAAATTCCCGCAAGACGCGAGATTGCTGGCAATCCCCGGCTTTGATGCGCAGGCGGCCGCGAAACAAGTCACACTGGAGTACCTGACCGGCTTCATCGTTGAGAAGTCGCTCGCCGTGGACAACGTCTTCATTTTCGTTGTCGTGTTCACGTTCTTTGCCATCCCTCCGAAGTACCAACACCGAGTGCTGTTTTACGGTATTTTGGGTGCGTTGCTCTTTCGTATCATTTTCATCGCGCTGGGCTCGGTGTTGATGCAGTACAAGGCGCTGGTCATCATCTTCGGACTGTTCCTGATTGCAACGGGCTTCAAGATATTCTTTTCGCCTGACAAAGGTGTTGATCCGGACAAGAACCCGCTCATAAAACTGCTGAAACGCTTCCTCCCCGTTACACCGCAAATGTACGAGCAGCGCTTTCTGGTGCGTCTGAACGGCGTCCTGCATGCGACGCCGCTTTTGGTTTGCCTCGCGTTTATTGAGGTGTCGGATATCATCTTTGCCGTGGATTCTGTTCCGGCGATTTTCGCCTTGACGAAGGAGCCGTTTATCGTTTACACGTCCAACGTCTTCGCGATTTTGGGATTGCGCTCACTCTATTTCTTGTTAGGCGGCCTTGTCACGCGATTCAGGCTTTTGAAGTACGGCCTTGGATTTATTCTGGTGTTCGTCGGCCTTAAGATGGTCTGGCTGAATGAAGCCTTCGGAGGGAAATTCCCTATCACATGGTCGCTGGGAATTATCGGGCTGATTCTGGCCGTCTCAATCGCGGCAAGCCTGATTGTGACCAGGAAAGAAAGATAGACTCGACTGAACCGAGCACAAAACAAAACCGCCGAGGCCTGATGACCTCGGCGGTTTTTCGTTACGATTTGCCTGGCATCAGCTCGCGGCGTGGGCCGATGCCGTCTGCGGCGATGCAACCATCTTTTGCAGCAGCTCTTGAATGAGGCTGCGCATCGTCTGAGGCGCGGCGGTTTCCTCGAAGTGCGCGAGGATAATTGCCGGATCGAACCTGCCGTCTGACAGCGCCATCACGCTTTCCACATGATTGCGGAGCTGTTGCACGTTCTCCGGCCACTCAACCCTCGTGAGCAGTTCCATATAGTGATATGGAACACTCGGACGGCTGACACGCTCGCGCTCGGCGAAATTGCGCAGAACATCCGCGACAAGATAGGGAATGTCCGCGTTGCGTTCCTGCAAGGATGGCATGCTCAATATGCCAGTTGAAACCTGACTATAGAGCGACTCCGAGAACATCCCGCGTGCGAGCTTTTCGGCGAGGTCGCCGGTATGTCCCGAGCACATCAGCCGGAAGCTGATGCGATGCGGCGAACCTCCCGCCGCAGAGTAAGCTTGCGCAGCAAGCACTTGGGACAAGCGTTCCTGCGCGACCGGACCGAGTTCCTCGATGTTCTTCAAGAACAGCGTACCACCGTTGGCGCGGTACATGGCGCCCTCCTCGCTGCCTGCTGCTCCGAAGAGAATCGCTTCGCAGGTGTCTGGCGTCAACCGCTCAGAATTAACCGTGACAAATGGCGCGGTTCCGCGGGCCGAAGAATTGTGGATCGAGCGCGCCAACAGCGCTTTGCCTGATCCTGATTCGCCGACGATTAATAGCGGCGCGTCGCTATGCACCTGCAATCCGGCTTGCCGCACCAAGCGCTGCATTGCCGCGCTGCGCGCGACCAGCGACCCTAAGGTATAGCGGCTTTCCATCCAGCTTTTGTTCAACATGTTCATCTTCTCCCTAACGGGAAATCAACCATCAATTTCGAGATTATCCGTGGTGCATACTTCGTCGGCCCGCCTGCATCGGCGTCCGGCGCACTTTCATTCGGGCCGAACCTGGCCCAAGGAATACTTTCTTCCCAACCTTTTCCGGATCAAAAAAAGACCGTAGAATAAGGCGATCAAACCAGCCGATCCTCCGATCAATAGCAGGGTCGTCAGATAGGCATTGGGATTCATAATAGTCCGCTATGGTTTGTGATTTGAATTTCAACCGTAAGGCCAGACAGACCGTCATCGAAGCGTAAACCAGCATGATTACCCACTGCGAAATGACAAGGTGCGCAAATTCAATCTGCTTGAGGGTCAGTTCCGTTGTGTCAATCAAGAGCGCCAGTCCAAACAGGAAAAGCAACGAATCGGCATAAGCACCAATCGGCCTATCCGTGCGGTACTTATGCACGTAGAATGCCAACAACATCAACAAACTGTAGATATTCAGCATCATTGACGAACTATCTAAGTTTGCGTAATTTGCGTATGTGCCCCCGTTCTCATCGGTCGCGAGGGCGGTTAGGGGATCCCACACGTAGGGGGAATACAACCATGCCGCCATGCTGAAAAGCGCCAACGAGGCCAGTGCATTGTGCAAAAGCCGCTTCTTGGGCTTGGACATGTAGCCCACCGTAATCGTGGTCACGGCCCAGGCCAGAGTCACGTGAACTCCGATTGCCGGGTACCAGACGAAGAACTTCAAACTCTGCTCGAACGTCCCCGCAGCATCAATTAAGGCAAAAATCGGACTGGCAGCGGCATAAACTGCAAAGACGATCCAGAGTGCGAAAAAAACTTCGCGGTAATGCTGCTCGCGGCGATAGACGAGAAAACTCAGCAAAGACGCGATGCTAAGGATAATGATGTTGGAAATAAATGAAATTTCCCATACCCATACGGGGGTGTGGGGGTTCAGGAGGCCAAAACCCAGCAGGCCGACTACCGCGAGGGCATATATAACAAAAGCAGCCATTGCCTCATGGATGTGCAATCCACGAGCCAATGGCTGCGGTAACGGGCATGAGCCCGAGAAAAAAACGTTTACTTAGTCGGCTGCGGCGGAACGACAGGGACGAGGGCCGAAATTCCCTTGCCGGGCTGCGGCGGAACCACAGGCACCAACGCCGAAACGCCCTTACCCGGCTGCGGCGGAACCACAGGCACCAGCGCCGAAACGCCCTTACCCGGCTGCGGCGGAACTACGGGCACCAGCGCCGAAACGCCCTTACCCGGCTGCGGCGGAACCAC
>Ga0268298_10001118_pt1 | contig 32412 bp, 32 predicted proteins | sample WWTPWeurt_MetaG_FD_194462 | JGI IMG/M metagenome (GOLD analysis project Ga0268298, IMG submission 194462) | Activated sludge microbial communities from WWTP in Nijmegen, Gelderland, Netherland - WWTP Weurt | ecosystem: Engineered > WWTP > Aerobic digester > Activated sludge | place... | reverse complement strand
GTTGGAGGGCCGACGCACCGCCTATTGGTACGACGGCATGGCCCGACTGATCCAGCTGGCGGGCTACAGCTACCGGATGATGGACATCGAGCGGTCCCCCGTGGACGTGTTGTTGGCGTCCCCGAGCCTGTGGCTCTACACCGAAGATTTCATGGACCACGACACCCAGGCGAAGTTGGCCGGGTACGTCAAAAACGGCGGACGTCTCTTGATCGGGCCGGGCCTGCCGGTGCGGGATTTGAGCGGCGCCGCCGACACGACCCTGGCCGACGCGCTGGGTGTGGCCGTGGCGGAGGAGCGCAAGGGCGGCGTGTTCGCCGAGGGGGACCGCGAGTGGTGGGTGGGCGCCCCGATTCAAGTCTACAAGGCCGACAACCCCGCCCGCGTTTGGAAGAACACGCCCACCGGTCCCGCGGCGCTGGAGGTGGAAGCGGGGCGCGGACGGGCGATCCTCGTCGGGTTCGGGTTGCCGCACGTGTTCGACCATTTCCGCGATTGGGTGCGCCAATGGGGCGAGGCCCTGGGCGTGCGTCCGTCGGTGGTTGTCGACCCGGTGGACCTGCAGGCCGTTTTGCGCCGCTCCGACGACCTGGGGTTCCTCTTCATTTTCAACTATCATTTCAGCGAAAAGCGCGGGACGGTCACCGCGCCTTTCCCGGGGTCCGGTAAACCTTTCAAACTGCCGACGCGCGGACCGTTGGTTTTTCCGCCCCTGAGCGGGCGGGTGTTGCCCTTGAACGTGCCGATCGACGACCATCGCCGTTTGGCGTGGTCCACGGCGGAAGTTTTGGACGCCGCCGTTTCGCCCCGCGGGTTCAAGGGCGTCGTGGCGGCGGTCCCCGGCGAGCGCGTGTCGCTCGCCTTGACGCTGCCCAAAAAACCCCGCGCCGCGCGCGCGGGCGGCGGGCGGGCGGCCCTGACGTGGCGCGGCGGACGGGCCGAAATCGTTTTCAGCGCCGACGCCCCGGAAACGGGCGTGGTCATTGATTTTTAAGTTCCCCAGGAGGCTTCCGTGAAACAACCGGCTTTCCCTTTCAAAACCGCCTACGGACATTTCGCCGAGGACGGAGCGAGTTACATCGTCACGCGGCCGGACACCCCCCGGCCCTGGGTCAACATCATGTCGAGCGGCACCTACGGCGTGGCGATGTCGCAAACCGGCGCCGGCTACAGCTGGTTGCACCACGCTTCCATGAACCGGATCACCCGCTGGAACCAGGACATGATCCAGGATTTCGCGGGACGTCACATCTACGTGCGGGACGACAAAACCGGCAAGTTCTGGTCCGTGGGGTGGCAGCCCGTTCAGGCGCGCCCCCAAAGCTACGAAGTCATCCACGGCGTGGGCTACACCATCATCAATTCCCAGGTGAACGACATTCAAATCCAATGGCTGGTGTTCGTTCCCCACGACGAGCCGCTCGAGGTGTGGCGCCTGCGGATCAAAAACGTGGGCAAGAGCGCGCGGTCCTTGTCCCTGTGGACGTATCTGGAATGGAACCTCGGCGAGTCGCCGGATTGGCACCGGGAGTTCCACCGCACCTTCATCGAAACGGCGATCCACGATCATGGCCGGGTGATGCTGGCCAAGAAACGGTTGTCGCCGCTCAAGAACTCCCGGGGGCAATTGTGGAATCGCACCTGGGATCACGTCGCCTGGCACGCCGTGAACGCGCCCGTGCGCGCCGTTTGCGGCGACAAGCAGGCGTTCCTCGGCAACTACGGCACGCTGCGCGCGCCCGCCGCTTTGAAAGAGGGGCGCTACGTCGGGCCCACCACCGGCAAATGGGACGACGGGATTTCGAGCCTCTGCGTGCCCGTGTCGCTCAAGCCCGGCCAGGAGCGGAGCGTGCTGTTCACCGTCGGCGCCGCCGACTCGCAGAGCCAGGCGCTGGTGAAGGCCCGGCGGTTCATGGACTTTTCGCAAGTGGACAACGCCTGGGGCCGCACCGAGATGTTTTGGGACAAGTACACGGCGGCCTTCCCCGTCAAGACGCCGGACCGGGGTTTCGACTTGTTGACCAACACATGGCTCAAGTACCAGACCCTGTCGGCCCGTCTCTGGGGGCGGACCGCCTATTACCAGACGGGCGGCGCCTACGGGTTCCGCGATCAGTTGCAGGACAGCCAGATCTTCTTGCCGCTGGATCCGTCGGGCACGCGTCGGCAGATCCACCTGCACGCCCGGCACCAATTCGTCGACGGAACGGTCTATCACTGGTGGCACCCGATGTCGGAAGAGGGGTTGCCGTCCAAGTATTCCGACGATCTGTTGTGGCTTCCTTTCGTGATGATGAATTACCTGAAGGAAACGGCGCACTGGGGGCTGCTGGCCGAAGAGACGCCCTTCGCCCGACGCCCGGGGGAACGGAAAGAAACGACCGGCACCCTTTACGACCACGCGGTGCGGGCGATCGATAAGGCCCTCTCGCGCCTGTCGCCCCGCGGCTTGCCGTTGATGGGCGAAGCCGACTGGAACGACGGGTTGAACGGCGCCGGCATCGGCGGCAAAGGCGAAAGCGTTTGGATGGGCCACTTCCTTTACGGCATTCTGCGCGATTGGGCCGCGACCATCGACCGGGCCCTGGCGCAAAAAGCGGTTCCGTCGGCCGAAAAGGCCCGCGCCGCCCGCTACCGCAAGGCCGCGGAGAAGCTCAAGGCCGCCGTCAACCGCCACGGGTGGGACGGGGCGTGGTACAAGGGGGCCACGACGGACGACGGGTCGCCCCTGGGGTCCCACGTCAACAAAGAGGGGAAAATCTATCTCAACTGCCAAACCTGGGCGATCCTCAACGACGTGGTCCCCACCGAGGCCCGTCGCAACGCCCTCCTCAAGTCCTTGGACAAACACCTCTACGGCCCCCACGGGCCGCTCCTGCTCGCCCCGGCCTACACGGTGCCCGACGAGCGGGTGGGGTATTTGACCCGCTACTCGCCGACCACGCGCGAAAACGGCGGCGTGTATTTCCACGCGGCGGTGTGGGCCCTGCAGATGGAATGTTTCCTGGGCCGCGCGCGCAAGGCGTGGGAACTTTACCAACGGATGAGCCCCGTGCTGCGGGGCGCCAAGGAGCCGGATTTGTATCGGGCGGAGCCCTACGTGACCCCCGGCAACGTGGACGGCCCGGGGTCGCCCACGCCGGGCCGCGCCGGGTGGACCTGGTACACCGGGTCCGCGGCGTGGCTCTACCGCGTTTCCACCGAGTGGTTCCTGGGCATCCGGCCCGACTGGGACGGCCTGCGGGTGCGACCCTGCCTGCCCCCGGCTTGGAACGAGGCCGAGGCGACCCGGGTGTTCCGCGGCGGGACCTACCGCATCTCGATCCGCCGGGACTCCAAATTGCCCGCGGGCGCCCAAAAGATCCTGTTCAACGACAAGGAACTGGCGGGGGATGTTTTGCCCGTCGCCCCGGGAAAGACCAACGCCGTCCTGGTGCGCGTGGGACCGGCCCGCTAACGCATGGCCGAAACGGACGCGACCGTCCCAGTGGCGGAGCGCCCCCGCGCCGCCGATGTTTATGGAGAGGCGGTGTCGCTCGCCCGGGAAATTTACCGCGCGCCCGAGGGGGACGGCCCGCCCCACCTGCCTTGGCCGGAGAACGCGATCCGAAAGATCGTCTCTCTGGTGCGCGCCGGCGCCCCCGACATCCTCGCGTTGGCGGAGCGCTCGGTGTTGGAACACTTCATTTACGGACACATTCCCAACGTCACCATCCTGGCGGTCCGGGTCGGTTTCGGCGCCGAATTCAACGAAGAGGATTTGGTGACCCTGGGCCTGTGCGCTTTTTTGCACGACGTGGGCCTATCCAGCCACATGGAACTGGCCGCCAAACCCACGCGCCTCACCGAAGAGGAGTACAAAACCCTACGCTCCCACGTGGGCGAGGGTCAAAAAATCCTCGACCAGTTTTCCGTCCCCGAAGGGGACATCAAGGCCACCATCCGACGCGTCATCGGGCAGTCCCACGAACGGACCGACGGGCGGGGGTACCCGAACCGCTTGGAGGGGGACGACATCCACCCCTTCGCCAAAATCATCCACATGGTGGACATTTACGAGACGCTGAGCCACGGCCGCCCCTGGCGGCCGCGCGCCCTGCCCCACGAGGCGCTGCGGCGCATGGTGGAGGAAGCCCCCGGCGTTTACGACGGTCAACTCCTGCGCGGGCTCGTCGATGCGCTGTCGTTTTACCCGCCGGGAACCTACGTGCGGCTGAATTCCGGGGAAGTGGGCCGGGTTCTGGCGGTCAACCCGGGGCAGCCCCTCCGCCCCACGGTGTGGGTGTTGATCGATGAAAACGGCGCCCGGCTCGACCCGGCCCGCAAAGTCAATTTGGCCGCGCGGCCGGTGCTTTATGTCGTCGACGCCGTGGACGAGACCCAAATCGAAACCGAAGACGCCCGCCTGCGTTTGGAGCTTCGCGCTCAACGCTGGTGGATGAAGACCCGCTAACCCGCCGTGCTCCCGCTGTCCCTGGAGGGCGTCACCAAATATTTCTCCACCGCGTCGGGCCCCCGCGCGGTGTTGAACGACGTTTCCTTCGATGTCCCCGCCGGCGGGCTTCTGTGCCTGCTCGGGCCCAACGGCTCGGGCAAAACGACCCTGCTTAAAAGCATCGCCACGCTCCTCATCCCCGACAAAGGGCGGGTGCGCCTGGGGGACCGCGACGTGCACCGCTCCCTGGACTGGGCCCGGCGGCGGATCGGGTTCGCCTCGACCGAGGATCAGTCTTTTTATGGACGGCTGTCGGGGCGGATGAACCTGTGGTTTTACGGGCAGATGTACGGCCTTTCGTCGGGCGATTTCGAGCGTCGACTGGCGGACCTCGACGCGCTGCTGGATTTGGCGGGAGCGCTCGACCGCCCGTACCGCGAACTGTCCAGCGGGCAAAAACAGCGCTTCTTGCTGGCGCGGGCGGCCCTTCACGATCCGGCGGTGTTGATATTGGATGAACCGCACCAAAACCTCGATCCCCGTTACGCCGCGCGCCTGCGCGGGGTGATCCGCGACCGGTGGGTGGGCGAGCGGGGAAAGACCGTCATCGTGTCCACCCATCACCTGGAAGACGCGGAGAAAATTTCCGACCGATGGGTGGTGCTGGCGGAGGGGCGCGTGCGCTTCGCGGGGTCGGTCGCGGCGGCGCGCGCCGCCGACCCCCACTTCCACCTCGACCGTTTTTTCCATCAATTGACGGAGCCGGCGGCGTGAGGACGCTCTGGGCTTTTTTTCGACGGGACGCCACCATCCACACGTCCTACAAGCTCGGGTTCGCGATGGACCTCCTGGGCGTGTTTTTCACCGCGGCCACGTATTATTACGTGGCGAAGATGTTCGGCACCGCGGCCGCGCCTTTCCTGAGCGCCTACGGCGGCGATTATTTCGCTTTCGTCTTGATCGGCGTGGCCTTCGCCGCCTATCAAAACGTCGGATTGAATTCCTTTTCCCAGTCCCTTCGCCAGGAGCAGTTTTTAAACACGCTCGAGCCGCTCCTGGTCACGCCCGTCAGCACCCCGCGTTTTTTGGTCGGGTCGTCCCTCTGGGACTTCCTTTACGCCACGGCGCGCGTGGCGCTCTACCTCGGCGTCGGCGCGGCCTTCTTCGGTTTTCGACTGGGGCGGTCCCAATTCGCGCCGGCGCTGGCCGTCCTTGTCTTGACGCTCTTGGCGTTTATGGGGCTGGGCGTCTTCGCCGCCTCGTTCATCATGCGCTTTAAGCGCGGCAACCCCGTCACCTGGATCATGGAGGCCACCAGCAATTTGCTCGGGGGCGTACTGTTTCCCTTGGCGGCGCTGCCGACGGGGCTGAAGCGCGCCGCCTTTTTTATTCCCATGACGCACGCGCTGGAGGGGCTTCGCCAAACGCTTCTGATGGGCGCGGGCTGGAAAGAAGTCACGCCCCAGATCCTGTGGTTGGGGGTGTTCGTCCTCCTCATTTGGCCCCTGGGCGTCTTCACCTTCGGCCGCGCGGTCCGTCGCGCCCGGGCCGACGGGACCTTGGGGCATTATTAATGCCGTCCGATCCCCGGCGGCCGGGCGGGCGGCCGGTCCGGATCTTGGTCGGTCCGACCGGGGTCGGGAAAACCGACGTCGCCCTGGTCCTGGCCCGGAGAACCGGAGCGGAGATCATTTCGGCCGATTCCCGTCAGGTGTACCGCGATCTGTCCGCGGGCACCGCGAAACCCGTCGGCGCCTGGCGCGAGACCCCGGCGGGGCCCCGTTACGTGGCGGGGGGCGTGGTGCATCACGGCGTGGACGTGGCCGAGCCCACCGAAATCTACACCGCGGGCCGGTTTGTCAAAGACGCTTCGGCCGCTCTTCGGGACCTGACCCGGCGCGATGTGCCGGCGTTGATTGTGGGGGGGGCCGGGCTTTACGTCCGTTCGTTGGTTCGCGGGTTGGCGCCTTTGCCGCCGCGAAACGAAGCCCTCCGCGCGGAATGGGACGCGTTGGCCGATTCCAAGGGGCGCGCCCATCTGCACGGGCTTCTGGCGGACGTCGATCCCGCCGCGGCCCGCGCCATTCCCGTCAACAACACCCAGCGGGTCGTTCGCGCTTTGGAGGTTCATCGATTGACCGGCCGTCCGTTGTCCGATTGGCAAGCCAAGGAAACCCGTCCGGCGGACTGGGATTTCACATGGACCGGTTTGGACATGGCGCCGGAGGACCATCGCGTGGCGTTGCGCGCCCGTTGCGCCCGCATGGCCGCGGGGATTTTGGAGGAATGCGCGGCCCTTCGGGAGCGCGGGGTCCCCGCCGACGCCCCGGCCTTCCAGTCGTTGGGGTACCGCGAGGGGTGGGCGTGCCTCGCGGGGAGGACGGACCGGCCCGCCTTTGAGGCGGCGTTCTATCGCCAGACTCTTCTTTACGTCAAAAGGCAGCGCACCTGGTTTCGGGCCGAGCCCGTGCGGTGGTGGACGGCGTCGCTCCCCATCGACGCGGCGGCAATCGCCGACGAAATGCTCCGCTCAAAAAAGTAGAATGGGCTCCACAATGGAACGCGCGGCGGTGGTGGGGGTGTGGGCGAAGGGGGCCGGCCCCCGGGCCGAGGCGTCTCTCGCCGAGTTAAAGCGTTTGTTGGAGACCGCCGGGGGCACCGCGGTGCGCGACGTGGTGCAGGAACGCCCGCGCCCCGATCCGGCGACGCTCCTCGGGCGGGGCAAGGTCGAGGAGATCGCGAACCTCGCCCGCCAGGAGAAGCTGAGCGCGGTGGTCATCGACGCCGAGTTGTCGCCCACCCAGCAACGGAACCTGCAGGAAATCGTGCCGGCCAAAATCATCGACCGCACGCGCTTGATTCTGGATATTTTCGCCCAACGCGCCCGCACGCGGGAAGGCAAGCTGCAGGTGGAGTTGGCCCAACTGAATTACATGCTCCCCCGGGCCACGGAGAAATTCGGCCGGTTCGAGCAACAGACCGGCGGCATCGGCACGCGGGGACCGGGCGAACGTAAACTTGAAATCAGCCAGCGGCGCATTCGGGACCGCATCGCCCGTCTTCGCCAGGACATCGAGACCGTGGGCCGTCAACGGGCCCTGCGGCGGGAGAACCGCCACCGCACGCCGTTACCGTTGATCGCCCTGGTGGGTTACACCAACGCGGGCAAGTCGACGTTGCTCAACGCCCTGCACACGAGCCCGGCCCCGGATGTTTACGCCGACGACCGATTGTTCGCGACGTTGGACCCGACGACGCGGCGGGTCAAGCTGCCGGGCGGGCGGATGGCGCTCTTGGTGGACACGGTGGGCTTTATTCAAAATTTGCCGCACCACCTGGTGGCGGCTTTTCGGGCGACCTTGGAGGAGGCGCGGGACGCGGATCTCCTTTTGCACGTCGTCGACGCGGCGGATCCCGCCGCTCCCGCCCACGCCGACGTCGTGATCGAGGTGTTGACCGAGTTGGGCGCCGCCGAATTGCCGCGGATCACCATCCACAACAAGGCCGACGCGTTGTCCCCGGCCCAACGCGCCCAACACGCGCGGCGGGGGGATGTTCTGATTTCCGCCCGAACGGGCCTGGGGCTGCCCGCGTTGTTGCGGGTGTTGGAGGGCCGGTTGGACGCCTCGCTCGAAGAGCGGACGGTGTTGTTGCCCCACGCGCGGCGGGACCTGCTGCCTCTGTTCTACGCCGCCGGGCGGGTGTTGGGCGAAACCCCGGCGCCCGGGGGAACCCGCCTGCGGGCGATGCTGGGGGCCGATAACTGGGGCCGGTTTGAGCGCGCCTTGATTGAAAAAGAAAAAGGAACACAACGATGACAAAACTTTCGCCGGAGCAAAAACCCAAGCGTCCCCGCGTGACCTGGGCGAACCGCATCACGATCGTGCGGCTGTTGTTGACCCCGGTGTTGGTCATTCTGCTCCTCAAAGGCGAGCGGCTTTGGCCGCTCTATATCTTCCTGTTGGCGGCGCTCTCGGACATCCTCGATGGCGCCGTGGCCCGCTGGCGCAACGAGCAAACGACCCTGGGCAAATTCCTCGACCCGGTGGCGGACAAGCTCTTGTTGTCGTCGTCGTTTTTGATTTTGTCGTTGTTGGGGCGGACCCCCCTGTGGGTGTTCATCATCGTGCTGTTCCGCGATTTGCTGATCTTGATCGGGTGGAACGTCCTCTTCATCCTCACGCGGGTCCCCCGCATCGAACCGCGCGCCTTGGGAAAAGCCACCACCTTCGCCCAAATGGCGACGGTGATCTCGATGCTCACCTTCCCGGGGCAACCCTGGCCCAAATTTTTGACGATCCCCATGATCGTGGTGACCGTGTTGTCGACCGTTGATTACGTGTGGGTGGGGTCGCAGCGGTTGGGGGAACTGGGTTGAAGGACGGACATGAAAAACGAAATTAAAGATCCCCGCCTAACGATCGTTGTGGTGGGCCGGCCCAACGTCGGCAAATCCACCCTCTTCAACCGTTTGACCGAAAAACGGCGCGCCATCACCTCGCCCATCGCCGGGACCACCCGCGATTGGATTGAAGGCGTTTGCCACTGGAACGGTCGGGCCTACCGGGTGATCGACACCGGCGGGTACGCGCCGGGATCCGAGGACGTTTTGTCGTCGGTGCGCGCGCAGGTGGAGGCGTGGCTTGAAAAGGCCGACGCCGTTTTGTGGGTGGTGGACGCGGCGGAGGGTATGACGTCCCAAGATCAGGCGTTCGCCCGTCTGTTGCGGCCGCGCTCGCCCCGGGTGGTGGTGGCCGTGAACAAGGCCGACGACGCCTCCCGCGACGGCGCCTTCGCCGAGTTTGCCCGGCTGGGATTCCCCCGGTTGGTGACGGTCTCGGCCAGCCACGGACGGCGGGTCAACGTTTTGTTGGAGGCGATTGAAACCCTGATCGGGGGCGACACCCCGCGGGACGACGCCGCGTTGTCCAACGAAGTTTCGGTGTCGTTGGTGGGGCGTCCCAACGTGGGAAAATCGTCTTTGGTGAATCGGCTTTTGGGCGAGGATCGGATGATCGTGTCCCCCGTGCCGGGAACCACGCGCGACACCGTCGACACGCGATTCGCCTGGCGGGATCGGCCATTTCGCGTGGTGGACACCGCGGGGCTCCGCGCCAAAAAATCCAAAGCCGACAATTTGGAGAATCTCACCCGGATGATGACGGAGAGGGCTCTGGATCGCGCGGACGTGGCGCTGTTGTTGGTGGACGCCGGGGACGGATTGACCGAAGGGGACGTGGCCGTGGGACGATTGATCCACGAAAAAAGGCGCGCCTGCGTGGTCGGCGTTAATAAGTGGGACGTGGTGACGGATCACGCCCCCACCGCCGCCTATTACCGGGAACGCGCCCCCGAAGGGATGCCATTTCTGGCCCACAGCCCCATCGTGTTCCTCTCGGCCAAAACGGGACACCACGTGGACGACCTTTTGGATAAATTGATCGCCACGCGCGATGAATATCACAAGCGGTTCGACGATGAAGAACTCACGGCCTTTTTTTGGAAGACGGTTCAGGAACGGCCTTACAGCCACGGGGGGAAAAAGCTGGTGTTTCACGGCGCGCGGCAGGTGGCGGTCGCGCCGCCGACGATTGTCCTCCGCACGAGCCTCGCGCCCGAAGATATTCATTTCTCCTACGAACGGCGGTTGGATAAAATGTTTCGGGCGCAATACGGCATGGCCGGGGTGCCCCTGCATTTCAAATTTAAACGGGGGCGCGCGTGAGCAACGCCGGGTGGGTGGGGGTTGGGTTTTTGGCCGGGTCGTTGCCCACGGGGTATTTGATGGGGCGCCTCCTCAAAAGCATCGACATCCGCACCGTCGGGTCGGGCAACGTGGGCGCGACGAATGTGTTTCGTTCCGTGGGAAAGACGGCGGGGTTGGCGACGCTCTTGATCGACATGGCCAAAGGGTTTTTGCCCGTGTGGGGGGCCCTGCGCGGGGCGCCGGCGGAGGCCGTTCCGTTGATCGTGGGCGCGGCCGCCGTGGCCGGTCACACGTGGTCGCCCTGGGTTCGCTTTCGCGGCGGCAAGGGCGTGGCCACCTCCGGCGGGGTGTTCCTGGCCCTCTTGCCGGGGCCGACCGGCGTGGCCCTGGCGACCTTCGCCCTGGTGTTCGCCTTTTCGCGCCGGGTGTCGGTGGGGTCCCTGGCGGCGGCGGTGGCCTTGCCCGTGGCCGCCGGGCTCGCGGGCGTTCCGGGGCCGCGCTTGGTGATGTCGATCCTTTTGGGTGGGGTGGTCGTGGTGCGCCATGTTCCCAACATCAAACGGTTGTGGCGCGGCGAGGAGCCGCCGCTGTTCGGTCCGAAAAAAGGAGACCCCAAACCTTTATGAAGGAAAAAATCGCGGTTCTGGGCGCCGGCAGTTGGGGCGCCACCTTGGCCGATCATTTGGCGCGCAACGGCCACGACGTCGTCCTGTGGGAAGTGTCCCCGTCCGCCGCGGCGCGGTTGGAGCGGGAGCGCCGCCTGCCCACGCTGGATGGGCTCGTGTTGCATCCGGGCGTGCGGGTGACCGACGACTTAAAAAAAGCGTTGACGGGTCGTTCCGCGCTGGTGAACGCGGTGCCGTCCAAGTACGTTCGCAACACCTTCCGCTTGGTGCGGGAGACCGGCGCCCTCGCGCCCGAGGCCTGGGCCGTCAGCGTTTCCAAAGGCATTGAAAACGACACATTGAAGCGCATGACCCGCGTCATGGAGGAGGAGTCCCCCGCGCTCGCCGGGCGCGTGGCCGTGTTGGCGGGGCCGTCCCACGCCGAAGAAGTGGCGCGGTCGGTGCCCACGGCGGTGGTGGCCGCGGGGCCGTCGGAGCTGCGCGACCGCATCACCCGCCTGTTCAATTCGGAGAATTTGCGCGTCTACACCAACCCCGATTTCGTGGGGGTGGAACTGTGCGGCGCCTTGAAAAACGTCTACGCCGTCGGCTGCGGCGTTTGCGACGGGATGGGGCTGGGCGACAACACCAAAGCCGCCTTGATGACCCGGGGGCTGAACGAAATGGTGCGGATCGGCGTGGCCGAGGGCGCCCAGGTCTTGACCTTCCTCGGGTTGGCCGGGTTGGGCGATTTGATCGTCACCTGCACCTCGCGCCATTCCCGCAACCGGCTCCTGGGTGAAAAACTCGGCCAAGGCAAGAAGGCCGACCAGGCGCTGGGCGAAATGACCATGGTGGCCGAGGGGTATTTCACGGCCAAAAGCGCCAAGCAGCTCATGGACCACCACGGTCTGGATTTGCCGATCGTCGCCGAACTGTACGCGATGTTGTACGACGGCAAACCGGCGCGGGCCGCCATGCGGGACCTTTTGTCCCGTCCCCCCGTCGCGGAGATGATGCACGTGGCGCCCTTTATTCGACAAACGGAGGAGAAGAAATGAACAAAGCCGACATCATCCAGATCGCGGCCCAGTCGTTGGGCACCCGCCAGGAGGCCAAGGCGGCGGTCACGCGGATTTTCGAAGGCATGCGCAAAGCGCTGCAAGAAGGGGACAAGGTGGTCGTCCAAGGGTTCGGCAGTTTCCACGTCGTCATGCGCAAAAGCAAGCCGGCGCGAAACCCCCGCACGGGCGAGCCCGTGCTCATCCCGCCCCGCCGGCGCGTGAAATTTAAAATGGCCAAGGGGTTACTCTGAACCCGACGACCCGCGCGCGTCGGGCCTTCCTGCTCGCGCTCGCGGCCGCCCCCTTGGCGGCGGGGGAGTCCCACGTCCGTTTGATGTTCGTCGGCGATGTGATGGGCCACGACGCCCAAATCGCCGGGGCCCAGGCCGGCGACGCCGGGTTCGATTACCGCCACAATTACCAATACATCAAACCGATCTTGGACCACGCCGATGTGGCGGTGGCCAATCTGGAAGTGACCCTGGCCGGAGAGCCCTACAAGGGTTACCCGCGGTTTTCGAGCCCCGACGCCGTGGCCGACGCGCTGAAGGAAGCCGGTTTCGATGTCCTTCTCACCGCCAACAACCACGCTTGCGACCGCGGCGAGGACGGTTTGACCCGCACCCTTCGGGTCTTGGACGAGCGGCGGATCGTCCACACCGGGACCTTCGCCGACCCGGCGGACCGGGAACAAAATTACCCGAAGATCGTGGACGTCAACGGCGTTCGTCTCGCGTTTCTGAACGCGACCTACGGCACGAACATGCTGAAAGTGTCGACGCCCACCTCGGTGAACTATTTGGATGAAAAACAGTTGGAAGCCGACGTGGCCAAAGCCCGCGACGCGAAGGCCGATTTCATCTTGGCCGCCCTGCACTGGGGGGTCGAATACGAACGGGGCGCCCGCAAATCACAAAAACAATTGGCCCGGCGGCTGGTCCGCCTCGGGGTGGACGCGGTGATCGGGTCGCACCCGCACGTGGTGCAGGAGATTGTTTCGTTGAAGCACAAAAAACGCCCCCGGGTCGTTTTTTATTCCCACGGCAATTTTATTTCCAACCAGCGCGATCGATATCGCGACGGCGGCATGATCGGCCACTTGGAACTGGTCAAAGACGACAAGGGCACGCGCCCCGCGGCCTGGGGCTACACCCCCACGCACGTCTGGAAACGGAAGGTCGGGGAGACGGCCCGGTTTTACATCCTTCCCGTGAGCTTTTTCGAGGAAGCGCCCGATCTGTTCGCCCTTTCCCCCGAAGATCTCGCCGCGCTGCGGCAGTTCGCCGACGACACCCGCGCGCATCTGAAGGGCGTGCGGGAATACCGCTACGCGCCGATCCTGCGCGCCGAGCCCCGCTAAACACAAAAAACCAGCTTGCCAAAGTCCGTCCTTTGCGCGATAATGCCCGCGTGGGCAAAATGCCCCGATCTTCAACGGAGAGGTGCGATATGAAAACCCAAACGAAATCGTTCGCGGCGATCCTGACGGCGCTGGCGGCCGCGGTCGGTTGTTCAAACACGGAGTCGATGTCGAAATTAATGGGCGACGGGACCGGCGGGGCGGGCGTGTCCGCGCAGGCGTCGTCCCCGGCGGGCGGCGCGGCGGTCAACCCCGCCAACGGACATTCCTACCAACTGTTCGTCAATGAGGGGAGGCGACCGATGTTGTTGGCGGACGCCCGCGCGCAGGCCGAGGCGATGGGGGGGTATTTGGCCACCGTGACCTCGCCCGAAGAGCAGGATTTCATCAACGCGAACTTCGATACTTCGGGCGATCTGTTCGTCTTCCTCGGCGCGATGCAGGCCGACGGCGCCGCCGAGCCGGATGGCGGGTGGCTGTGGTTGAATGGGGAGGCCTGGACCTACGCCAACTGGGGTCCCGGGGAACCCAACAACGTGACCACCTACGGCAACGAAAACACCGTGCAGGTGCACAACGGCGTCTGGAACGACAACGTCGACACCTTGGAAGACTTGGGCGGCATCAGCAACGCCTTCCTCGTTGAGTGGAACGGGGGCGACACCACCCCGCCCGTGATTGAAAACGCCGCGGCGACGCCCGGTCAATTGTGGCCGCCCAACCACAAACTGGTGAACGTGGAGATCTCGGCGACGGTGACCGACGACCAAGACCCCGCGCCGAGCCTTCGGATCGTTTCGGTGTCGAGCAACGAGCCCGAGAACGGGCTGGGCGATGGCGACGCCGCGCCCGACTGGATCGTGACGGGCGACACAACGCTTCAGTTGCGGGCTGAGCGATCGGGCCTCGGGAGCGGTCGCGTCTACACCGTCCGCATCGAAGCGAAGGACGCCTCGGGCAACACAGCCGTGGCCGACGTTCTGGTGACCGTGCCCCACGCTCGTTAGTTCGTCGGTGCCGTTCCCGCCCCGGACCGTTCCGGGGCGGGAACCGGCCTCGCCGCCCGCCCTGCCCGCATTGATTTCCGTCGCGGGGTATGGTTTAATCTCTTTTCCATGATCTTGGGCGCGCCGCCGGACAAGGACCTTCTCACCATCGGCGAGATCGGTCGGTTGACCGGGGTTCCACCGCACACGTTGCGGTATTGGGAAAAAGCCATCGGCCTGGTGCGGCCGGCCCGCCGCGGTTCGGGCCATCGCCGCTACACAAAAAAAGATTTGGAGCTGTTGGCCAAGGTGCGCGGCCTGGTGGAAGAGCGGGGGTTCACCCTCGCGGGCGTCAAACGCCACCTGCGGCAGGAAGCCAAGCGCGGCGCGGTGCAGATGCCGCTGGGCTTCGGCGAAACGACGGCGGCGGTGGAGGCCCTGCGGGACCTCAAAGCGGAACTGGCAGCGCTCGTTAAAGATTTAAAAGCGGTCAATTATGAGAAGTGACGGTCGGCTCGTTGAACCGGGGCGTAGCGTAGTGGTAGCGCACTCGCTTGGGGTGCGAGAGGTCGTGGGTTCAATCCCCACCGCCCCGATTCAACGAGCCGATTTATTTTTTTGAGCCCTAGTGGAGTGTCTCGCTATTCCCTTTGCAATGGGCCGGGCGATTTTGTGGGGAGACCAGGAGCGAGGAAGGCGCATACCGGGAGTATGCAACTGACGAGCGACGCCGCTCGCCGCGCAAAAGCGCCCGGCCCTTCCTCAGAAGGTCGCCTCGCCACGGCGAGGCGTCTAAATAATATGGAAGGGAGGCTCGCCTCCGACCGGCTTCTTCGTTGCTCGTCGGTTACGATGGCCCGCATCGCGCCCTCCTCGCGCCTCGAATCCGATCGGACTCGAGCCTCCCATTGTAAAGTGAATAGTGAGACACTACACTAGCCTTGATGCCCCCGCGTAAAGTCCTTTTTTGTTACATTTCACCGACGAGCGGCCATCAGCGCGCCGCCGAGGCGGTCATGAACGTGTTGCGGCACCGCCACCCGCCGGTCCCCTGCGAGGGGGTCAACTCCGTCAGCTACGCCAACCCGGTTTTCGGCAAGTTTGTTTCCCGTCTTTATTTGCAAGTCTTGAAGCACGCGCCGCAGGTGTGGGACGTGCTTTACGACAACCCCATCGTGGAAAAGGCCACCCGCGACATCCGCGATCTGATGCACATTTTCAACACGGGCCACATCGCGGACTTGCTGCGCCAGCACCGCCCCCGCTGCATCGTGTGCACCCAGGCCATCCCGGTGGGGCTTCTGTCGGCTCTCAAAGCGCGGGGGAAAATCCGCACGCCGCTCGTGGGCATTCTCACGGATTTCGGCGTGCATAAATATTGGATCTCTCCCCAGGTGGACCTTTACCTGACGCCGAACGAAGAAATCCGCCGTCGGGTGGTGCGTCTCGGCGTGCCGGAATCCCGCGTGCGGGTGACGGGCATTCCCGTCGATCCGCACTTCGCCGTCCGCGGTGACAAGGGCGAGGAGCGGCGCGCCCTGGGCTTATCCTCAAATCGTCCGACGGTTCTCGTGATGGGGGGGAATTACGGCTTGGGGCCCGTGGAAGACGCCGTCCAGGCATTGCGACATCTCCCCTTTGGGCTTCAATTTATCGTTGTCTGCGGGACGAACCGTCGGTTGGTTCGTTCGTTGAACCGTCGCTTCGGGGAGGACCGCCACGTCCGCGTCCTTGGGCACACCCGGACGATCCATCGGCTCATGGACGCGGCCGACGTGTTGATTTCGAAACCGGGCGGGTTGACTACCTCCGAAGCGTTGGCCAAGGGACTCCCCATGATCATCATCGAGCCGATCCCGGGACAAGAGGAGCGAAACGCCCAGTTCCTCCTCCGTCACGGCGCGGCGGCGCGCGCGGATTCGTTGGACGAATTGGTTCGGTCGGTGAGCGGCTTGTTCTCCGTCCGGGGACGCTTGGATCAATTGCGCGAAAATGGCCGTCTGTTGGCGCGGCCCTGGGCCGCGCAGGACGCGGCCGACGCGATTCTCGGTTTGATGGATGAGCGTCGGCCCGCGCGCGCGCGCGGGGAGGGGGCGGTCCATGTTGCGTGAACACGTTTGGGCGGCGGGGCTCGCCGCCTCGAGCGGCTTGTGCGGGCTGTTGCCGGACCGCCCGCGTTACGCGTTCGCCTCGGCCGTGGGCCGGGTGGCGGGGGGGTTTTTCCCGTCAAAGCGAGCCGCCGTCGAAAGAAATTTGCAGGTCATCAACGCCTTCGCCGGACGGTCGTTCAAAGCCGAGGATGTGTACCGGAATTTTGGAATCACCCTCTCGGATTTTTTGGGCGGCCGCGACGTCTCCATCCGTGTGGAGGGGCGCGAACGGGCCGAGGCCGCCCGCGCCCGGGGGCACGGCGTGCTGGTGTTGACGTCGCACCTGGGCAATTGGGAGTTGGGCGGCCGCGTGTTGGCGGATTGGGGGTGGCCGGTGACCGCCGTTTTTCAACCGTACCGGTCCCGGGCCATGCAGGGGTTCATTCAAAAACGCCGGGCGGCGTCGCTCAAATATTTGGCCGTTGGGCGCGGGGCCGCGCACGGGATCGGGAAAGTCTTGAAAAGCCGGGAAACCGCGGTGATGTTGGCGGACCGGCCCTACGGCGAAGACGGCGCGCCGGTGACGTTGTGCGGGCGGACCGCGCGGTTGCCGCGAGGCCCCTTTTTGTTCGCGTGCCGGTTCAACACGCCGGTCATCCCCGGGTTCGTCGTGATGGACCGCCCGGGCCAATACCGCACGGTCGTGGAGGAGCCTCTTTGGCCCGAGGGGCCCGGCGCCGTCAAGAATTTGATGGACAAGATGGCCCTCGTTCTGGAAAGATATGTCACCCAATACGCCGACCAGTGGTACTGTTTTGAGCCGGTGTGGGATTCCTGACGGCGGGTGTGTCTCGGGGTGTAGCGCAGTTGGTAGCGCGCTTGGTTCGGGACCAAGAGGTCCGGGGTTCAAGTCCCCGCACCCCGAGAGACACCCGCGGTGGGGAACGGACCAGCCGTGTTTGGTCCGAAGGCCGGTCGGGGAGCGTTATTCTTTCATTGACCGTGGGACCCGGGGCCTGTCGGCCCGTCGCCAACGCGCGCCACTGGCGCGCGCGACCCCGCACCCCGAGAGACACCCGCGGTGATAAAGCGCCGTGTAATGACGATTGAGCGTCGACGGTGGCGGTTTTACGGGCGGGTGCAAGGCGTCGGATTTCGCGCCTTCTGCGCCGACGCCGCCCGCGCCCGCGGCGCGCGCGGGTGGGTCCGCAACGAAGGGGACGGGTCCGTCAGCGCGGAAGCGGAATCGACGTCCGATGTTTTGATCTCGTTGCGGGCGCATTTGGAAAACGCGCACCCCTTCGCGCGCGTGGATCGTTGCGACGAATCGATCGTGCCCGTTCGGCGCGACGACGACGAAGGGTTTGACATACAAGGCTGACACCGGGAGCGTACATGGCGGAAAGTTTGGATTCGGTCACCCTTTACTTCAGTGGTGTGCGCCGGTTGCAGAACGTGACCAAGGAAGACGTCTCCGAGTTGTGGCGGTTGGCCAAGAAGGGCGACCCGAAGGCGAAAAAACGCATCGTCGAGACGAATCTCCGTCTCGTCATCCCCATCGCCAAAAAATATTACCGTCCGGGCGTGGACTTTCTCGACCTGATCGAAGAAGGGAACCTCGGGCTCATGCACGCGGTCGACAAGTTCGACCCGAAACGCGGGTTCCGTTTTTCCACCTACGCGGCCTATTGGATCGAGCAGGCGGTCCGTCGGGCTTACGACGAACAATCCAAAACCATCCGCATTCCGCCCCACGCCCTCGAGGCGCTGCGGAAATGGCTCCGCGAATGGGATCGCCTGTCCCACAGCCTCGGGCGCAGCCCCACGTTGCACGAGATGGGGAAAACCCTCCATCTTTCGGCGCGGCAAATCAAAAGCGTCATCGACGCCCACGAGGCCGCCAAATCGGTCGGGAGCCTCGACACCCCCCTGGATGAAGACGAAAACCTGTTCGTGCGCGACATCGTGTCCGACCGCAACGACCAAGGGCCCGACGAAGTGTTTTCCTACCTGCGCGTGCGCGACGATTTGGCCCGCGCCTTGGCCCAGGTGGAGCCGCGCGAGAAGAGTATTTTGCAGATGCGCTTCGGTCTCACGGGGCGCGACCCGATGACGCTCGAAGAGGTCGGGAAAAAGTTGCGCCTGTCCCGGGAGCGCGTACGTCAATTGGAAGAGCGCGGCTTGGCGCGCTTGCGCCGCGCCGCGCATCGTCTCGGGTTGGTTTAGCGCCCCTTGACTCGTTCCGCCCCCGCGCTCGCGCGCTTTGTTCGGGACATTCCGAATTTCCCCAAAAAGGGGATCGTTTTCAAGGACATCACGCCGCTCCTGGGGCACGGCCCCACATTCCGTCGGGCGGTGATGGAATTGGCCCGGGTGGCCCGGGCCGCGCGGGCGACCAAAATCGTCGCGATCGAGTCGCGGGGGTTTCTGTTCGGTTCGGCCGTGGCGGCGGTGTTGGGGGTCGGCGTCGTGCCGGTTCGCAAAAAAGGCAAACTGCCGTTCAAAACCCTTTCCGAATGTTATGCTTTGGAATACGGGAAAGACACCTTGGAAATGCACATCGACGCCCTTCGATCCGGCGACCGCGTGTTGATTGTGGACGACGTGTTGGCCACGGGGGGAACGTCGGCGGCGGTGGCTCGGTTGGTCAAGGCCGCCAAGGCGCGGGTGGTCGGCGCCGTGTTTTTGATTGAATTGGGTTTTTTAAAGGGCCGGGGAAAAATCCCCCATTTTCCGGTGACGGCTTTGCTGACGTATTGAGAGGGTTTGCCCCCGTGGCCTCGATTGTGACCGAGCCGGGGGAGGCGAGGAAATGGTTGAAGCGCGTTAGCGCGGAAACCATGACCGGATTTAAAGAAATGGTTGAAGCGCGTTAGCGCGGAAACCAGATGTACCTTGGGGTTTGCCCCCGTAGCTCAATTGGATAGAGCGGCTCCGTCCTAAGGAGAAGGTTGGTGGTTCAATTCCGCCCGGGGGCGAGTTTTTCGGCGGCATCGACTCAAAACAACAGAGGACTAACCATGTCAAGCACACTTTACACCTTGCGGGGACGTTCCCCGGAAACGAAGTCGAAGGGCGACCGGTTTTTCGCCTGGGCGCGGGAGCACCGCGCCCAATTGGGGTTGGGCCTCGCGCTCGCCGTGCTGGCCGGCGCCTTCGCCGCGCTCATCGCCGTCAACCGGGGCCGACTGGCGGACCGTGGCGCCGATCAACTGACCATGGCCCGCATGCAACTCTCCGCGGGTCGGCAAAAAGAGGCGTTGCAGATTTTGGATGAAGTCATTGCGGGAAACCGCGTGAACCCCGTGGGCCTCCAAGCCACCATCATTAAAGGCGACCTTTTGATGACGACGGGCAAGCACGCGGAGGCGTCGGCTCTGTACGAAGAAGCCCACACGCGGACCACCAACGCCACCTACAAACCCCTGCTGCTGGCGGGCATGGCCGCCTCCGCCGTGGAAATGAAAATGTTTGCCGAGGCGGTCCGTCACTACCAATTGCTCGTCAAGGATTATCCCGAGCATTTGTTGGCTCCCCGCGCGTGCATGGAGTTGGGGCGCTTGCACCGCGTTTTGAACGCGCCGGAGGAGTCTCGGAAGGCTTATGAAAAAGTGGTGGCGCTGTACCCCAAGTCCCTTTGGGCGGCGGAGGCTCAGTCCGAGATGGGCGTCGCCCCGGCGGCCGGGAAATAGTTGACAGTCGCGCCGCCCATCTGTTAAAATCCCTTCGATTTACAACGACGGAGGAGGGTTCCCTCCTCTGTTTTTTTTAGGAGGCAACGAGCATCTACCCCCGAACCTTTCAACGGCCCCAGCCCAGCTTTAGCGGCGGGCCTCGCGTGAACCACCAAATTCGAGCCCAACAGGTTCGCCTGATCGACGAAGACGGCACCCAACTGGGCGTGAAAAATCTGGACGAAGCCCTGCGCACGGCGCAGGATCGCGGCAAAGACCTGGTGGAAGTGGCCCCGCAGGCCAACCCCCCGGTGTGCAAAGTTGTCGATTTCTCCAAGTACCGGTACGAAAAGGAGAAACAGAAAAAAGAGGCCCGCAAGCACGCCAAGGGCGGGCAAGTCAAAGAAGTGCGGTTTCGGCCGCGCATCGGCGAACACGATTTCGATACCAAGTTCCGGCAGATCCAAAAGTTCCTGGCCGGTCGCGATAAGGTTCGCATCACGGTGATGTTCCGCGGACGGGAAATGGAACACCAAGACCTCGGTCGCAAGATCGTCGAAAGGTTGAAGGAAAACCTCGGCGAAGCCGCCACGGTGGAAAGCTCGCCGATGATGTTCGGCAACCGGATGATTTTGATGTTGGCTCCACAGAAGAAATAAACCAAAAGAGAAAAGCCATGCCCAAAATTAAGACACACAGCGGCACCAAAAAGCGATTCCGCGTGACGGGAACCGGGAAAGTGATGCATCAGACGCAGGGGCGTCGCCACTTGCTCATCGGCATGTCGTCCAACCGCCGGCGCCGTTTCCGCAAAGACAACGTTTTGAACGACGTTCAAACCAAAATGATCAAGACCCTGATGCCCTATGCGCGTTAAAACCACCGTCGCCAGCCGTCAAAGCAAGAAGAAGTGGTTTCGCCGCGCCAAGGGCGCCTACGCGACCAAGAAGAACCGTTGGCGCATGGTCATCCAGCATCTGGAAATGTCCATGCGGCACATGTACCGGGGCCGCAAGCAGAAAAAACGCGACCTCCGGAGCACGTGGATTCAACGGATCAACGCCGCCGCCCGTCAGGACGGTCTGAGCTATTCCCGCTTCGTCTCCGGCTTGAAAAAGGCCGGCGTGGCCCTCGACCGCAAGGTCTTGGCCAACATGGCGTGGGAAGACCCGGCCTCCTTCCAAAAAATCGCGGCGCTGGCCAAGGAAAGCGCGCCGGCAAAATAGAAGATCCGCGGCCGGCGCGCCGGCCGCTCACCCGTGACCTCTCTACTGGAACAGCTCGACGCGCTCCAAGCCGAAAGCCTGTCCGAGGCGGAGGGGATCTCCACCCCGGACGCCCTCGAATCGTTCCGCCTCAAATACCTCGGTCGTAAAGACGGTCGCTTGACCGTCCTGTTGGCGGCCCTGCCGGGCCTTTCGCCCGAGGAGAAGCGCGACGTCGGCCGACGGGCCAACGCCTTGAAGAACGCCTTGGAAGAGGCGATTCGGAATCGGCGCCAGTCCCTGGACGACACCCGGTTGACCGCCGCCTTGACCCGCGCCCCCCTGGATCTAACCTTGCCGGGGGATCCGCTCGTCCGCGGCGGGTTGCACCCCCTCACGCGCGTTCAGGAAGAAATTGTCGACATTTTCGTCCGGCTTGGTTTCTCCGTGGCGGAGGGCCCCGAGGTCGAGACCGACGACAACAATTTCACCGCGTTGAATCACCCGCCGGACCATCCCGCGCGCGACGCCCACGACACTTTTTACCTCAAAGACTACAAAGACGCCGACGGCCGACCCCTGTTGCTACGCACCCACACTTCGCCCGTCCAAATCCGTTGGATGCGGTCCCACCGGCCGCCGGTGTACATCGTGGCCCCGGGCCGGGTCTTTCGGCACGAGAACGTCGACGCCACCCATTCCTACGTCTTTCATCAAGTGGAAGGGTTGGCGGTGGACACCGATATGTCCCTGGGGGATCTGAAGGGCGTTTTAACCCTCTTCGCGCAGCGCCTCTTCGGCGGGGCCGGGGCCGACGTGCGCACTCGCTTCCGCCCCTCGTTCTTCCCGTTCGTCGAGCCCGGTTTGGAAATGGACATTTCCTGCACGCTCTGCGGTCAAAAAGGGTGCCGCGTGTGCAAAGGCACGGGCTGGGTGGAAATGCTGGGGTCCGGCCTCGTGCACCCGAACGTGCTGCGCGCCGCGGGGTATGACGCCGAGAAACTGTCGGGGTGGGCCTTCGGCATCGGGGTGGAGCGGGTGGCGATGTTCAAGTACGGCGTCGACGACATGCGGCTCTTTTACGAAAACGACGTGCGCTTCCTGGGGGCTTTCGCGTGAGGCTCTCCCTGGCTTGGTTGCGGGATTTTGTCGACATCAACGAATCCCCCGAGCGGGTGGCCGAGATTCTGCTCAAACGGGGGTTTGAAGTGTCCGGCTTTTCGCGGGTGGGGGGCGACATCGCGGGCGTGGTGACGGCCCGGGTGGAAGCCGCCGAAAAGCATCCCAACGCCGACAAGCTGAAACTGTGCACCGTTTTCGACGGAGCCGAACGATTCCAGGTGGTGTGCGGGGCGCCGAACGCGACCGCCGGCGGGGTGTACCCGTTGGCGCGGCTGGGCGCCCGGTTGCCGGGCGACTTCGTCATTGAAAAACGCGCCCTGCGGGGCGTGGAGTCCCACGGAATGATGTGCTCGGCCCGCGAGTTGGGGTTGGGCGATGACCACGCGGGCCTCTTTGAGCTTCCCGCCGACACCCCGCTCGGGAAAAACATCGTGGATGTTTTGGGGTTGGACGACACGGTTTTGGAAATCGACGTCACGCCCAACCGGCCCGACGCCCTGTCCCATTGGGGCATCGCGCGTGAATTGGCGGCCGCCCTGGGTCGGAAACTGAAGTTGGACGTTCCCTCATCGACCGCCGGCCCCGCGCGGCGGGATTTGGCGACCGTTAAGGACGGCGCCTGCGGGTTCTACGCCGCGCGAGCCATCGACGGCGTGGTGGTGGGGCCTTCGCCCCTCTGGCTGCGACTCCGGCTGGAACGGTGCGGCCAGCGCGCCATCAACAACGTGGTCGACGTGACGAACTATGTCCTTTTGGATTTGGGGCACCCCCTGCACGCCTTTGACCGAAAAACTTTGGCGGGCGGCGGGGTGGTTGTCCGGCGGGGCGCGGCGGGGGAAACGCTGGCGTGTTTGGACGGCGTGACCCGCTCCGTGGAGGGACTGCTGGTGATCGCCGATCGGGACCGTCCGGTCGCCGCCGCGGGCGTCATGGGCGGTTTGCCAACGGCCGTGGGACCGACCACCGCCGACTTGCTGTTGGAGAGCGCCGTGTTCGCCCCCGCCGAGGTGCGCCGGTCTCGCCGGACTCTCCATCTGTCGACGGAAAGCTCCTACCGTTTTGAACGCGGCACCGACGCCGCCCTCGCCGCTCTGGCGGCTCGCCGGGCGGCGGCGTTGATCCTGGAAGTGGCCGGGGGCCGCGCGGCCGGCGCTCAAACCGTCACGGCGAAAAAGAAATCCGTTCCGTCGGTGTCCGTGGACCCGGCGCGGGTGGCGTCTTTGGTCGGAATCCCCTTGTCGGGGGCGCAAATAAAATCCGCGTTGACGCCTCTGGGGTTTGTCGTGGCGGGGGCGGGGAAAAAATTAAAGATCAAATTGCCGCCGCACCGCGCCGACGTGCGCGTCACCGCGGACGTCGCCGAGGAAGTGTCCCGCTCCCTGGGGCTCGACCGCGTGCCGGAACGGGTGCGCGGCGCCACGGTGTCGCCCGAGGGCGAGACCCCCTTGCGCCGCCTCGTGCGCGCGGCGCGGGATCGCTTTGTGGGCTTGGGATTTTTGGAAGCCAAGACGGCGGGGTTGATTCCCCGCTCATTATGGGAAAAATGGGCCGGGGTCGGCGCCGAGACCCCCGCCGAAGTGGACAACCCCCTCTCTCTCTCGGGGGAATGCCTGACGCCGTCGTTGTTGGCCGGCCTGATGCCGCTCGTGGAGGGGAATCTCCGCCGCGGCAACGCCCTGGTGCGACTCTTTGAAACGGCCCGCGTGTTCCATCGGGGCGCCGACGGCGTGGCGGAGGCCGACCACCTGGCCTGGGTGGCGGTGGGCCGCTCCCACGGCGGACACTGGAACCGCCCCGCGCGTCCCTTGGACGTTTGGGACGCGAAATCCTGGACCAAAGCTTTCCTCAAGGACATTCGTCTCGCCGGGGTGCGGTTCGCCCCTCCGGACACGCCTTTCCTTCATCCGGTGGAATCCCAAAGCGTTTGGATGGGCGAAACCCGTCTCGGGGTTTTCGGTCGCGTTCATCCCCGCACCGCCGAGTCCCTGGGGGTGCCCGTGGACACGTTTGTGGGGGAACTCAATTTGTCCGCCGCCGCGGCCGGGCCGCGCGCGGCCGTCGCCTTTGGCGGCCTGTCGCGGCAACCGGCGCTGGTTCGTGATTTTTCGTTGGTGTTCCCGGAAAACATTTCGTGGGCGTCGATCGTGTTTTGGATCCACCGCGAAATCGCCGCCGCGGAATCCGTCGATTTGTTCGACGTTTTCACGGGCGCGGGTCTTCCCGCGGGGCGCCGCAGCCTCGGGTTTCGCGTGACCTTCCGCCACGCCGACAAAACCCTCACCGACGCCGAAGCCCACACGCTCCACACCCAGGTCATTCAAGGGTTGTCAAAAACCTTTCAAGCGGAATTGCGCGCCCCGGAGGCGATTTCGTAACGGTGCGCCACGCCTCGCGCGCGGGGGTCGCTGTCGCGGCGGTCGCGGCTTTGGTTTTTCTGTCGGGGTGCGTGTACCTCCGGCTCCTGGACGTGAAGCGCCAATTGGTCGATTTCGACGCCAATTTCGCGGTCGGCGGGCGGGCCGAGTTGGTCATTGAATTCCTTCGCCCCGCTTTGTTTCAGCGGGACGCCCGTTTCCTGATCGGCGCTTCGCCCTCGGGAGAAACCCTCACGGAAGAGGGCACCCTGGATCATTTCGAGTTCTTCCTCCACCGCTCCAGCGCGTCCGCCGCCCCGCCTTTCGATCGGCTGACGCTCGACTTGGCCTACCGCAATAGAAAACTCGTCAAAATCATCGTTCCCGAAACTTTCCTGTTGTTGTTTTCCCGAAACGTTCTTGTGGAAACGTTGAAACAAGCCAAGGACGCCGCCGTCTACGAAATGAAGCGGTTGGCCCGGGCCAAGATCGCGTTGTCCCCCGAGGTGGAGGCGGAGCTCCCGAGCCGAAGCCGAACCGAATTCTTGTTGGGACCCCCGGCGGAGTCGATTGCCCTGGGCGATGACGAAACGCTGATCTATCGGTTCGGCGTCGCCACGGAGGTCCGTCCGGTGCCGATCGTCGCGCGATTGACCTTCAACCGGGAGGGGCTCTTGAAACGGGCCGTGGTCCGCTGGGACACCTCCACGGTCGAGGCGGAGTTCGACAGGTCGTGAGACATGTTTTTTGGGCCCTGGGTCTGGCCGCCGCCGGGTGTCTGGGGCCGGTGCGTGAAAGCCCCCGGCCGGGAGGCGCGCCCGCGCCCCCCAAAGCGGTGGGGGGATTGATCCGTTTGGAGGGCGGCGCCGTGCCGGCGTTGACGGACGATTCGTCGCTTCCGGAATTGGCGCGGGCCCTTCGCGCCAGCGCGGCGTTTTACGCTGGACAACCCGCCGACCGGGCGTTTCGGTTCGGCTCGGACGGTTACACCGCCGCCGAACTCGCCGCGGCTTACGGGCGACTCGTCGATGAACTCCCCACGCTCGGGGCGGGATTGGCCGACCGGGTCAAGCGGGATTTCGTTGTCTACGCCTCGGTCGGCACCGACGCCGACCGCACGGTTGTTTTTTCCTCTTATTACGAGCACGAATTGGCCGCTTCGCTCAAACGGACCGAACGTTTTCGCTACCCCCTGTACGCGCGTCCGGCGGATTTGGAGGAGCGGGCGTCGTCCCACGGTTCGAAAACCGTTGTTCGACGGACCGCCGCGGGGGCGCGGCCCTATTACACGCGGGCGGAAATCGATTCGAAAGGCGCTTTGCGGGGGCGCGGCCTGGAGATCGCCTGGGCCGACGATCCGGTGCATGTGTTTTTTTTGCAAGTGCAGGGGTCCGGCTGGTTGCGTCTGCCGGATGGCAAGCGACTGCGGGTGCGCTACGCCGGGAACAACGGACATCCCTACAACTCCGTCGGCGGGCATTTGATCGCCACGGGCGTTCTGCCCAAAGAAAAATTCAGCCGTCGGTCCATGGTCGCCTTTTTGGAGAATAGCCCCCAGCGCCAGCGTTACCTGAACGTCAATCCGCGTTATGTCTTCTTTCAGATCGATCGCGGAGCCAACCGTGAAAAGGTGTTTGGATCCATCAACGCCCCGTTGACGGAGGGGCGTTCCGTGGCCACGGATTTTTCCTTGTTCCCCGCGGGGGCCCTGGGGTGGATGGAAACCCGGGAGGACATCCCGGTGGCGCGCTACATCGTCAATCAGGACGAGGGGGGGGCGATCAAAGGGCCCGGACGCGTGGATTTTTTCGCGGGCGGCGGCCCCGGGGCGGAGGCCTTCGCCGTGTCGTTTTGGGAAAAGGGCCGGCTCTACTTCCTGGCGCCCCGCCGGGGCCAGGGCCCGACGATCCCCGTCGGGAACTGATCGGGCCGAAGGGCCGCCGTCCGAGCGGGACTTTTGGGGGCGCGGCCGCGGGGCGCACCGCCGATCGCGGAGAGCCCTTGAGCAACCCGGCGACGAAACGCCCCGTTGTTGAACAGCGACCCCCCGAGGACCACTGGGCTCCGTCGATCCAAATCCATCGATTGAACCAGCGCGATCAAATGTGTCGCGGCGTCCCGTTGAATCGTTTTTTCGATCGCCGACGACCCGCTTAATATTTTCTCGGCGCGCGCCGCCACCCGACGCACCGCCGCCGGGGACGGGACGGCGGGTCCGGGTCGCCCCGTGCGCTTGAGATATTCTTTTCCCACCCACCACCCCGATCCCTCGTCGCCCTTTCGGGGGCCGCGCCCCCCGGCGCGCCGCCAGCGGCCTTTCCCATCGCGAGAGAGCGCCATGGAGCCGGTGCCCGCGATCAAATAAACGCCGGGGCTCCGCCCGAGAGCCGCGTGGTATCCCAATTCCGCGTCGGAAAGAACCGTCACCTCGCGGGCGAGAGGGGCCCAGCGTTGGGCCCACCGGCGGCGTTCCCCGGCCGCCCAAACGCCTTTGGAACCGACAATCAGCCGGGACGGCCGATCCCAGCCGCGCGAACGCCAAATACCTTCGAGCCAATTCTTAATATTGGAAAGCGGACCGGTGGGGCCTTCCCAACAAAAAACGATTCGACCGTTCCGGGCCGCGTAAAGGCGCAGGGCGCTGCCCCCGCGGTCGACGGCCACGATGTCGGGCGTCACCGGCCGAACACCGCCCGGCGGGCGGCCACCACTTGGCAACGTCGGAAACCCGCGGCGTCCACCACGGGTGTGGCGGAAGCGGCGAATTCGATGTCGTAGGGGTCGCGCAACGTCACGAGCACCAGAGGTCGTTGGTCTCTTTCCAGGGCGACGAGCAAGCGGCGGTTCCCCGGTTGAAGGTGGGCGTCGTAGCAATAGAAGACCACCCGCTCGGCTTTCCGCGCGGCGGCGCGGGCCCGGGCGATGTCCGCGGTCCCGGGGTCGATGGGCATGAGGCGAAGCGTCGTTCCTTCGGGGAAGAGCGCCGCGGGGGTTTGCAGTTCCGGTTCGATGAAGATCCGTTTGGCGAGGTCCTTCAAGCGGGGAAAAAGAACCAGGGTTTTCGGGCCCAGCGGCAGGGGGAGGGACGGCTTTCCCGGACGGACAAAGATTCCCGCGCGGGCCACGCGGTCGGCCAGGGCGACGCCGCTCTTCTCCGGACGGGGCGCGCCCGGGGCGAAGCGCGCCCGTCGGGCGCCCCGCAACGCGTCGATGCGTTCGACGGATTTCTCCAAATCGGCGGTTTTGAGTTCCCCCGATCGGTAGGCCGTGGCCAGGGAGCGAAACACGTCCCGTTGCCAGTCGGCCCGGTGGCAGCACAGGATCAGATCGTGCCCGGCGCGGGCGGCGCGCACGGCCGAGGGGCCGGGACCGCCGAACCGCCGCAGGGCCCCCATTTCCAAATCGTCCGAGGCCAACACGCCCCGAAACCCCAGTTCGTTTCGCAGTAAATCGTGGGCCAAGGTCCGCGAAAAAGTGACGGGCACGCGATGGCCTCCCGTGAGGCGGGGGTAGAGCGGGTGCGACGTCATGACGAGGTCCACCCCGGCGTCCAGGACGGCGCGGAACGGGGCGAGGTGCCGGCGGCGCAACTCGGCCCACCCCGTCTGGATCACGGGTAGGTCGAGATGGGGGTCCCGGGTGGCGGGGCCCAGGCCGGGGAAATGCTTGGCGCAGGCGCTCACGCCCTCGGCCTGAAGGGCGCGAACCCGCGCCGCGGCCAGGGCGCCGACGCGCCGCGCGTCGTGGCCGTAGGAGCGAATGCCGATGTTGGGGCTGAAGGCGTCGGTGAGCACGTCCACCGTGGGGGAAAAGTTCACGTCGACACCGAGGCGGCGCAGTTCGCGCCCCTCGATCCGCCCTTCGGCGCGGGCCCAGTCGATGCGCGCCGCGCGCCCGAAGGCGAGGTTGTCGGGGAAGACGGTCACGCCCCCGCCGAACATGACGACGCGGCCGCCCTCGTGGTCCACGGTGACGAGCAGGCGGCGTTCCACCGCTTCCTCCAAGTCCCGCACGAGTCGGCGGATTTGTTCAGGCGACCGGTAATTGATGCGGTACAAGATGAGCCCGGCCGCGCCGGTGTCGCGGAAAAGGCGTTTGTCGGCGTCGGTGAGCGTCGGGCCGGGAACCCCGAACACGAGGGTCCGGCCGATCAGGTCGCGGTGTGTGTCCACAAGATCTCCGTCTCGATAATTGATATTCTCACGCCATGGAATTTCGCGATTACGCCCGCGTTCCCACGGAGCGGCCGCACCGGTCGTCCCGCGATTTGGACGGTCTTTCCCCGTCCCGATTGTTCGACTTGATGAACGGGGAAGACGCGGTCGTTGTCCGCGCGGTGCGCCGCGCCAAGCGCGACGTCCTGCGCGCGGTGAATCTGATCGTCGACCGGCTTTCCCGCGGCGGCCGGCTCTATTTGTGCGGCGCCGGGACCAGCGGACGCCTCTGCGTGCTGGAAGCCGCGGAGTGCCCGCCGACCTTCGACACGCCGCCCTCGAAAATCCAGGCCGTGATGGCCGGGGGGCGGTCGAGCGTGTTCCGATCGCGCGAAGGCGCCGAGGACGATCCGGTTCCCGCCCGACGGTTTTTAAACCGGGCGCTCACGGCGCGGGACGTCGTCGTGGCCGTGGCGGCCAGCGGCGTCACCGCCCACGCCCGCGCCTCCCTGGCCGCGGCGCGGCGCAAAAAAGCGGCGGCTATTTTTCTCACCGGGAACCCCGGTGCCTCGGCCCCGGCCGACGCGCGGATCGTGTTCGCCACGGGCCCCGAAATCCTCACGGGTTCCACCCGCCTCAAAGCCGGCACGGCGACCAAGATGATACTAAACATGCTGACGACGATGTCCATGGCGCGGTTGGGCAAGGTGTACGGCCATTGGATGGTGGACCTGCAGCCGCGTTCGCGTAAATTGGTGGCGCGCGCCCGCCGACTGATCGCCGACCTGGGTGGTGTGCCGCCGGCGCGGGCGGCGGCTCTTCTCCGGGCCTCGGGGGGACGCACCAAAACGGCGATTGTGATGGCGCGGCGGGGAAGCGCTCGACCCGAGGCGGAACGCCGTCTGGCGGCCGTGGGCGGTCGATTGCGGGAGGCTCTGAAATGAGGCGCGCGGCGACGTTGTTGACGGTGTGCGGGCTGGCCGCGGGCCTGTGGGGCGAGGTGAAAACCGGCCTGGAGGCTTTGAAGGAACAAAATTTCGGCCCGTTGCTCGGCAAGCGCGTGGGCGTCATCGTCAACCACACGGCGCAGGACAACGAAGGCCGCTCCTTGGTCGACTTGTTGATGGAGGCCCCCGGGGTGACCTTGGTCGCCGTTTTCACGCCCGAGCACGGGCTCTCCGGAAAAATGGAACACGGGGCGGCGGTGGCCGATTCGGTCTACCCGGGGACGGAAATCCCCGTGCACAGCCTCTACGGGGAGACGAAACGCCCCACCGCCGCGCAATTGCGCGACATCGACGTTTTGGTTTGCGATCTGCCCGATATCGGAACCCGGTTTTACACCTACGCCACCACCATGGGCTACGCCCTGGAAGAGGCCGCCCGCGCCGAAAAAGAATTTGTCGTTTTGGATCGCCCCAACCCCTTGGGAGGGCTGGCGATGGAGGGCGTGGTGCTCTCGACGGCGGTGCGGCATTTCACGGCGTATTTTTCGGTGCCCACCCGACACGGCTTGACGTTGGGTGAATTGGCCCGCTGGCACAATGAGAAAGCCGGATTGAACGCGCGCCTCCTGGTGGTGCCCATGGAAGGCTGGCGGCGGTCCATGCTGTGGCCCCAAACCGAGTTGACGTTTTTGCCCCCGTCGCCCAACATCCCCACCCCGCGGGCGGCGCTCCTCTATCCGGGCGTCGGGGCTTTTGAATCGACCAACGTGTCGGTGGGGCGGGGCACCCCCCAGCCCTTCGAGGTGTTCGGCGCCCCGTGGATGCGCAACATCACCATCGCCCGAATTTTGTCTCGCCAGCGGTTGCCCGGCCTTCGGTTTAAGCCCGTGACGTTTAAACCCGTCTCGGACCGGTACAAAGGGCAGGTGTGCTACGGCGTTCAAATCGTGGTGACCGACCCGCGCCGCGCCCGGCCGGTGGACCTGTTCGTCCACGCCGCCTGCGCGTTGCGGGATTCGTCGCCCAAGGATTTCAAACCCCGCTGGGATGAAATGCCGAACGTGGTGGGCGATCCGGCCTGGAAGGATTGGTTTTTATCGGGGGAAACGCCGGATCGGCTGTTGGAACGGGCCCGGTCCACGATCGACGCTTTTCGCACGGAGCGGCTGAGCGTGCTTCTGTATTGATGACCGGTGAACTCCTGTTGTCCTGGCCGGACCTGGCCGTGCTGGGCGCCCTGCTCGGCGCGATGGTCGGCCTCGGGTTTTGGTTCCGGCGCCGGCAGACCTCCACCGATGAGTTTTTTCTGGGGAACCGGCGGGTGCCCGGGTGGGCGGCGGCGCTTTCGTTCGTCGCCACCGAGGTCAGCGCGGTCACCATTATTTCGGTGCCCGCCACCGCTTACTTGGAAAATTGGGAGTACCTGCAGTTCTTCATCGGATCCGCCGCGGCCCGGGTGGTGATCGCGTATCTTTTCATCCCCGCTTTTTACAAATTCCACTGCACCACCATCTATCAATTTTTGGCCGTCCGCTTCGGCGTCCCCACGCAGGTCGCGGCCTCGTGCTTTTTCTTTGTGACGCGCCTTTTGGGCTCGGGGGTGCGCCTCATGGCGGCGTGTCTGGCCCTGTCGGTCCTGCTCGGGGCCGACATTCGGTGGGTGATCGCGGGTTTCGTTTTGGTGGGCGTCCTGTATATGGGCGCCGGAGGCATGCGCGCGGTGGTGTGGACCAACGTGCTCCAAGCGGTGGTTATCATCGGGGGGGGGATCGCGGCCTTGGTCTTTATCGCTTCGCGGGTGGAGGGCGGCGGGCTACTGCGGGTGGCGCTCGACGGCGGCCGGTTGGCGGTGTTCGACCCGGGTCCGGCCGGGGGGGCTCCCGGTTTTTGGGCGGCGTTTTGGAAAAACCCGAACATCTGGTGGGTGGCGATCCTGAACGGATTTTTCGGGTCCATGGCGGCCTTCGGCACCGACCAGGATCTGATGCAGCGGCTCCTGACCGTCGAGACCCGCCGCGTCAGCCAACGGACGATGCTGGCGACCATCGGTCTGAGCCTGGGGGTGTTGTTGATCTATCTTTCGATCGGAACGGCGCTGTATGGTTTTTTCACGACCCACCCGGGGTTGTCCCTGCCGGAGAAGCTCGACGCGATCTTCCCGTTCTTTATCGGGGCCCACACGCCGGCGCTGCTCAAGGGGGTGTTGGTGGCGGCGATCGTTTTGGCCGGCATCGATTCGCCTTTGGCGTCCCTGGCCACGTCCTTCGTCACCGACATTTATCGCCCTTGGCGGGCCCGGCGCGGCGAAGCCGTGGACGAAGCCGCCCTCCTGCGTTTGTCCCGGGTGTGCGTGGGGTCTTTCGGCGTCCTCTTGGCCCTTCTGGCGTGGGCTTTCAGCCACGGAAAGAATATTTTGTGGTTGGCGTTTAAAATCGGGGGGGTGACCTTCGGTGCGTTGCTGGGGGTTTTCTTGCTGGGACTCTTGACGCGTCGGGGGCGCAACACCGGAAACATAATCGCCATGTGCGCCAGCGCCGCCCTCAACGTGGCGCTGCTCGTGTTGTCCGAAACCGGGCGGATTCCCTTCGGCTGGAGTTGGCTCGTCATCGTGGGCACCGCGGTCACGATGGGGGCGGCCGCCCTGTGGCCGGCGCGGGCATGATTCTACATTTCGTTCAATTGGTGGACGCTTTGCGCGGCCATCCCCTG
>Ga0268298_10001117_pt1 | contig 32440 bp, 29 predicted proteins | sample WWTPWeurt_MetaG_FD_194462 | JGI IMG/M metagenome (GOLD analysis project Ga0268298, IMG submission 194462) | Activated sludge microbial communities from WWTP in Nijmegen, Gelderland, Netherland - WWTP Weurt | ecosystem: Engineered > WWTP > Aerobic digester > Activated sludge | place... | reverse complement strand
TGTAATGGTCCGGATAGGGGATGCAACGATCGCCCCGGCCCGAAAGGGCGCTGACTTCCGCTTGGTGGTCTGTCGCGAGACAGGTCTGAGTCCTACCGCCCGAAGGGTTGTCTGCCCTTCGGGGCAGACGTCCATCCTTCGGGACCGGGCGGGCGTAGCTCAATGGCAGAGCTGCTGCTTCCCAAGCAGCTGACGAGGGTTCGATTCCCTTCGCCCGCTCCATTTCAACGGAGGTTGATATGGACGCAAGCGATTGTGATGTCGCCTCCACCAACTGGTCGCACTGGCACGGGATACCGTGGAAGGACGCGCATCAGGTGGTCGGCAGGCTGCAGGCACGCATCGCGAACGCAGCAAAGGCAGGCGACTGGCGCAAGGCCAGGCGTTTGCAGAAGCTCCTGACCCGCTCCATCAGTGCGAAAGCGCTGGCGGTCAAACGGGTCACCGAGAACCAGGGTCGCAAGACCCCGGGCATCGACCGGCAGACTTGGAGTACTCCGGACGAGAAGTGGCAGGCCGTGCAGTCCTTGCAACACAAGGGCTACCAACCACGGCCGATGAGACGGGTCTACATCCCGAAAGCGAACGGTGATCGGCGCCCCCTGGGCATCCCCACCATGCGCGACCGGGCCATGCAGGCGCTGCACTTGCTGGCGCTCGACCCCACCGCCGAGACAACCGGCGACATCCACTCCTACGGTTTCCGCCGTGGGCGCTCGACGGCAGACGCGATCGAACAGGTGCGCAATGCGCTTGGACGAAAGCACTCGCCGCAATGGGTGCTGGAGGCGGACATCAAGGGTTGTTTCGACAACATCAGTCACGACTGGCTGATCGCCCACGTCCCCATGGACAAAGGCGTGTTGCGCAAGTGGCTGAAAGCCGGGTACTTCGAGGGGAACAACCTCTTCCCGACAGAGAGCGGGACACCGCAGGGCGGGATCATCTCGCCCGTGCTCGCGAATCTGGCATTGGACGGCCTGCAAGACGTGCTGGCGGGGCTCTTCCGCACGGTGCGCGAGGCACGGTCGGCCAAGGTCAACTTCGTTCGCTACGCCGACGACTTCATCATCACGGGCAGTTCACGCGAACTGCTGGAGGACCGGGTCAAACCGCTGGTGCAGGACTTCCTGCGCAAGCGCGGCCTGGAACTTTCGGAGAAGAAGACGCTGGTCACGCACGTGACCGACGGCTTCGACTTCCTGGGGTGGACGGTCCGATGGCAAGGCGGCATGCTGTTGACGCAGCCGTCCAGGAAGAACGTCAAGAACTTCCTGGCGAAGGTCCGTGGGACACTGCGGGACATGCGCACGAGCCGGCAGGCTGACGTGATCGACAAGCTCAACCCGGTGATACGGGGCTGGGCGGGGTATCACCGAAGCCAGATGGCGACGCGCACGTTTGCGAAAACCGACCATGCGATCTGGCAGGCGCTGTGGCGCTGGGCCCGCCGCCGGCATCCGAACAAGGGTGAACGGTGGATCAAGGCCCGGTACTTCCGGTGCATCAAGGGTCGCGACTGGCGATTCGCGGAGAAGGACAAGGCGCTGCTGACCTTGGCGAGCTTCCACAAGAAGCCGCACGTCAAGGTGGATGGCAGCCGGAATCCCTACAGCCCCGACGACGAGGACTACTTCGACGCGCGCCTGGCGCGCAAGATGGAGTCGGACTTGAAGGGGCGCCGGAAACTGGCATGGTTGTGGTACTGGCAGGACGGGCTCTGTCCGAAGTGCGGCCAGAAGATCACGAAGGAGACGGGGTGGCACATCCACCACGTCATCAAGCGGTCGGCTGGCGGGTCGGATCAGATGAGCAACCTTGAGTTGCTGCACCCGAACTGCCACAGGCAACACCATGTCAACGAATGAGCTTCACAAACACGAGGAGAACGATGATCAGTGAAGAAGAAGCCCGGGCGGCCCGGCGTGACCTGCAACCCGTCGTCATCGACGGCGAGCGGGAAGCGCTGGAACGGCGGCTGATGTGGGCGATCCTGTTCGATCATCCGGACAAGGAAGCCCTCAGGCGGCGCCTGACGCCTGCGGCCAACTCGACGCTGGTTCTGAATGATCCGAGTGAGTAAACTTTGCAGCGGCCGCCGAACCCGGAGTGGGTGGGCGGTTCAGGCTGCTTGAGCCGGATGCGGGGAAACCTGCACGTCCGGTTCTTAGGGGGGAGGGGTGCCGCGAGGCACCCTTCCTACCCGACTTCATACGAGGGTTCGATTCCCTTCACCCGCTCCAAACCCTATCTAAGTCATTGATTGGTTTGGTTTTTTCGGGCGCCCAACCCGATCAGTAGCTGGCCCCGCCTCCATTTGGAGACTACAGTGGCCTGCGGTCAATGCCTATACGGACGACGCAGCGGCATCTACGCCATTCGCATCGTCGTTCCCGCTCACCGTCGTGCCCGCGCTGGGCAACGAGACTTCCACTGTTCCACCGCCGGGCGCAGACGACGCCAACACCCCTGGACATCCGTGTTCCTGGTCACCGCGTGTGCCGCAGCGTCCTGGCACCCCTTGCCCATGATCACCATGCGGGTTCTGGTTGCACGGGATGCCTTCGGTGGGAAGATGGCCTCGCCACAACGGACGCACACTGCTGCGGGACCGGTCCCCGGACACGCGATACGGGGAGAGATTGGCGCGGGCCATCGCCAAGCCTCGATAGCACGTTCAGTTGGCGCGCTATTGTTCAAGGGAGATTGGCATGCACCAGGACCCCAACAACCGCGCTGATCCACCTGCGCCCGAAGGCAGTGGGCTCGAATTGAGCGCGGGGGACGGTCTGCAAGACCTGGTGTCCCGCTTCGACCCTCAGCACCGCCACGTTTACGTCAATCGCGCTGTAGAGCGCATCACAGGCCGCCCAGCCACGCAGTTTCTCGGCAAAACCAACCGCGAGTTGGGGATGCCGCTCTCACTGGTCGAGCTTTGGGAAGAGGCGCTTGCTCAGGTCTTCCGCAGCGGACGGGCGGCGACATTGCGGTTCGCCTACTCAGGTCCACGTGGACACCACGTCCTGCAATCGCAGCTCTCCCCAGAGCCCGATGCCGCAGGGCGCGTCCGAACGGTGGTCGTCGTGGCTCGCGAACTGCCCGATCCCAAGGCGCGTCTCGCAGCGTCGTTGCCGCCGTCGGGCTGGGTATCCGACCCCGAGGTCGAGCCCAGGCCAGGACAGTTGCCGCCTTTGGTGGCCGCTGAGCACTACCGGTCCATCGTTCAGTCGTCCGACGACGCCATCATCAGCAAGACGCTGGACGGCGTCGTCACCAGCTGGAATGCCGGCGCCGAACGCATCTTCGGGTTCCGGGCTGAGGAGATCGTGGGGCGTCCCCTGCTGCTGATCTTTCCTCTTGATCGCGCAGACGAGGAGCAATTCATCCTGGAGAAGCTGCTCGCCGGTGAAAGCGTCGACCACTTCGAGACGGTGCGTCTCCGCAAGGACGGCAGTCCGGTGCATGTCTCGGTCACGATCTCGCCCATCCGGGACGCCGACGGCCGCATCGTGGGCGCATCCAAGATTGCGCGAGACATCACCCGGGCCAGGCAGACCGAGGCCAGGCTGCGGATGACTTCGAACGTCTTCATCCATGCCAATGAAGGCATTGCGATCCTCGACGCAGCCGGCACGGTGATCGATGTCAACGAGGCGCTCAGCCGCATCACCGGCTACTCGCGCCCCGAGATGCTGGGCAAACATCACAGCGCGTTGGTCATGGGAGTCAAGGCGCTTGACTGGCCTTGGCGACTGCGACGGGCTCTGCGAAGACGGGGCCAGTTTCACGGCGAGATCTGGAGCCTGCGCCGCGATGGCACGCGCTTCGCGGCGCTTCTGACCGTCAGTGCCATCTTCGACGAGGCACGGCGCTTGCAAAGCCATGTGGCCCTCTTCACCGACGTGACCCTGGCGCTCGAGCAAACCGAACGTCTGCATCACGTTGCCCACTACGATGCCCTGACTGAGTTGCCGAACCGGGTGCTGCTGCAGGACCGGCTGCGTCAGGCGATGGTGATGAATCAACGTCAACTCCAGTCGCTGGCGGTGCTGTACCTCGACCTGGACGGCTTCAAATGTATCAACGACAGCCATGGTCATCGGGTGGGTGACGAGCTGCTCATCAAACTGGCGCATCGGATGCGGCTAACACTGCGCGAGGGCGACACGCTCGCGCGCATTGGTGGCGACGAGTTCGTTGCCGTGCTGACAGACCTGCACAGCGCCGACGAGTGCGCCAAGATCGTCGAGAGCATGTGCATTGCCTGCGCAGAGCCGGTTGAGTTGACGGATCTCGTGGTCCAGGTCTCGGCCAGCATCGGCGTCACACTGTTCCCGTCCGATGATGTGGATGCAGATCAGCTGATCCGACACGCCGATCAGGCGATGTACCAAGCCAAGCAGGCCGGCAAGAACCGGTATCAATTCTTCGACCTGGCTCAGGACGCCATCTTCAAGAGCCGTGGCCAGCAGTTTCAGCGTGTCGCAGACGCACTGCAGTGCAGGGAGTTCGTGCTGCATTTCCAGCCGAAGGTCAATCTGCGCACGCGCATGGTGCTCGGTGTCGAAGCCCTCATTCGCTGGCAGCACCCGCAAAGGGGCCTGCTGCCCCCGGCCGCCTTCCTTGGCGACATCGAGCGTCATCCGCTGAGTCTGCAGATGGCCGATTTCGTCTTCGAGGAGGCCCTGTTGCAGATGGAAGCTTTCGCGAAACTGGGGATGAACCTGTCAGTCAGCGTGAACATCGGCGCCTGGAATTTCCTGCAGCCCGGCTTCTCGAAGGGCCTGGCCGCCCACCTGGCGCGACACGCTGGTGTGGATCCCGGCCTGCTGGAGCTTGAGATCCTGGAGTCCAGCGCCATGGACGACATGTCGCTGGCATCGCAGACCATGCAGGACTGTCACCGGCTCGGCGTGCACTTCGCCATCGATGACTTCGGAACGGGCTACTCGTCGCTCACGTATCTCAGGCGCCTGCCCGCCGAGACGCTCAAGATCGACCAGAGCTTTGTGCGCGACATGTTGCATGATTCAGAGGACATGGCGATCGTGCAGGGCGTGATCGGGCTGGCGAACGCCTTCGGTCGGCGCGTGATCGCGGAAGGCGTCGAGACCGACGCTCACTGCGCCATGCTCCTGCAGCTGGGTTGCGAGATGGCGCAGGGGTACGGCATCGCGCGGCCGATGCCCGGCCCTGCGGTGGCCGCCTGGGTTCAGGAATGGCAAGCCGGTCGCGAATCGATCGCGGTGCCACAGCCCCCGGCAGGTGGCTCTATCGCTTAGCGCCAACAGCCTGGCGGCTCTACAGGGGCTCGAGGTGGATGTGGCCACGGCACAGCACCGGCTTGATCATCGCCTGCAGCCGAATCCGCCGAATTTCACTGAATTCAAGCCACTCCACTTGGGCACTCCATTCTCCGGAGCAGCCGCAGCATCTTTGCCGGGCGCGGAGTGCTATCCTATGGGGCAGGACGGGGCTGCAACATTGATGTTCGATGCCCCTCACCCGCTCCAGAATCCACCTGCAAGGCCCCGATCGGGGCCTTTCGCTTTTTGTGCATCTGCCATGACGGCCACCACCCCACCACCTGGCTCACCCATCAATCGCCCCATCCGCAGCTTCGTGCTGCGCGCCGGGCGCCTGGGCAGCGGACAACAGCGCGCCCTGCAAGAACTGGGGCCGCAATTCGTGCTGCCCTACCAGACCACCCCGCTGGATCTGGACGCTGCGTTTGCACGTCAGGCACCCGTGGTGCTGGAGATCGGTTTCGGCATGGGCGATGCCACGGCGCGCATCGCGGCCGCGCATCCTGAACTGAACTTTCTCGGCGTGGAGGTGCACGCGCCGGGCGTGGGCGCGCTGCTGCGCCTGATTGGCGAGCAGAACTTGCCCAACCTGCGCATCGTGCAGCACGACGCGGTGGAGGTGCTGCGCCACATGCTCGCGTCCGGCTCGCTGCAGGGTGTGCACATCTTCTTTCCCGATCCCTGGCACAAGAAGCGCCACCACAAGCGCCGGCTGATCCAGCCCGGCCTGGTGGCCCTGCTGGCCGAGCGCCTGGCCCCGGGCGGCCGTCTGCATTGCGCCACCGATTGGGAGGACTATGCGGTGCAGATGCTCGAGGTGCTCGCCGCCTGCCCCGCATTGCGCAACACGGCCGAAGGCTATTCGCCGCGGCCCGAGATGCGGCCGCTCACCAAGTTCGAGGCCCGCGGTCTGCGCCTGGGCCACGGGGTGTGGGATCTGGTGTTCGAGCGCCGCTGATCGCTCGGCTCGCCTGACAGCGCCGGCTCAATCTGCCCAGGTCACCACGCCACTCCAAGCGGTGGCCAGCACCACGATGCCGAAGGCGATGCGGTACCAGGCAAAAGGCACGAAGTTGTGCGTGGCGATGTAGCGCAGCAACCAGCGCACGCACACCCAGGCCGCCAGGAACGAGACCACGAAGCCGACCGCGAACACCGGGAAATCGGCCGCGTGCAACAGCGCGCGCTCCTTGTACAGGCTGTACACCCCGGCCCCGATCAGCGTGGGGATGGCCAGAAAGAAGCTGAAATCGGTGGCCACCTGGCGGGACAAGCCCAGCAGCATGCCGCCGATGATGGTGGCGCCCGAACGGCTGGTGCCGGGGATCATGGCCAGGCACTGCACCAGGCCCACCTTCAGCGCGTCCAGCGCCGACATATCGTCGACGCTGTGGATGCGCACGGTGGAGGCTGGCCTGCGCTCAGCCCACAGGATGATCAGGCCGCCGATGATGAAGGTGCTGGCCACCACGGGCGCGGTGAACAGGTGCGCCTTGATCGCCTTGCCGAAGAGCAGGCCCAGCACCACGGCGGGCACGAAGGCGATCGCCACGTTGGCCACGAAACGCCGCGCCAGCGCGCTGGTCGGCAAGGTCACCACCGTCGTGCGCAGGCGTGCCCAGAAGACCAGGATCACCGCGAAGATGGCGCCGGTCTGGATGGCGATGTCGAACACCTTGGCCTTGGCGTCGGCAAAGTCCAGCAAGGAGCCCGCGAGGATGAGGTGGCCCGTGGACGAGATGGGCAGAAACTCCGTCAGCCCTTCCACCACACCCATGATGGCGGCCTTCAACAGCAACACGACGTCCACACCATCCCCTTGTGCACTCGGCAAAGCGGCGGATCATAGCTGCGCCAACCCGGCGAATCGACTACATTACTGACCGGTCAGTCATTAGAACCACGCCCGCGCACGCTTCGTGCGCCATCGATCACGGGCCGCGCCGTTTCTGCATGAACGCCATCGATCCCCACCACCGTCGACGCCGCAAGGACGCCCGCCCGCAGGAATTGCTGGACGCGGCGATGACGCTGTTCGTCGAGAAAGGCTTTGCAGCCACGCGCACGGACGAAGTGGCCTTGCGTGCCGGGGTGTCCAAGGGCACGCTGTACCTCTACTTTCAGAGCAAGGAAGACCTGCTCAAGGCAGTGATCGCCCAGCAGCTGTCGGAGCGCATCGCCGAAGGCGCGGCCATGGCGGCGGGGCACGCTGGCAGCATCGCCGTGCTGCTGCGCACCATGCTGGCCGATTGGTGGACTCAGCTCTACGACAGCCCCGCAGCGGGCGTGTTCAAGCTGGTGATCACCGAGGTGCGCAACTTCCCCGAGATCGCCGAGTACTACCAGCGCGAGGTGGTAGCCCGCGCCCACGAGGTGCTGGGCGGCGTGCTGCGCGAAGGCATGGCACGCGGGGAGTTCCGCACGGTGCCGGTGGATGCCGCCGTTCATTCGCTGCTGTTCCCGCTGATCATGCTGTGCCTGCACAAACACTCGCTGGGCGCCTGCATGCCCTGCGAGCCCAACATCGACGGCCACGCCTTCATACGCCAGCACATCGATCTGGTACTGGACGGTCTGTGCCAGAGCGCCGAGCCGCCCCCCTTCACCCTTGAGCCTTGAACCCGATGAAGCAATGGTTGCGTTGGTTGTTGATCCTGCTGGCCCTGGCCGCCGTCTTGATCGTGGGGGGCCGTTGGCTGAAGGGCCGCCAGCCGGCCAGCACTGCCGCAGCGGCAGCCGCCGCATCGGCGCCCGCCGAGCAGGTGCTCGAGATCGCCGAGAGCGATCTGCTGCGCGTCGGTCGCACGGCCCTCACCCGCGGCATCGAGGTCTCGGGCAGCCTGAAGGCTGTGAACAGCGCCTTCGTCAAAGCCAAGGTGGCGGCTGAACTCAAGACCATGGCCGTGCGCGAAGGCGACACCGTGCAGGCCGGCCAGGTGCTGGCCCAGCTCGACACCACCGAATTCGACTGGCGCCTGCGCCAGGCCGAGCAGCAGACCCAGGCCGCCAAGGCTCAGCTCGACATCGCCGAGCGCCAGCTCGCCAACAACAAGGCCCTGGTGGCGCAAGGCTTCATCTCCCCCACGGCGTTGGAGAGCACCGCCTCCACCGAGGCAGCCGCACGCGCCACCTGGATGGCCAACAAGGCCGCCGAAGAGCTGGCGCGCAAGGCACGGGGCGACACCACGCTCGTCGCCCCCATCAGCGGACAGATTTCCCAACGTCTGGCGCAACCAGGTGAGCGCGTGCCGGTGGACGCCCGCCTGCTGGAGATCGTGGATCTGTCCAAGCTGGAGCTCGAAGCCGCCGTGCCCCCCGAGGAACTGGCCAGCCTGCGCGTGGGACAGATCGCGCGCCTGAGCGTCGATGGCAGCAAGCTGCCGCTGGAAGCCCGCGTGGCGCGCATCAACCCCAGCGCCCAGGCGGGCTCGCGCACCGTCACCGCCTACCTGGCCGTTCAACCGCACCCCATGCTGCGGCAAGGCCTGTTCATGCGCGGCTGGATCGAGCTCGAGCAGCGCGAGGCGGTGCAGCTGCCTCTGTCGGCGGTGCGCACCGACCAGGCCAAGCCCTATGCCATCCGCCTGAACCAGGGGCGCACCGAGCGTGTCACCCTCCAGTTGGGCGCCCATGGCAAGCGCGGCGCGATCGACGTGGTGGAAGTGCTGCAGGGCCTGGCCGATGGCGACCAGGTGCTGGCGGGCAGCGCCGGCCTGGTGGCCTCGGGCGTGAGCGTGCGCATGGCCGCACGACCCGCCGCCGCGGCCAGCAGCCCCGCCTCGGCCGCCTCGCGCTGAACGCACGGCGCCCCGCACACCATGTGGTTCACCCGCGTCTCCATTGCCAACCCCGTCATGGCCGTGATGGTCATGATGGCCTTCGTCGTTCTCGGCCTGTTCTCCTATTCGCGCCTCAAGGTCGACCAATTCCCTGACATCGACTTTCCGGTGGTGGTGGTGCAGGTGGACTATCCCGGCGCCTCGCCCGAGGTGGTGGAGGCCGAGGTGACCAAGAAGGTCGAGGAGGCCGTCAACACCATCGCCGGCATCAACCAGCTGTATTCGCGCAGCTACGAGAGCGTCTCGGTGGTCATCGTCCAGTTCAACCTCGAGGTGGACGGGCGCAAGGCCGCTGACGATGTGCGCGAGAAGCTCTCGGTCATCAAGGCCGCCTTCCGCGACGAGGTGAAAGAGCCGCGTGTCTCGCGCTTCGATCCGGCCAGCGCGCCGGTGTTCTCGCTTGCCCTCACCTCGCCGGACGGCTCGCGCAGCGTGCAGGACCTCACCACCTATGCCGACCAGGTGGTGAAGAAGCGCATCGAGAACGTGCGGGGCGTGGGTGCCGCATCGCTGGTGGGCGGCGTCAAGCGCGAGATCAACATCTACCTCAAGCCAGATGCCATGGAGGCCTTCGGCGTGGGTGTGGACCAGGTGATGGCCGCCGTGCGCAGCGAGAACCAGAACCTGCCCGCCGGTTCGCTGCGCTCGCGCGAATCAGAACGCCTGGTGCAGATCGAGGGCCGCGTGAAGCGCCCAGAGGACTTCGGCACGCTGATCGTGGCGCGGCGCGGATCAAGCACCATCGGCGCGCAGCCGGTGCGCCTGTCGCAGGTGGCCGACATCGTCGACGGGCCCGAGGAGATCGAGAGCCTGGCCCTCTACAACGGCCAGCGCACGCTGGCCATCAGCGTGCTCAAGAGCCAGGGCGAGAACACCATCGACGTGGTGGACGGCCTGATGAAGGTGGTGGGCCAGTTGCGCCCGCAGCTGCCCAAGGGCATGGCCCTCGAGGTGGTGCGCGACAACTCGCGCTCCATCCGGGTCTCGGTGGCCAACGTCAAGCGCACGCTGTTCGAGGGCGCGCTGCTCACCATCGGCATCGTCTTCCTGTTCCTCAACAGCTGGCGTTCCACCATCATCACGGGCCTCACGTTGCCGATCTCGCTGATCGGCACCTTCCTGTTCATGAAGATGTTCGGCTTCTCGATCAACATGATCACGCTGATGGCCATGAGCCTGTGCGTGGGCCTGCTGATCGACGACGCCATCGTGGTGCGCGAGAACATCGTGCGCCATGTGCAGATGGGCAAGAGCGCGCACGACGCGGCCACCGACGGCACCAACGCTGTCCATCGTGGCCGTGTTCCTGCCCATCGGCTTCATGGGCGGCATCATCGGCAAGTTCTTCCACGAGTTCGGCATCACCATCGTCTCGGCCGTGCTGATCTCGATGTTCGTGAGCTTCACGCTCGACCCCATGCTCAGCTCGGTGTGGCACGACCCGGCCATCGACCGCGAAGGCAAGCCCTGGGAGCCCCAGGGCTTCTACGACCACACGCTTGGCCGCCTCACCCACTGGGTGGACCGTGCCTCGCACCACCTGGGCGACGGCTACGTGGCCGCGCTGGGATGGTCGCTGCGCCACAAGCTGCTCACCGTGGTGATGGCCTTTGCCACGCTGGGCGTGGCCTTCGCGCTGGTGCGTTTCGTGGGCACCGAGTTCGTGCCCAAGGCCGATTTCTCCGAGACGCAGGTCAACTTCTACACGCCGGTGGGCTCGTCGCTCGAGACCACCGAAGCGCGCACCCGCCAGGTGGACGCCATCCTGCGCGCCATGCCCGAGGTGCGCTACACGCTGGCCACCATCAATTCCGGCCAGGCTCAGGGGCGCAATTACGTCAGCATCCTGGTGCGCCTGGTGGACCGCAAGGACCGCGTGCGCAGCGTGGACGAGATGTCGGTGCCGCTGCGCCAGCGCCTAAGCCAGGTGGCCGGCATCACGGTGACGCAGGCGGGCCTGAGCGATTCGATGGGCGGCTCCAAATCCATCTCGCTGTCGATCCAGGGCCCCGACCTGGGCGAGTTGCAGCGCCTCACCGACATGCTGATGCCGCGCCTGGCGCGCATCCCCGGCCTGGTGGACCTGGATACGAGCATGAAGCCGCCCAAGCCCACCGTCTCGATCGACGTGAAGCGCGATGCAGCCTCGGATCTGGGCCTGTCGGTGGGCAGCATCACCAATGCCTTGCGCGCGCTGGTGGCCGGCCAGACGGTGGGTGATTGGCGCGCCAGCGACGACCAGAACTACGACGTGAAGGTGCGCCTCGGGCCCGGCCAGCGCGTGGGCCCGGACGACCTGTCGCGCCTGAGCCTGCTGGCCGGCAGCAATGCCGACGGCAGCGTGCGCAACGTGCGCCTGTCGCAGGTGGCCTCGGTGCGCGCGGGCCTGGGGCCCAACCAGATCAACCGGCGAGATCTGAGCCGCGAGTCCGAGCTCACCGCCAACACCTCGCTGCGCTCGCTGGGCGAGGTGTCGGCTGACGTACGCCAGGTGCTGGCCGACACGCCCTTGCCGCCCGGCTATGCCTACCGCTTCGGCGGCAGCACCAAGGACATGGAAGAGTCCGCCGGCTACGCCGTGCAGGCGCTGGCCATGGGCGTGGTCTTCATCTACATGATCCTGGCCTCGCAGTTCCGCAGCTACCTGCAGCCGGTGGCGCTGATGTCCTCGTTGCCGCTCACCATGATCGGCGTGGTGCTGGCCCTGCTGGTGTGGCGCAGCACCATCAACATGTTCTCCATCATCGGCATCGTGATGCTGATGGGCCTGGTGACCAAGAACGCCATCCTGCTGATCGACTTTGCCCTGCGCGGCCAGCAGGAGGGCCTCGAGCGCAGCGCGGCGCTGCTGCGCGCGGCCAAGGTGCGGCTGCGCCCGATCCTGATGACCACGCTGGCGATGATCTTCGGCATGCTGCCGCTGGCACTCGCCCTGTCCGAGGGCTCGGAGCAGCGCGCGCCCATGGGCCAGGCGGTGATCGGCGGGGTGATCACCTCGTCGGTGATGACGCTGGTGGTGGTGCCGGTGGTCTACTGCTGGCTGGACGACCTGGGCCGCTGGGCCAAGCGCCTGTTCAATCGCAAGCCCCAGAGCCCGTCCGCGAAATAGAATTTGCGTTTTCTACATCCTCATCAAGCCCACAGGACTCGAGCCATGAACGTCGAACAAGCCCGCTTCAACATGATCGAGCAGCAGATCCGCCCCTGGGATGTGCTGGACGCTGGCGTGCTGTCCTTGCTGGCCATCGTCAAGCGCGAGGATTTCGTGCCCGCCGCCTACCGCGCCATGGCCTTCGTCGACACCGAGGTGCCGCTGGGTGATGGCCAAAGCATGCTCTTCCCGCGCGTGGAGGCCCGTCTGCTGCAAGAGGCCCAGGTGCACCGCCACGAAACCGTGCTCGAGGTGGGCACCGGCTCGGGCTTCATGGCAGCGCTGCTCTCGCACAAGGCACGCTCGGTGATCACGCTCGAGCGCCGCGGCGCCCTGGCCAAGCTGGCCACCGAGCACCTCAAGCGCGCCGGCGTGTCCAACGTCTCGGTGCGCGAGATGGACGGCTCTGGTGGCTTGCCCGCCGAGGGCCCGTACGACGTGATCATGCTGTCGGGCTCGGTACCCGACGTGCCGCAGGCCCTGCTCGACCAGCTCAAGCCCGGCGGCCGCCTGTTGGCCATCGTCGGTGGTGAGCCGGTGATGCGCGCGGTGCGCATCACGCGCCTGGGCGACCGCAGCTTCAAGACCGAAGCGCTGTTCGACACGGTGGCGCCGCGGCTGGACGGCTTTGCCGAGCCGGGCGCTTTCCGCTTCTGAGCCCCCACGACCTCGTTTCTCCGATGCAGCCATTGGACGTTCGGCAACGGCGCGACCTGGTCGATCCCCCGCAGCCCATCCTCGCCTTGTGTCATCACGGCCTGCGCAGCGCGCAGGGCGTCGCATTCCGCTTGCTTCAGGCCTGCGCGATGGCCTACAAACTGCCACCTTCCTTCAAAACCAAGGACACCCAGCCCATGCCCACGAAGCCCTCGATCACCTCGTCACCGCGCTTGCGGGTGCTTGCCGCGGTGCTGACCCTGTGCTTCAGCGCTGGTGCCGCCCAGGCGCAGCGCTTGTCCGAACTGTACGAAGCTGCGCGCAATTACGACGCCACAGTGCTGGCAGTGCGTGCCCTGGCCGATGCCGTGCCCTACCAGGTGGACCAGGCCCGCGCGGCCAATCGGCCCCAAGTGGGGCTCAGCGTGGGCGCGACACAGTCCAACTCGAACACGCCCTACTCCACCACGCGCAGCAGCCACTCCCTCACCGAGCAGGCGGGGGTGGCCGTGCAGTACTCGCTGTTCAATCGTGCCAACGACATCACCATCCGCCGTGCCGAGCGCGGGCTGGACACCATGCAGCTGCAACTGCAGCTGGCCGAGCAGGACCTGATCGTGCGCTTGTCGCAGGCCTATTTCGACGTGCTCAACGCGCGCGAAGTGCTCGCCACCACGCAGGCCAACAAGAAGGCCATCTCCGAGCAGCTGGCCTCGGCCAAGCGCAACTTCGAGGTGGGCACGGCCACCATCACCGACACGCGTGAAGCACAAGCCAAGTACGACCAGGCCGTGGCCCAGGAGCTGGCCGCCGAGAATGACCTGAGCGTGAAGCGGCTCTTCCTCGACCAGATCGTCGGCCGCACCGCCGTGGAGCCCAAGGGCCTGGCCGTGCCGGTGGTGCTGCCCGGCCCCCAACCCTCGGACGATGCCGCCTGGCTGGCCTTCAGCGCCAACGCCCCCAGCGTGCGCAAGGCGCAGATCGATTTCGACACGGCGGGCCTGGACATCGACAAGGCCAAGGCCGCCAACCTGCCCACCGTGGGCATCAGCGGCAACGTGGGGGTGAACCACAACTCGGTCAACGGCAGCAACGCGGTGGCAGCTTCTGTGGCGCCTTTTTCGTTGTCTGGCACTGGCAACAACAGCACCGTGGGCATCAGCCTGAACATGCCGCTGTACACCGGCGGCTTCAACGACGCCAAGATCAAGGAGGCCGTGGCCCTGCGCGAGCGCACGCGCAACGATCTGGACGTGGCCCGGCGCAAGGCCGCGCAGGACACGCGCTCGGCCTTCTTCGGCTACAACTCGGGCCTGGCCCAGGTGAAGGCGCTCGAGGCGGCCGAATCGTCGGCCAAGCTGGCGCTCGAAGCCATCCAGCTGGGCTACAAGGTGGGCGTGCGGGTGAATCTGGACGTGCTCAATGCCCAGACCCAGGTCTTCCAGAGCCAGCGCGATCTGGCCAAGGCGCGCTATGACGTGATCATGGCCAACCTCAAGCTGCGCCTGGCCTCGGGCCAACTCAACCCCCAGGACGTGACCGCCATCGACGCCCTGCTGGCGCGCTGATCCGGCTTCACCCAACTTTGCGCACGGCCTGCCAACCCCGGGGTTGGCAGGCCGTTGTCATTGGTGGAGCATCCCGCACCAGGAGTACCCACCATGTCTGCCCCCCTGCAAGCCGCCATTGCCGCCCACCGCTTCGGGCTCGGTGAGGCCGACCTGGCGGTGGTGGGCGACGATCCCGTCGCCTGGCTGAAGCGCCAGATCGGCCCGGCCGATGCCCAGGGCAGCGGCCTGCCCGGTGTGGCCGAGGGCCTGCGCGCCCAGGCGGATGCCAGGCGGCGCCTGGCGTCGTCTGCAGCCTCGGGTGCATCCGCCGCCGACACGCCATCACCTACCGCGGGCCGCGACGAATTGCGCGAGCTGGTGCAGGGCGACATCCGCGCTCGGCTGCTCACGGCGGTGAACACGCAGCGCCCCTTTGCCGAGCGGCTGGCGATGTTCTGGGCCAACCATTTCACCGTCACCACGCTCAAGGGCAGCACGCGCGGCCTGGTGGGCGCGTTCGAGCGCGAGGCCATCCGCCCGCGCATCGCCGGGCGCTTTGTGGACCTGCTGCGCGCCAGCACCATGCACCCGGCCATGCTGCGCTACCTGGACAACCAGAACTCGGCCGGCCCCCGATCGCTGATCGTGCAGCGCATCGCCCGCCGGCGCGCGGCCACCGACCCGCTGGCGCCGCGCCTGAGCGGCCTGAACGAAAACCTGGCGCGCGAACTTCTCGAGTTGCACACGCTGGGTGCTGCGCACGCCGGTGGCCGCTACGGGCCTTGGGGCGGCTACAGCCAGGCCGATGTCACTGCGCTGGCCGCCCTGCTCACCGGCTGGCGCGGGCCGGGCGAGGCGGCGCCAAGGCCGCACTTTGATCCAGCCTGGCACGAGCCCGGCGACAAGGTCATTCTGAATCAACGTTATGCAGAAGGGCCGCAGGCGTTCGACGCCGTGCTCACCGACCTGGCCCGCCACCCCAGCACGGCCCGGCACATCGCCACCAAGCTGGCGCGGCATTTTCTGGCCGATGAGCCGCCGCCGGCCATGGTGGCCAGACTGACCGAAGTCTTCCTTCAATCCGACGGCGATCTGCCGGCGCTGTATGCCGCGCTGATCGATTCGCCCGAGGCCTGGGCGCCGGCCGCGCTGAAGCTCAAGACCCCCGAGGAGTTCGTGGTCTCCAGCGCGCGCCTGCTGCGCCTGGGCCAAGGCGCGCTGGGCCGTGCTCCGGACGCCGGCATCGGCGCCATGGGCCAGCGCCTGCACGCCGCGCCCTCGCCCGCCGGTTGGCCGGATCGCGCTGAAGAGTGGCTCGGCCCCGAGGCCCTGTGGCAGCGCGTGGAGTGGGCCAGCCGAGTGGCCGATCGCCTGGGGGCGAGCATCGACGCCCGGCCACTGGCGCAAGCGGCGCTGGGCCCGCGCCTGGGTGCTGCCACCCGCCAACAGATCGACCGCGCCGCCGACCCGTCGCAGGCTCTGGCCCTGCTGCTGATGTCCCCCGAATTCCAGCGCCGCTAAAGGCCCGCGAGCCCACCATGACCGCCCTCCACCTCTCCCGCCGCCGCCTGCTCGCCACCAGCGCGCTGCTGCCCGCCACCCGCTTGAGCTTTGGCGCGGCGCCCTCGGCCGGCGATGCACGCCTGGTGCTGGTGATCCTGCGCGGCGGGCTGGACGGCCTGGGCGCCGTGCCCGCGCCCGGCGACCCGGCCTTTGCCACCGCCCGCGGCGCATTGGCCAGCTACGCCGAGCCCGCGCTGGGCTTGAGCGGCCCCTTTGCCCTGCACCCCGCGCTGGCGCAGTTGCATGCGATGTACGGCCGCGGCGAGATGAGCGTGATGCATGCCGTGGGCCTGCCCTACAAGGAGCGCTCGCACTTCGAAGCCCAGCAGCTGCTGGAAAGCGGCGGCCAGCGCCCGCACGAGGTCACCACCGGCTGGCTGGGCCGCGCGCTGGCGGCCAGCCGCGGCAAGGGCATTGCCCTGCAATCGGCCGTGCCGCTGGTGTTGCGCGGGCCGGCCACGGTGGACACCTGGGCGCCCTCGGCCCTGCCCGAGCCGGCACCCGATCTGGTGAGCCGCCTGGGGATGCTGTACGAGGCCGATCCGGACCTGGCCCGCGCGCTGGCCCGCGCCCAGGCCCTGCGGGCCGACGGCATGCCAACGGCCATGCGTGGCGCTGGCATGGCCGGTGTCACCCGCCCGGGCCAGGCCGTCACCCTGGCCCAGCGCGCCGCTGAGTTCCTGGGCGCGCCGGGCGGGCCCCAGGTGGCCGTGCTCGACATGGGCGGCTGGGACACCCACGCCAACCAGGCCGCGCCGCAAGGCGCACTGGCCAACAACCTGCGCCAGCTGGACACGGCCCTGGCCACGCTGCGCGAGGGCCTGCTGGCCAAGGGCTGCTGGGCACAGACTGCCGTGCTGGTGTGCACCGAGTTTGGCCGTCAGGTGGCCGTGAACGGCACCCAGGGCACCGACCACGGCAGCGGCGGCGCCGCCTTCGCGCTGGGCGGCGCGATCGCGGGCGGCAAAGTGCTGGCCGACTGGCCGGGCCTGGCGCCGAAAGACCGCTTCGAGGGCCGCGACCTGCGCATCACCACCGACCTGCGCGCGGTGTTCCGCACGTTGCTGATCGATCACCTGCGCTTGCCGCAGGCCACCGTGAATCGCGAGGCCTTGCCCGGCACCGCCGAGCTGCGCAGCGTGCCCATCCTGCGCAGCTGAGCGCGCGCCACTTGGATCGTCAGCGCGCGGGGCTCACGAGCGCCAGGATGCGCTGAGCCATCTGCATGGCGGCCCCTCGGTGGGCCGACGCGAAATCGATGGCGCGCTGCACCCAGGCGCCGCGATCGGGGTCTTCAATCAATCGCAGCGCCGCGGCCACACCGGCATCCACATCGGCCACTCGCAAAGCCGCGCCCGCCGCGATCGACTGCTCGGCCGCCTGCGCAAAATTGAAGGTGTGCGGGCCCATCACCAAGGGGCAGCCACAGGCGGCCGCCTCGATCAGGTTCTGCCCGCCAAGCGGTGCGAAGCTGCCGCCCAGCAAGGCCACGTCGGCGCAGGCGTAATACAGCGCCATCTCGCCCATCGAGTCGCCCAGCCACACATCCACGTCGCCAGCGCGCGGCGCGTCGCCCCAGCCACTGCGGCGGGCCAGCGTGAGGCCTTGCGCCTGCACCAGCGCGGCCACCTCGTCAAAGCGCTGCGGGTGGCGCGGCACCAGCAGCAGCAGCGGGCGCGGGCCCGGCAGCGCGCGCCACGCGGTGAGCAGGGGCGCCTCTTCGCCCTCGCGCGTACAGGCCGCCATCACCACGCTGCGGTTCAGGCCGGCGCGCCACTGCCGCCCCAGTGCCAGCTGGGCCGGTGATGGCGTCATGTCGAACTTTAAATTGCCGCTGATCAGCACCTGCGGCGTGCCGGCGGCGAGCAGGCGCTCGGCATCGGGCGGGGTCTGCGCCAGCGCCAGGCTCAGCCGGCGCGCCGCCGGGTGCATCAGCGCGGCCAACCTGCGGCCCTTGCGCGCGCTGCGCTCGCTCAGGCGCGCGTTGGCCAGCACCACGGGAACGCGGGCACGCTCGGCCTCGCGCATCAGGCTGGGCCAGAGTTCGGTCTCCATCAACACGCCCACCGCGGGCTGAAAGCGCCGCAGAAAACGCCGGGCTGCACCGGGCGTGTCATAGGGCAACCACGCCTGGTGATCGCCTGGCAGCAAGAGCGCCAGGCCGGCATGCCGCCCGGTGGCGGTGCCGTGGGTGAGCAGCAGGCGCAGGCCGGGTTGCAGCGCGCGCAGGGCCTCGATCAAGGGCGCCGCCGCACGGGTCTCGCCCAGCGACACGGCATGCACCCACACCAGGCCCGGCGCCGGGTTGTCGCCGCGATACAGGCCCAGGCGTTCGCCCATCATTTGCCGATAGCCCGGCTCACGCGCGCCGCGCCGCCACAGGCGCAGCAGGTACAGCGGCGTGGCCGCGCGCAGCACGGTGGCATACAGCGCTCGCGCGCTGCCCTGCCAGAGGGCGTTCATCGGCGGGGTCGGTGGCTCAGCGCTCGGTGAATCAATGCGCCGCCGAGCCGACCTGGGCATCGGGCTTCACCGTGCGCAGGATGGCCATGAATTGCGCCTCGATGCGGTGCAGCGCCTCGGCCGTGTGGCCCTCGAAGCGCAGCACCAGCACCGGCGTGGTGTTGGACGCGCGGATCAGGCCGAAGCCGTCGGCAAAGTCCACCCGCAGGCCGTCGATCACGCCCACCTCGCCGCCTTCGAACTTCAAGCGCCCGTCGGCCACCTCGGCCTGCAACTCGGCCACGATGCGGTGGTGCTCGCCCTCGGCGCAGGCCACGTTCAGCTCGGGCGTGGAGAAGCTCGTGGGCAGCGCGTCGAGCAATGCGCTGGGGTCGGCCTCGCGGCTGAGGATCTCAAGCAGGCGACCCGCCGTGTACATGGCATCGTCAAAGCCATACCAACGTTCGCCGAAGAAGATGTGGCCGCTCATTTCGCCCGCAAACGGCGCACCCAGTTCCTTGAGCTTGGCCTTGATCAGCGAGTGCCCGGTCTTCCAGAGCACCGGCACACCACCGGCCTCGCGCACGGCCACGGGCAGGCGCTGCGAGCACTTCACGTCGTAGATCACCTGGCCACCGGGCACGCGCTTCAGGATGTCGCGCGCAAACAGGATGATCTGCCGATCGGGGTAGATGATGTTGCCGCCCTTGGTGACCACACCCAGCCGATCGCCGTCGCCATCAAATGCCAGGCCGACCTCGGCATCGGTGGCGTGCACCACCTTGATCAGGTCGGCCAGGTTCTCGGGCTTGCTCGGGTCGGGGTGGTGGTTGGGGAAATCGCCGTCCACCTTGGAGTACAGATCGATCACCTCGCAGCCCAGCTTGCGCAGGATGGCCGGCGCCGACGCGCCCGGGATGCCGTTGCCCGAATCGACCACGATCTTCATGGGCCGGCTGAGCTTGCAGTCGCCGATGATGCGCTGCGTGTACTCGGCCAGGATGTCCATCGGGGCACTGCGGCCCTTGCCGCGCACATAGTCCTCGGCCTCGATGCGCTCGCGCAGGCGCTGGATGTCGTCGCCATAGATCGCGCGGCCGCCCAGCACCATCTTGAAGCCGTTGTAGTCCTTGGGGTTGTGGCTGCCCGTCACCTGGATGCCCGAGCGGCAGCCATGCTTGGCGCGCGTGGCGGCCACGTAATACAGCATGGGGGTGGTGACGGCACCGAGGTCCACCACGTCCAGGCCGGTGGAGACCAGGCCGCGGATCAGTCCGGCCACCAGGCCCGGCCCCGACAAGCGCCCATCGCGCCCCACCGCCACGGCCTTCTCGCCGGCCTTGACGGCCTCACTGCCAAAAGCACGGCCCAGGTGCTCGGCAAAGACCTCGTCGATGCCCTGGCCGACCACGCCGCGGATGTCGTAGGCCTTGAAGTTGCTCGCTTTGACTTGCATGGGGGGTACTCGTTGTTGGCTGTGTTCGGGCCATTCTACGAAGCGCGCTGCGATCCCCACAGCGGCACGCGCTTGAAACCTGTGACCCATGCACGTGTCCGAAAACGGCGAGTCGATGCCCGCACGGCGCCTATCATGGCGCCATGACACTCGACCACGACGCCGCCTATCGCGTGCTCAGCACCCGCGATGCCCGCTTTGACGGGCGGCTGTTCGTCGGCGTCACCTCCACCGGCATCTACTGCCGCCCGGTGTGCCGCGTGCGGCTGCCCAAGCAGACCAACTGCCGCTTCTTCGGCCATGCGGCGGCGGCTGAGGCGCAGGGCTTTCGCCCTTGCCTGCGCTGCCGGCCCGAGCAGGCGCCGGGCTTGTCGCTGATGGACTCCTCACAGGTGCTGGCCCAGCAGGCGGCGGTGATGCTCAACCAGGCCGCGCACGAGGGCCAGGACCCGGCACTGCCCGATCTGGCCGCGCGCCTGGGCGTGACCGACCGGCACCTGCGCCGCATCTTTGGCCAGGTGCATGGCGTCTCTCCGCTCGACTACCTCACCACGCAGCGCCTGCTGCTGGCCAAGCAGCTGCTGAGCGACACGCGCCTGCCCGTCACGCAAGTGGCCCTGTCCGCTGGTTTTGGCAGTTTGCGCCGCTTCAATGCGGTGTTTGCCGAGCGCTACCGCATGAGCCCCAGCGCGCTGCGGCGCGAGGCCGATGGCGCCGCGCCAGCCGGGCCCGAAGGCGCCACGGTGCGCCTGGCCTGGCGCCCGCCCTACGATCTGGCCGGTGTGCTGGGCTTCTTTCGCCGGCGCGCAGTGATCGGCGTTGAATCGGTGCAGGGCCACACGCTGCTGCGCACCCTGGCCTTGAGCTGCCAGGGGCAGGCGCTGAGTGGCTGGCTCGCCACCACCTTTGATCCCGAGCGGCACGAGGTGTCGCTGACGGTGTCCACCAGCCTGCTGCCGGCACTCGGCGCCCTGATCACCCGCACCCGGCAAGCCCTCGACCTCGATGCCGACCCCGGCCAGATCGACCCCGTGCTCACCGGCCTGCCCGGCGAAGCACGCGCGGGCGTGCGCTTGCCCAGCGGCTTCGACGGCTTCGAGATGGCGGTGCGCGTGATCCTGGGCCAGCAGGTGACGGTGGCCGCAGCGCGCACGCTCACGCAGCGCCTGGTGGAGCGCTTTGGCGCGCCCATCGACACGCCGCATGCGGGCCTGAATCGCCTGTTCCCGGACGCGGCCACGCTGGCCGCCGCCTCGCCCGAATCCATCGGCACGCTGGGCATCGTGCGCCAGCGCGTGCGCGCTCTGCAGGCGCTGGCCACCGAGGTGGCGGCGGGCCGCATCCAACTGCACCGCGCCGCACCCTTGCAAGACACCTTGTCCGCCTTGCTGGCCTTGCCGGGCATCGGCGAGTGGAGCGCCCAGCTCATCGCCATGCGCGCCCTCGCCTGGCCCGACGCCTGGCCCGCCAGCGACATCGGCATCCTCAAGGCCCTGGGCACGCGCGATGTGCAACAGGCCAGCGAGCAGGCGCAGGCCTGGCGCCCCTGGCGGGCTTATGCCGTGATGCGCCTGTGGCTCAGCCTGGCCGACGAACTGCCCAGCCTGGAGCCCGCCCCGGCGGCCCGCCGGACCAGCCCCAAACCAAGTCGCGGCAAGTCAACGACACTGGAACCCACATGACCCACCCCCACATCACGGCGCAATGCCGCATCGACACCCCCCTCGGCCCCATGACGGCCGTGGCCACCGACAAGGGCATCGCCGGCCTGTGGTTCGACGAACAAGCGCACCACCCCGGCCCGCTGGACGTGCCGGTGAAGCCCGATCACCGCTGGCTCAAATCGGCGGACGCGTATTTGCGGCGCTACTTCGAAGCCGAATGGCCCGCCCAACGCTCGCTGCCACTCGATCTGCACGGCACGCCTTTCCAGCGCGCCGTGTGGCAGGCCTTGCTGGAGCTGCCGGCCGGGCAGACCAGCACTTATGCCGCCATCGCCACGCAGGCGGGCTCGCCAGCGGGCGTGCGCGCAGCGGGCGCGGCCATCGGCCGCAATCCGGTCTCGGTGCTGGTGCCCTGCCACCGCGTGGTGGGTGCGGACGGCTCGCTCACCGGCTATGCCGGCGGGCTGGAGCGCAAGCGCGCGCTGCTGCTGCACGAGGGCGTGACGCTCAACCGCGGCCTGGACCTCAAAGGCCAGTTGCAGGAGACGGTGGAGCAGCGAGGGTCAACGCAAGGGCGCCATCGGTGAAGCGCAAGAATCTGCTGGACCTGCTGCTGCTGGCCGCGCTGTGGGGTGGTTCCTTCCTGTTCATGCGCATCACCGCGCCGGCTTTCGGCCCCTGGGCCATGGCAGGCCTTCGCGTGGCCGGCGCTGCACTGCTGCTCTTGCCGGTGGTGCATTGGCGCGGTGACTGGGCCCAACTGCGCGCGCACTGGCCGGCCCTGGCGGTGGTGGGCCTGACCAATTCGGCCCTGCCCTTCGCCCTGTTCGGCTACGCCGCGCTGCACCTCACGGGTGGCCTGTCGGCCATCTTCAATGCGGCCACGCCCTTGTTCGGCGCCCTCTTTGCCTGGCTCTGGCTGCGCGAAGCGCTCACAGGCTGGCGCGTGGCGGGCCTGGCCCTGGGCTTCGTCGGCGTGGCGGGCCTGGTGATGGCGCGCACGCAGGTGGGCCTGGCCGATGGCGCCGGTCTGGCCGTGCTGGCCTGCCTGCTCGCGCCCGTGCTCTACGGCTTTTCGGCCAACTTTGCCAAGCGCCACCTTGCCACTGCGCCATCGATGGTGGTGGCGGCGGGCAGCCAGACTGCCGCAGCGCTGGCGTTGGCGCTGCCTGCCGCGCTCACCTGGCCCGCGGCCTCGCCCGGCGTGCAAGCCTGGGCCATGATGCTGGCCCTGTCGGTGCTGAGCACGGGCCTGGCCTATGTGCTGTTCTTTCGCCTGATCGCCCGCGCCGGGCCGGCCTTTGCGCTCACCGTCACTTACCTGGTTCCGCTGTTTGCGGTGGTCTGGGGTGCGCTGTTCCTCGGCGAATCCCTCACGCTGCCGATGGTGCTGGGTTGTGCCGTGATCCTGCTGGGTACGGCGCTGGCCACCGGCCTGCTGCCCCGGCACCGAAGCTGATCAACGAAGGCCCGCCCGCCCCTTCACCTAAAATCGAAGGTTTTCCGGAGAACCTTCCTTGGCCGCCAACATCCTGCAACAGCTCCCCGCCGGCGAACGCGTCGGCATCGCCTTCTCCGGTGGCCTGGACACCAGCGCCGCCGTGCACTGGATGCGCGCCAAGGGCGCCATTCCCTGCGCCTACACAGCCAACCTCGGCCAACCGGACGAGAGCGACTACGAAGAGATCCCGCGCAAGGCCAAAGCCTACGGCGCCGACATCGCCCGCCTGATCGACTGCCGCGCGCAATTGGTCGCCGAAGGCATCGCCGCCATCCAGTGTGGCGCCTTCCACATCAGCACGGGCGGCGCCACCTACTTCAACACCACGCCGCTGGGCCGCGCCGTCACCGGCACCTCGCTGGTGGTGGCCATGCGCGAAGACGACGTGCACATCTGGGGCGATGGCAGCACCTACAAGGGCAACGACATCGAGCGCTTCTACCGCTACGGCCTGCTGGCCAACCCGGCGCTCAAGATCTACAAGCCCTGGCTCGACCAGCGCTTCATCGACGAGCTGGGCGGCCGCAAGGAGATGAGCGAATACCTCATCGCCGCCGGCTTTGACTACAAGATGAGCGTGGAGAAGGCCTACTCCACCGACAGCAACATGCTCGGCGCCACGCACGAGGCCAAGGATCTCGAATTCTTGAACGCCGGCATGAACATCGTGCAGCCCATCATGGGCGTGGCCTTCTGGCGCGAGGACGTGGCCGTCAAGCACGAGACCGTGTCGGTCCGCTTTGAAGAAGGCCAGCCGGTGGCGCTGAACGGCCGCACCTTCGCGAGCGCGGTGGAGCTCTTTGAAGAAGCCAACCGCATCGGCGGCCGCCATGGGCTGGGCATGTGCGACCAGATCGAGAACCGCATCATCGAGGCCAAGAGCCGCGGCATCTACGAGGCCCCGGGCATGGCCCTGCTGCACATCGCCTACGAGCGCCTGGTCACCGGCATCCACAACGAGGACACCATCGAGCAGTACCGCAACAACGGCCGCCGCCTGGGCAAGCTGCTCTACCACGGCCGCTGGTTTGATCCGCAGTGCATGATGCTGCGCGAGACCGCGCAACGCTGGGTGGCCCGCGCCATAACGGGTGAAGTGACGCTCGAGCTGCGCCGCGGCAACGATTACTCGATCATGAACACCGAGAGCCCCAACCTCACCTACCAGCCCGAGCGGCTGAGCATGGAGAAAGTGGAAGGCGCCTTCACCCCCGCCGACCGCATCGGCCAGCTCACCATGCGCAACCTCGACATCCAGGACACGCGCCAGAAGCTCGGCATCTACAGCCAGGTGGGCTTGCTGGGTTCGGATTCAGACGGCTCGATCCCGCTGTTGTCGTCGCCCAGCACCAAACGTTGAGCAGCGCTGCGCTTCGTCAGCGCAAGAAGAACAGCGCGAGGTTGGCGAGGAGGCTGCACACCGCCACCACCAAGACCCACCAGGCTTTGGGGTCGGTGCCGCCGAAGGATTGAGTGACGACCTGATTGAAGCGCTCGGACAAATGCAGTGTGGACATGATGCCTTTTGCCGCTCGGTGGATGGCGCCTTCATTTGACCAACACGCCGGACTGAGATATTCTTTTGCCATATCTCAATTTTGGAGTGAGGCCGTGGAAACCGCCAAAGTCTTCTGGTCGGGGCGCTCACAAGCGGTGAGGTTGCCCAAGGAGTTCCGCTTCGACGCTGACGAAGTGCGAATTCGGCGTCACGGCAACGCCGTCATCCTGGAGCCTGTCGCCCAAGGGTGGGCCTGGCTCGATGACATTGTGGGGCCCATCGACGAGGACTTTGCGCGTGCGGCACAGGAACAACCCGCGGAGCAAGACCGGCCTGCGCTGGACTTTTTCAAGTGAAGTTCCTGCTCGACAGCAATGCCGTCATTGCCTTGTTGAAGGGGCAGCCCCGTTTTCTAGAGCGGCTTCGTGCGTACCAACCCGCCGACTTTGGCCTGCCCTCCATCGTGGCGCACGAGTTGTACTTCGGTGCCTACAAGAGCCAGCGTCCAGCCGCGAACTTGGCCCGTGTGGAGGCACTGCAGTTCGAAGTGCTGGAGTTTGATCGCGAGGACTCACGCCGGGCCGGCGCACTGCGGTCGCAACTGGCAGCCGCCGGCACACCCATCGGCCCCTACGACGTGTTGATCGCAGGGCAAGCGCTGGCACGCGAACTCACGCTCATCACACACAACACGCGCGAGTTCAAGCGCGTGCCGGGCTTGCGATTGGAGGACTGGGAGTAGGCCGAGCGCCACTCCCAGGCCCGCCTTCAGAACTCCAGCGTCTCGCCCGGCTGCATCACCATCACCTTCACCGACGAGCCGCCAAGCGCCTTGTTCAGCTCGGCCGGGGTGCCGGGCAGTGACGGGTTGGTGAGGTAGTGCATGGGGATCACCATCTTGGCCTTGATCAGGTCGCGCGCGGCCATGGCGGCGTCGGTGGGGTTCATCACGAACTGGCCGCCGCCGATGGGCATCAGCACCAGGTCGGGCTTGTACATCTCGCCGATGAGCTTCATGTCACCGAACACGCCGGTGTCGCCCATGTGCCAGAGCTTGAAGCCGTTCTCGAACTCGATCACGAAGCCGCCGGGCTCGCCGCCCACATGCAACTCTTCCTTGTTGGTGGCCGGGTTCTTCCAGACGTATTCCGAGCTGTGCTCGGCGTGCACCAGCGTCACCTTCACGTTGGGGCCCACCGGCGTGACCGTACCGCTGCGGTTGATGCGGTTGGCCAGGTTGCCCGGCAGCACACCCAGGATGGACAGTGATTGCGCGAGCCCCGCCGGCGCCCACACCGGCGCGTTGTGCATGTTGGACAGGGCCGGCGCATCGGCGATGTGGTCGAAGTGGCCGTGAGTGACCAGCACCAGGTCCACCTTGCCCAGCGCTTCGAGCTTGCGGTAGGCCTCGGGCGTCTTGGGGTTGGTGGTGAGCCAGGGGTCGATCACGATCACCTTGCCGCCGATGGTGGTGATCTTGAACGCCGCCTGCCCCAGCCACTGCACCTGCACCTTGCCGGCCGCCGCCTGTGCCATCGCGGGGGCGGACAAGGCCAAGGCGCACGCGGCCGCGCCGCCGACCAGCCAGGACTTCAGGTGTGCCAGTGTCTTCATGGGGTGCATCCTCTTGTTTCAATGGTTGGGCGACAAGCGCTCAAGGCTGTGACAACGCCGCGAGGCGCCGCACGTCGGGGGCCGAGGCCAGGCCTCGGCAGTGGGAAATCAAGCCGTCGGCGCGCGCGGCGCCGAGCACCGGGTCGACCAGGGCATGGAACTTGGCGTCCAGCGCCGCATCGCTGAGCGGCCGCTGCATCGAGCCCGTGGCGTGCTCGACGAAGACCTGCACGCGACGCCCGTCCGTCAGCACCGCCGTGACATCGGCCGAGGCCTCGGCCACGCTGGTGTCCACCGTGGCCACCACCTTGCCGCGCAGCGCCACCACATCGGCGCGGTGGACAACGGCATCGGCAAACTCGGCCTCGCCGGCCCGGCCGAAGATCAGCCCGGCCGCGCAGCCGTGGTAGACGCTGAACTTGGCCGACAGCCCATCAGCCGGCTCCTTCTTGCCGGTGAGCTCGAGCACCAGCGGGTGCACGCGCAGCTCGATGCGCTCGATCTGATCAGCGCGGATGCCCTGCTCGCGCAATTGCGCGCAGCCATCGATGGCCGGGTGGATCACGATGCCGCAGGCAAAGGGCTTGTAGGTGTTGAACGAGATCTCGAAGCGCTGGCCCAGCTCGTCGGTGGCCTCGTTCCAGTCGAACTTGGTGGACAGCACCTGCGCAAAGCCGCGTGGCGCCTCCAGCGCGCGCGCGCTGGCGGTGTAGCCATGCTGCGCCATCAGCGCAGCCATCAACCCGGCGCGCGCGGCCGCGCCCGGGTGCAGCGGCTTGGTCATGGTGCCGAACTGCTCGCGCAGGCCCACCGGCTGCGAGGCCGCGATGCCCAGCGCCATCTGCGTGGCACGCTCGTCCAGGCCCAGCAGGCGCGCGCAGCCGGCCGCCGCGCCCAGCATGCCGGTGCTGCCGGTGATGTGCCAGCCGCGGTCGTAGTGCTGCGGGTAGATCACATTGCCCATGCGGCACGAGACATCGATGCCCAGCACCAGCGCATCAATCAACGTTCGACCCGATGCGCCGGTGAGTTCAGCCAATGCGAGCAGTGCCGAGGCCACCGGGCCGGCCGGGTGGATGATGGTTTTGAGGTGCGTATCGTCGAAATCGAAGGTGTGCGAGGCGATGCCGTTGATCAGCGCGGCGCTGCCGATGTCCACCCGCTCGCGGCGGCCCAACAGTGCTGCCTGCGCCGCAGGCTGCAGCACCTGGCAGGCGGCGAGCGCGGCCTCGGTGGCCTCGTGCCGCGCCGCGCCAATGCCGCAGCCCAGCCAGTTGAGCAGGGTGCGATGCGCCTCGCGCTCGACGGCATCGCTCCAGCCACGCGAGGGGTGCGTGGCCACGAAGCGCGCCAGCGTGGCGGTGATGGGCGGCGCCTGCGTGTCGGCCTGGACGGTGGTGTTGCGGGCGGTGTGAGTTGGAGAGGACATGTAATTCGCGTGTTGGGATGTCAACTGTCGAGTTCAATCTTGCGGTCGCGTGCCAGGCGGGTCCAGCGGGCGATGTCGTCGCGGATGTATTGCGCAAAGGCCTCCGGGCTCATCGGCATGGGCTCCACCGCCTCGCCGGCCAGCTTGTCGCGCATGTCGGGCGCGGTGATCACGGCGTTCAAGGTGTCGTTCAGTGTCTTGAGCACCGGCGCAGGCAAGCCGGCCGGCGCCACCACGCCGTACCACTGGATCGCATCAAAGCCCTTGAAGCCGGCTTCGATCAACGTGGGCACGTCTTTCAACAGCGGGTGGCGCACCGCACCGGTGACGGCCAGCGGCCGCACGCGGCCCGAGCGGATGTGCGGCATGGCGGCGGCCAGGCCGGGGAACATGGCCTGCGTCTGCCCGCCCAGCAGGTCGGTGAAGGCCGGGGCGATGCCGCGATAAGGCAGGTGCACCATGAAGCCATTGGTGGCCTGCTTGAACAGTTCCATGGTCAGGTGCGTGAGTGAGCCCTGCCCCGCCGAGCCGTAGCTCACCCGGCCCGGATTGGCGCGCAGGTAGGCCACGAACTCGGCCACGGTCTTGACCGGCAGCGCTGCGTTCACCACCAGCACATTGGGCGTGCCGCCGATCATGCCCACGGGCGTGAAATCCTTGATCGGGTCGTAGGGCAGCTTGCTGCGCGTGGCCGGGCTGGTGCCGTGCGTGGCCACATAACCCTGCAAGAGCGTATACCCGTCGGCCGGCGCCTTGGCCGTGGTCTGGCAGGCGATGGCGCCACCACCGCCACCGATGTTGTCCACCACGATGCCCTGGCCCAGCAGCCGGGCCCAGCGCTCGGTGACGGTGCGGCCCACCAGATCGCTGCCACCGCCCGCAGACACTGGCACGATGTAGCGCAGGCCGCGCGACGGGAAGGCAGGCGCCTGGGCCCAGGCTGCCATCGGGCTGGCCGCAGCCAGTGGCAAGGCGGTGATCAGCATTCGACGTTGCATGCCTTTGGCCCCCACGCGTGGATCGCTCACAGCTCGAAGCCGCCGGCCTCGCGCAGCGCCTGCGAAGCCGGGCCGGTGAGCAGGGCCAGCAGGCTGCGCGCCAGCTCGGGCTCGGCTGCATGGGCGCCCACCGCTGCCGAGTACAGCGTGGACAGCTCGAAGGCCGGTGGCAGCGCGCCCACCAGGGCCACGCCGGGCGAATACAGGATCTCGCTCACCTGGGTGCAGCCGATCGGGTTGGCCGCCGTGGACGCAGCCAGCTCGCGCATCGACGTGGCCCCATTGGGAAAGGTCTTGAAGCGCGCCTGCAACCCATCGTGCACGCCCAGGGCCTGCATCACCTTGGCAAAGTGGATGCCGGCCGTGGCGCGAACCGGGTCCGGAAAGTACACCGCGTCGGCGGCCAGCAAGGCGGCCTTCAGGCCCTCGGGCGTGCTCACGTCCGGCAACGCGCTGCCCTCGCGCACGGCCACGCCGGTGCGCACCTGCCCCAAGACTGCGCGGGCATCGGGGCGCAACAAGCCATCGGCGCACAGTGCGTTGATCATCGCGTCGGTCACCACCATCAGGTCGCAGGGCTCGCCGGCCAGCAGCGCTTCCTTCATCGCCCCCACCGCGCCAAAGCGGCCCTGCAGCGCGGCGCCGGTCTCGGCGGTAAACCGGTCCTGCAGCGCCTTGACCAGGCCTTGTGCTGCACCGGCGCAGAGAAAATGGAGCGTCTTCATCGCGCGCTGCCCTTACTCGGCCTTGGCGCCGGACAGCTTGACGATGCGCGCCCACTTGGCAATGTCGTCGCCAACATACTTTGCAAAGTCAGCGGCATTCATGGTCATCGGCGTGGTGCCCTGGACGGCCCAGGCGCGCTTGACCTCCGGGTTGGTCGTGATCTTGCCCACCTCCATGTTGAGGCGGTTCACAACGGCCGCAGGCGTGCCCTTGGGCGCCATCAGGCCAAGCCAGATCGTGGCCTCGTAGCCCGGCACGCCGGCCTCGGCCATGGTGGGCACGTCGGGCAGCACGGCCGAGCGCACCAGGCCCGTGGTGGCCAGCGCCTTCACCTTGCCGGCCTTGATGTGCTCGCTCATCGTGGGGATGGCGTCGAACATCATCTCGAGCTGCCCTCCGAGCACGTCGGTGCGCGCCCCGGCGCTGCCCTTGTAGGGGATGTGCACCAGCGAGATATCGGCCATGGCCTTGAACAACTCACCGGCCATGTGGTACGGCGTGCCCGGGCCGGACGAGGCATAGGACATGCTGCCCGGCCTGGCCTTGGCGGCCTTGATCAGCTCGGCCAGCGTGGTCTGCGGCAGGCCGGCCTTGGCCACCAGCACCAGGTCCGAGTAGCTGATGGGTGCGATGGGCACGAAGTCGCGCAGCAATACGAAGGGCTTGATCGGGATCAGCGATTCGTTCACCGTGTGGGCGTTCGACATCAGCAGCAAGGTGTAGCCGTCGGGCGCGCTCTTGGCCACCGCATCGGTGCCGATCACCGAGCCGCCGCCGGGGCGGTTGTCCACCACGAAGCTCTGGCCGGTGGCCTCTTGCAGGCGCTGTGCAATGAAGCGGCCGAACACATCGGCCGAGCCCCCGGGCGCGAAGGGCACGATGATGCGCACCGGGCGCGTCGGGTAGTCTTGCGCCTGCGCCAAGAAGGACGCGGCCATGGCCACCAACGCAGCGATCAGGCCGCGCCTCGCGAAACTGCGATCCATGCAAGCCCCCAATGCAATTGGTTGAGATTGGGCCTATTGGGCAGGCCGTCGGCGGACTCTAGCCGCCCCCATGCGCGGGGTCAATGCGGTGTGACCAGTAGCCCCGTCGGCTCAATGGCCGAGCATGTTGGTGCGCACGTGCAGCAGGTGCGCCAGGCATGCGGCGCGGGCGCGCGGGCCGTCGCGGTCCTTCAGTGCCGCCACGAGCTCGCGGTGCTCCTGCTGGTATTCCAGCCGGCGCTCGGGCGTGGCACTGCGGCGCTTGAGCATGCCCCACTCGCCCTGCGAGCGCGCCGCGCTCATCAGCTGGAACACGCTGCCGATGAAGCTGTTGTGCGCCGCAGCCGCCACGGCCTCGTGCAGCGCGGCATCCCATTGCTCGAACTCCTCCAGCGTGGTGGCCGCCTCGGCGCGGTGATTGCACTCGTCCATGCGCGCAAAGTCGGCCGCGGTGGCATTGCCGATCACCATGTCCACCAGCGCCGGCTCGAGCACCAGGCGCGCGGCCATCAGCTCGGCCGGGCTCACCGAGCGCACCGCCGCGCCCTGGTTCATGTCGGCCAGCGCCTGCTGCACATCGTCGGCCACATAGGTACCGCTGCCCACCCGCTGGGTGATCAGGCGCCTGCGCTTGAACTCCACCAGCACGCGCCGCACCGTTGAGCGGCTGAGCCCGTATTGATCACCCAGCGCGCGCTCGGTGGGCAGGCGCTGGCCGGCCCGCAGGGCGCGCGACTTCAGCTGCTCCAGCAGGGCCTCGCGCAAGCGCTCGCCAGCGTCCATGGTGGGGGGGGTTCTCCTCTGCACTGGGTCGCAATGGTAGCATTTGGGCTTCCCACTTCTGGAGTGCCCCATGCGCCTGGCCACCGTGTTGCACCAGGGCCGTCAACGGGTCGGACGCGTGTCCGCCGACGGCGAGCAGATCGAACTCTTCGACGGCGACGCCAAGCGTGGCGTGCTCGATCTGATCGAGCTGGCCGCCAAGGGCCTGGCCTGGCCCTCGACGGCCGAGGCGCAAACCCTGCAACGCAGCGCACTCTTGGCCCCGTTGCTGCGCCAACGGCGCAATCTGTTCTGCGTGGGCCGCAACTACCACGCGCATGCCAAGGAGCTGCGCGACTCGGTGTTCAAGGACAACGCCAAGGCCGTGGACACCTGGCCCATCGTCTTCAGCAAGTTGCCCGAGTGCGTGGTGGCGGGCGACACCGATGTGGTGCTGCCCAACAGCGTGTCCACGCAGATCGACTACGAGGCCGAGCTGGCGGTGGTGATCGGCCGTGGCGGGCGCAACATCGCCCGCGCCGATGCCATGGCGCATGTGTTCGGCTACACCATCGTCAACGACGTGACGGCGCGCGACGTGCAGATGCGCCACGGGCAATGGCACCTGGGCAAGAGCTTCGACACCTTCTGCCCGATGGGCCCGTGGGTGGTCACCGCTGACGAGCTCGACGGCACCGACACCCGCGTGCGCTGCTGGGTCACACCCGCCAATGGCCAGGCCGAGCTGCGCCAGGACGGCCGCACCAACGATCTGATCTTCGACATCCCCACCCTCATCGAGACCTGCTCGCGCGGCATCACCCTGCACCCTGGCGACGTGATCGCCACCGGCACCCCCGCCGGCGTGGGCATGGGCCTGACGCCCCCCAGCTGGCTGCGCCACGGCGATGTGGTGCACATCGAGATCGACGGCATCGGGCACCTCGAGAACCGCTTTGTTGACGAGGCCGCGCGATGAATCGCTCATCCATCCGACACCTGTTCGCCACGGCCGGCCTGCTGGCCTGCACGCTGAGCTGGGCGCAGAGCAGCTGGCCCGACAAGCCCATCACGATGATCGTGCCCTTCCCGCCCGGCGGCGTGGCCGACACCGTGGCGCGGCCGGTGGCCGACGCGTTGGGCCGTGAACTGAAGCAGACCGTGATCGTGGAAAACCGCGTGGGCGCGGGCGGCGCGCTCGGCATGGGGGTGGCCGCGCGGGCGCCGGCCGATGGCTACACGGTGCTGATGACGCTGTCGTCGATCTCCATCCTGCCCGAGGCCGACAAGATCCTGGG
>Ga0268298_10001116_pt1 | contig 32444 bp, 30 predicted proteins | sample WWTPWeurt_MetaG_FD_194462 | JGI IMG/M metagenome (GOLD analysis project Ga0268298, IMG submission 194462) | Activated sludge microbial communities from WWTP in Nijmegen, Gelderland, Netherland - WWTP Weurt | ecosystem: Engineered > WWTP > Aerobic digester > Activated sludge | place... | reverse complement strand
AAGCGGGAAGCGGGAAGCGGGAAGCGGGAAGCGGGAAGCGGGAAGCGGGAAGCGGGAAGCGGGAAGCGGGAAGCGGGAAGCGGGAAGCGGGAAGCGGGAGGCCGAGCCGCCGAGCCGCCCTATCGCCCTCCCGCCAGCCGCTCCCGAGCCAGCCGCACGATTTCCGCCACCTGCCCCGCAAAGCTCAGGTCCGTGCCGTCCAAGGGGATGGCATCCGCGGCCATCCGGAGGGGGGCGACGCTGCGGCTGGAATCGGCGGCATCCCGGGCGGTGAGGATCGCGGTCTCCCGGTCCAGGTCGGCGGGGGCCACGGGCTGGCCCCGCTGCCGGAGGCGCCGCTCGGCCCGGGTGCGGGGGGAGGCCGTGAGATACACCTTGAGGTCGGCGTCGGGAAACACGACGGTGCCGATGTCGCGGCCATCGACCACCACCGCCTGCCCCGCCCGGGGCAGCGCCCGGAGCCGCTCGTTCACCCAGGTCCGGATCCCGGGCATCGCCGAGACGGCCGAGACCAGGGCGGTCACTTCCGGGGTGCGGATCGCCTCGTCGGCGGGTTCCCCGTTGAGGTAGACGGCGTAGCCGTGCCCATCATAGTGAAGGGCCAGCCCCCGCCGCTCGGCTTCGCGCAGGATGGCGTCCGCGTCGAGGGGCCCGCCTGGGCGAGCCCCGCACTCGCGGATGGCCACCAGGGTGGCCCCGCGGTAGAGCGCCCCGGAGTCGAGATGGGCAAAGCCCAGCGCCTCCGCCACGGCGTCGGCGGTGCTGGACTTGCCGGAGGCCGCGGGGCCGTCGATGGCGATGATGCCGGCGATGCGGCCGCCCGTCGGCTGGGCGCCCCGGGTCATCCGCGGATGGCCCGGAGCATGGCGGGGAACTCGGGGTAGCTGACGGCGGCGCAGGCCATGTCATCGACCCGGATCTTCGCGCCCGGCACCGTCCCGAGAACGGCGAACGCCATCGCGATGCGATGGTCTCCCTCGGTGACCACCTTGCCGACTGGCGGCCGGTCGCCGCCGGTGACGTGCAGGTCGTCGCCATGGATCTCGGCGGTCCCGCCCACCGCGCGGATGTTGCCGGCGATCAGCGCCAGGCGGTCGCTCTCCTTGACCCGGAGCTCGCCCACCTCGCGGAAGATGGTGGTCCCGCTGGCCCGCGTGGCGAGGCAGGCCAGCATGGGGACCTCGTCGATGAGGCCGGGGATCTCGCCGGGGAGGACCTCGGTGGCGCGCAAGGCGGCGGGCCGGGCGACGAGGTCCCCGACCGGTTCATCGAAGGCCGGCTCCACCCCCTCCTGGTCCACCCGCGCGCCCATCCGTTCCAGCACGCTGAGAAAGCCGATCCGGGTGGGGTTCACGCAGACCCCGCCCAGGCGGAGCTCGCCGCCCTCGGCAAGGATGGCGGCGGCGACCGGAAAGGCCGCCGAAGAGGGGTCGCCCGGCACCTGCATGTCGAAGGGCACCACCTGGCCGGTCGGCCGGAAGTGAACCCATTCCTGCGCCTCGTCCACCTGGTAGCCGAAGGCGCGGAGCAGCCGCTCGGTGTGATCGCGGGAGCGGCCGTGCGGCTCCCGCACCGAGACCGGCACGCCCCCGACGACGCCGGCGAGGAGCAGGCAGCCCTTGATCTGGGCGCTGGAGACCGGCATCTCGTGGCGCAGCGCGGCGAGGACGCCCCCCTTGATGGCGAGCGGCAGGGTGCCCGTGTCGTTCTGCTCGTAGATCGTCGCACCCATCTGGGCGAGTGGGGCGGTGACCCGCCGCATGGGCCGGCGGCGCAGGGAGGCGTCGCCGGTGAGGGAGGCACGGAACGAGTGGCCGGCGAGGAGGCCAAGCATCAGGCGGGTGGTGGTGCCGGAGTTGCCGCAGTTGAGCACCGCCGCGGGCCGGCGCAGCCGGCCGCGGCCGGTGACGGTCACCATGCGGCCCGCACCGAGGGGGGAGATCTCGGCGCCGAGCTGGCGCAGCACCCGCGCGGAGGAGCGGGCATCGAGGCTGGTGAGGAGGCCGCCGATGTGGCTGGTGCCCCGGGCCATGGCGGCGAACAGCAGGGCGCGATGGGAGAGGCTCTTGTCGCCCGGAACCCGGATGGTGCCGCGGACCCGCATGCGTTCCTCGTCGGTGGAAGGGCCCCTCAAGCGGCCGGACGCGACGGCCGATACTGCGGACGACCGGGAGCGTGCCGCGCCCGGGGGCAACGGAGCCACCAACAGTACCGGCTCCCGGGGCCTTCCTCAACCTGGCTTCCCGAGCGAACGAAACGGCGCCGATGCCCGCTCCTGCTGATCCGTCCCGCCCGGGCCTCGATGCCTCGGTCCAGGAGTTCCTGGCCTCGACGGCGGCGAGTCCCGCCCCCGCTCCGCCGAAGCCGGCGGCCTCCCGGCCACCGGCGGCACCCCGCCGGCCGACCGGCCAGCAGGCCCAGGCGCCGGACCGGGGCCTCGAGAACGCCTATGACGAGGTGCTCAAACACGAGGCCGCCAAGCGGCAGTACCGGGACGCCAGCCTGCCGTTGTGGCGGCGCGCGCTGCCGCTCTTGCTCGCCATGGCGCTGCTCGGCACGGCGGCGTGGATCCTGGTGGGGAAGCCGACCTGGCTCTACCCGCCGCCCCCGGCCCTGACCAGTCCCACCCGGGCACCGATGGCGCGCGCCTACATCAAGTCCGCCGCGAACCTGGTCGAGGAGTACCGGGAGCGCACCGGAAAGCTCCCGGCCACGCTGGACGAATTGCAGGTGCCGCTGCCGCAGATGGAATACACCCGGCGCGCAGACGGGAGCTACCTGATCACCACCGCCCTTGGCAATCATGTGTTCGAACTGGAGGGCTCGGTGGAGGGCGTGGCGGAGCTCCGGGAGCGTGCCCGGTGACGCGCAACCGCCGCGGCTTCTCGTTCCTCGAGCTGATCACCGTCGTTGCGGTGCTCGGCATCCTGGTGGGCATTTCGATTCCGCAGTACCAGCAGGTCCGCCGCCGCGCCGACGCCGCGAAGGTGGTGGGGGCGGTGCACGTGGTGCGCCATGCCGCCTACAGCTACAACGAATCCACCCAGGAGTGGCCACCGGCCGCGGCGTTCGGGAGCACGCCGCCGGGCCTCGCCAGTTACCTGCCCAGCGGCTTCTCCCTCACCCAGCCCACGTTCTCGCTGGCGTGGATGTCGCTCGACGTGGTGCAGGACGGGCTTACCCAGACCACCCACACGATCGGCATCTCGGTCCCCGACGGCCTGACCTGCCAGGAGGTGGAGTCGATGCTGGGCGGATCGTCCAACGCCGACGTGACCGCGCTCTGCTGGGCGGGCGGCGGACAGGTGCAGGTGAAGGTGGATCGGTAGGGCGTGGCCGCGAGGTCAGCCGAGGGGGCGGCGGAAGGTGGCGGCGGCGGCGAGGAAGGCCGTCAGTCCGGCGCGGTCATTCGCGGCGACGAGCCGCCGCAGTTCGGCGAGGGCCGCTTCCATCCCCGCGAGCGGGACCTCCATCGCCACGCGATTCTGCAGCAGGATCTCCACCCACATCTCGACCGGGCTCGCCGCCAGGCGGGTGGTGTCCCTGAGGCCGGTGCCGAAGGCGGCCCCGGCGAGCGACGGCTCGCCGCCCAGCGCATGGGCGAGGGCACTGGCCACCGCCTGTGGCAGGTGGCTGGTCCAGGCCAGTCGCGCGTCGTGGGCCACGGCGTCGATCAGCACGGGGTGGGCCCGGAGCACCGTGGCCCAGAAATCCATGACCTCACGCGCGGCGGCATCCCCTTCGGGGCCGGTGGCACAGACGTAGACGACGGCATCGACGAAAAGGTCGGCCCGGGCACCGTCCCAGCCCTGGCGGTGGGTGCCGGCGAAGGGGTGTCCCCCGGCGAAGCGGGCGGCGAGCCCCGCCTGCCGGGCCCGGTCGAGGATGGGCGCCTTGATGCTGGCCACGTCGGTGACGAGGGCGCCGGGGGCCAGGTGGGGGCCGAGGCTGTCGAGGAGACCCAGGATGGCCTCCGGCGGGGCGGCCAGGACCACGAGCTCGGCCCCCTGCACGGCACGCGCCGGGGAGTCGGCCAGGTCGTGCACGGCCTGGGCCTTGAGGGCGCGGACCGCGCTGGCCCGGTCGGGAGTGTAGCCGATCACCCGGGGAATCCCGGCCAGCCGTGACTGCCACGCCACCGAGCCGCCGATGGCGCCCAGGCCCAGCACAGCCAACGAGTTGGGGCGCATACAGTTTCCCGTGGGGACGGCCGATAGTGGGGACGTGGGACAGGGGCGTACTGTGCCGGTGGCCCAATTGTAGTCCGCGGCGACCCGCTCCTCAACCGAACCCGGATGGAACCGGCGCCGATTCCGGCGCGGCGAATGGGGACCGATGATCGAGCACGCGACGCGCGAGCGCACGGCCGATGCCTGGCTGCTGCAGACCCTGGTGGACTCGGGGCTGGTCTCACCGACCCAGCTCGTCGGCGTCCATCCGGGCAGCAGCGTGTGGCAGGCGGTGGTGGACCACGGCCTGGTCACCGACGAGGCGCTGGCCGCCGCCGTGGCCCGGCAGTTCCGGCTCAAGGTGGCCGACCTGGCCGGCGCCGATCCGCGCGCGGCGCGGCTGGTCCCGGAATCGGTGGCCCGCAAGCACCTGGTGCTGCCTCTCTCGGCCACGGAGCGTCACATCGTCCTGGCCGCCGCCGATCCCCGCGACTTCAACGCCGAGCAGGCGATCCGGTTCGTCACCGGCCGGGAGGTCGAGTTCCGGGTGACCGCCCCCGCCGCGCTGCTCGAGAAGATCGACGCCACGTACCGCCCCGAGCGCAGCATCGAGCGGATGCTCGACCGGCTGGAGCCGGCGGAGGTCGAGGCAGCGGTGGAGGAAGGGCTCGAGCCGGACCGGGACCCGGTGCTCGACGCGCCGGTGGCCAAGCTGGTCGACGCGATGATCTGCGAGGCGGTGCGGCAGGGGGCGAGCGACATCCACGCCGAGCCCGAGGATCACGCCACCGTGGTGCGCTACCGGGTGGATGGCGTGCTGCGCGAGGTCATGCGGCTGCCGGGCTCCGCCGGGGCCTCGCTGGTGCGGCGGGCCAAGATCTTCGCCAAGCTCGACGTGACCGACCCGCTCCACCCGCACGACGGCCGCGCGGCCATCCGGGTGGATGGCCAGCACGTGGACCTGCGGGTCTCGACGGTGCCGATCGCGCGGCGGGGCGAGAAGGTGGTCATCCGGATCCTGGACAAGACCAACCTCAAGCAGACCACCGACACCCTGGGGCTGAGCCAGCAGGAGCTCGCGCTGCTCACCGCACTGCTGGGCCACCGCGAAGGCATGATGCTGGTGACCGGGCCCACCGGGAGCGGCAAGACCACCACGCTCTACGCGGCGCTCAACCAGCTCAAGACCGGGCGGGTCAACATCGTGACGGTCGAGGACCCGGTGGAGTACGACCTGGCCGGGATCTCGCAGATCCAGGTCAACGAGGCCCAGGGGCTCACCTTCGCGAGCGCGCTGCGCTCGGTGCTGCGCCAGGACCCCGACATCGTGCTGCTGGGCGAGATCCGCGACCAGGAGACCGCCAAGACCGCCATCCAGGCGGGGCTCTCGGGCCACTTCGTGCTTTCCACCCTGCACACCAATGACGCGCCCGGCGCCATCACCCGCCTGCGCGACATGGGCATCGACAGCTTCAAGGTGGCCTCGGTGCTCAAGGGCGTGCTGGCCCAGCGGCTGGTGCGCCGGGTCTGCGCGCACTGCGCGGTGGAGGTGCCGCTGGCGGATCTCCCCGCCGACGCGCGGCCACCGGAGGACTGGCGGGCCCATCCGCGCGTGGTGCGGGCGGTGGGGTGCAAGCAGTGTGGCGGCACCGGCTACCGGGGCCGGCTCTCGGTGGTGGAGATCATGCCCATCGACAGCGAGGTGGCGCGGCTGATCCACGAGGAGGCCAATCCCGACCAGGTCGCGGCCGCCGCGCGGCGGCTGGGCATGCGGAGCCTGTGGGAGAGCGGCCTGCACCGGATGTGGCAGGGCTTCACCACGCTGGAGGAACTGGTCCGGGTGCTGGGCGAGCGGGTGCAGGACGACGGTTCCACCCTGGCCAACCGCCCCAGCGTGATGCTGGTGCCGGAGCAGGTCCGCGCGGCGATCGCCGCGGCCACGCCCACGCCGGCCCCGCCCGTCGCCACCGGCGCCCCGGCCCCCCCGGCGCAGACCCAGGTGCTGGTGGCCGATGACGACCCGCAGATGCGGCGGCTGGTGCGGGCGGTGCTGGAGCGCGAGGGCATGGCCGTCTCCGAGGCCAACGACGGGCTCGACGCGATCGACCTGGTGGCCCAGCGGCGCTTCGACCTGATCGTGCTCGACATGGACATGCCCCGGCTCGACGGGCTCGGGGTGCTGGAGGAGCTTGGCCATGGCGTGCAGACCAGCCAGATTCCGGTCATCGTGCTCACCGCGCGGTCCGACGAGACCGAGACGCGGGCGCTCGACCTTGGAGCGCAGGACTACCTGATCAAGCCGGTGCGCCCCACGGCGCTGACGGCCCGGGTCCGCGCGGTGCTCCGCCGCATGCAGGCCTGAGCCGCACCGACCGCTACCCCGGGAGCCATGGATGGCGACCATCCTGATCGTCGAGGACAGCCCCGACAACATGAAGCTGTTCCGCACCCTGCTCACGCTGCGCCAGCACGCGGTGACCGGACTGGCGAGCGGCGAGGGGTTGCTGTCGGCCATCGAGCAGGCGCAGCCCGCGCTGGTGCTGATGGACATCCAGCTGCCCGGCAAGGACGGCTTCGCGCTGCTGGAGGAGATCCGCGCCTCGCCGCACCGGGCGCTCCGGGTGGTGGCGTTGACCGCGCACGCCATGGCCGGCGACCGGGAGCGGGCGCTGGCCGCGGGGTTCGATGGCTACATCACCAAGCCCATCGACATCCGGCTCTTTCCCGAGCAGGTGGCGCGGGCGCTGGGCGGCGAGGTGGTGACGACGTAGGCCCGGCGCTCACGGTCCCGGCGGCCGACCGCCGGTCTCGCACCAGGGGCAGAGCCGGATCTGGCTGACCAGCGCGGGCGCCACCACCTTGCCCGCATTCCCCCACTGGCTGTACACGTAGGTGAGCACGTCGGCGACGTTGTCGTCGGTGAGGCGCAGCGCCGGCATGACGGCGTTGTAGGTGCGCCCGTTCACCACCACGGGTCCCTGCAGCCCGTTGAGGACAATGCCCACCGCGCGGCGCAGGTCGGCGTTGAGGAAGTCGGAGCCGGCGAGCGGCGGGAAGGAGCCGGGAATACCGCGGCCGTCGGACTGGTGGCACGCCTGACAGGTCTGGGAGAAGATCCGGCGGCCGGCCTCCACCTGCTCGGCCACGGTCTTGGGGCCGCGCGCGGTATCCCGCACGGCCGGCAGGACCTGCGCGGTGGCCCCCTCGAGCAGGTAGACCTCGTCGCCGGTCCGGCCGGCGTAGAGCGCGGGGGCGGGCGGCCCGTCCACCCGGAGGGTGCCAAGGGCTCCCTTGTTGAAGGCGCGGAAGAGGGCATGGTCGGCGATCGGGTAGGTGCCGGGCACGTCCACGGTGAACTCGACGATGGCGGCGCTCCCGGGGGGCAGCGGGACCGTCTCCACGTTGGTCAGCGGCTGGCTGCTGCCGCCCAGGTACACCCGGTCGAAGGTCTCGCCGCTGATGTGGAACGAGGCGGTGAGGTTGGGGCCGCCATTGCCCACGTAGAGCCGGACGGTCTCCCCCACCGACGCCACGAGCGCCCGCTCCCCGGTGAGCGACCCGACCGCCCCATTGAACACCACGTAGTCAGGCGTCTCGGCGAGCGCCTTCTCCCAGCTGAAGGCGCGGGCGCCCGGCTCCCCGAAGGCGCCGTCGGTGTAGAACTCACCCAGCATCAGGTAGTACTCGCGCCGCGCCGGCGCGAGGCCTCCCGCCGGCTCCACGAGCATCAGGCCGTACATCCCGTTGGCCACGTGCATCCCGACCGGGACGGCGGCGCAGTGGTAGACGAAGAGCCCGGGGTTCCGCGCCTGGAACTCGAAGCTCGTGCTGTGGCCCGGCGCCGTGAACGACACCGCCGCCCCGCCGCCGGGCCCGGTCACCGCGTTGAGGTCGATATTGTGCGGCATCCGGCTGTCGGGGTGGTTGTCGAGGTGGAACTCGACCCGGTCGCCCTCCCGGACGCGGATGAACTGTCCCGGCACCTGGCCGCCGAAGGTCCAGGCGGTGTAGTCCACCCCGTCGGCCAGCTGGTGTTTCACCTCCCGGGTCTCGAGTCGCACGACAACGCGCCCGGGGGGCCGGCGTGCCAGCGCGGGCGGCACCGCCGGGGCATGAGCGAGCACGGCACGGCTCCCACCACCCTGGGCCGCGAGGCCGGCGCCGCCAGGGAGCAACAGCGCCATGAGGGGCCACCAGGCCCGGCCGATGGGGCAAGCAAGCATCCGTCGATCCTCCACGAGGGGAACTGCAGGCCGATCAGAATCGCCGCAGCGCGCGAAAGGTCACGCGCCGCGTCAGGTTGGTGACCACGAACTCCCGCCGGTGCGCCTCGGCGGCGAGGCTGAGCTCCAGCTGGCCCACGGTGGCATCGGCGCCGAGCCGCCCGGAGAGGAACCGCTGGTCCTCGAGCCCGCTCTGGCGCCAGTCGTAGGCTTCGAGCCCCGCCTGCACCCGCAGCCAGTGGACCGGCGAGGCCGACACCGAGACCAGCCCGGACACGGCCCGCACCGTCGTGGGGCCCGCGCGGAGCCGGTTCCAGGTGGCCGAGACGGCGAGGTGCGCGCCGCCGAGCGGGGGCGGCGCGTAGCCGGCCGTCACGCTGTGCTCGGTGGAACGGAGGCCGAAGCGGTCGGTGTCGCGGCGGGATCCCTCGACGTCGACCCGACCTGCCGGGGTCGCGGTCCGGAGGGCCAGCGCGGTGGTGCGGTCGTCGAAGGCGGAGCCGGCGGGCAGGAGCCCGCTGGCCACCGCACCGTGCTCGAGGGTACGCAGCGACCGTCGGTGCCGGAGCGAGAGACCGCGCAGCTGGAAGGTGCCCTCGTACTCCACCCGCCAGGCGTCGCCGCGGGCGCCGGTGGCCGGCGGGAAGTACCGGTAGGTCACCCGCAGGGCGTCCCCCACCTGGATCCGGCCGCTGGGCGGCAGGTCGAGGGTGGTGAAGCGGCCCGCGGTGCTGAGGGTGTAGTCCGTTCCCTCGACGAACACCGTGAGGCCCGCGCCATCGCGCAGCACCAGGCTGCCGGGCACCAGGTCGAGTTCGTCCAGCGTGATGCGACGCGCCACCGGCACCCTGTGCGGCTCGTCCACCACGGGGACGCCCTGCGGCAGCGGCCCCTCGCGGCGCCGGACCTCGCGCCCCACGGCGCCAGAGGCGGTGACGCGCGCCCGGGCCGGCAGCGCGAGCGTGACGCCCGCCCGCGGGGTGAGCGTGGTGTAGGTCTCGCGCGTCGGCCCGGAGGTCCCGGTATGGCGGGCGGCATCCAGCCCGAGCGAGGCCCAGCGGGCCACGCGCAGCTCCGCGCCCCCACCCCACCCCTGCCCCACGGAGCGGCTGCCACCCACGGTGGCGACGCCGTGGCGGTAGAACCAGGTCGTCCCGATCCGGCGGGTGTGCTGCAGCCGCAGCTGCTCGCTCCAGCTGCTGCGCCGGCTGTCCACCAGCCCCTCCTCCTGCTGCCGCTCGACGCTGGAATGGAGCGAGCTGCCCTTGCCCCATCGCAGGGTGTGGCGGCCGGCCAGGGCCAGCGCGTCGAGGGTCCGGCCGGTGATCCGGTCCTCGAAGCGAAAGCGATGGGCCTCGAGGGCGAGCTTGGTGTTGGCGGCCGAGGCCCGCACGGAGGAGACCCGCTGGTCGGTGCGGAAGGCTGAAGCCGTCGGGCCGTTCCGCCATTCGTCAGCGGCATCGCGGCGGAACGCGGCGACATGCAGCGGCAGGTACGGATTCCGCCAGGCGAGGTCGCCACCCAGCTGGGTGGCCGTGCCCTCGCGGCGGGTCCCCAACCCGCCGCTGGCCACCGCGGTGGCCCGGGAGAGGGTGCCGGTGAGGTGCAGCGGGCGGTCCGCGAACAGGCGGCCGACCAGCGCGAGATTGAGCTGGCGGGCCGACAGGGGCCGGGCAAATCCGGACTGGACCCGCTGCTGCAGCGTCGGCTGGAGGGTGGCCGCCCAGGTGAAGAGGCGTTGGTCGACCAGGGTCCCCTGGAAGGGCAGCAGGATCCACTCGCGGAAGTCGCCGGAGGACGCCGCCGGGGTCCCGGCGACGCCGGTGCTGAACCCCTCGGCCGATACGCCGACCTGGCCCTGGCCCGGCGTGAGGCCGACCAGGCCCTGCCCGGCCAGTGGCGCCGGCCCGAGCAGGACCAGCGCCAGCAGGGCCACGGCGGGCCCGCGCGGCCTCCGGGCGGTCCTCACTCCGTCCCGGTGGGGGCCGGGGCGGCGGGCGGCGGCACGTGGCAGCGCTGGCAGGTGCCGATGGTCGCGGCGAAGGCGTCGCGGCCGTTGTGGCACTGGCCGCAGGCCTGCCCCTCCTTGATCATGCGCATGGTCACGGTGTTGGCGCCGGCGCGCGGCTCGAAGAGCTGCATGTGGCACGCCTTGCACCGGAACCGGATGCGGTGGACCCAGTGCGGGAAGCTGGCGGGCGCGAGCGAATCGGTTTGGACCTGGCGGGCGTTGCCGGTGGAATCGCCGGCGCGATGCAGCTGCACCGTCCCCAGGAACTCGGGCTCGGCCCGGTTGGGCGGCATCATGAGCCGGGTGTGGCAGCGCTCGCAGCCGGTGGCCACGGGGAACGAGACCTTGCCGTGGCACTCGGCGCAGAACTTCCCCATGAAGATGTCGCCCATGGTGACCGGGGTGTTCCGATAGGGGAAGATCCGCGGGTGGCACTGCTGGCAGTCGAGCCACTCGGTATGGGTGCTGTGGGGAAAGCGGGCGTCGAAGGTGGTGTCGGGCCCCTGGTAGGTGAAGTCGAACTTGAACTGGAAGCCGGGTTCGGCGGGCGCCGGACGGCCGGGGAGCACCGGCCGCGGGCGGATGACGCCCTCCCGGAGCGCGGCGGCCCAGTCGATGTTGCCCGCCGCGTCACGCGGGAGCATCCCACGCACCGAGTCGGCGTGGAGGCTCAGCTCCGGCGCGGGCCGCACGGAGTCGGCCCCCGCGCCCGCCCGGGCCCCGGCGCGGGCGGCCGGCGCCGCCTGGGCCGGCCGCGGCGGGGGGACATCGAGGACGGTCCCGAGGGCGCTGCGGCAGGCCGCCCCCACGAGGAGGGTGGCGAGGAAGGCGAGGCGCCTCACTTGATGTGACAGGTGGTGCACAGGGCGCTGCTGGTATTCGCCTTCCGCAGGAAGGGCGGGAAGGTCGTGTTGTGCGGATTATGGCAGCTGCCGCACTCCACCCGGCCGCTGTACAACGGGAGCTCGCCGTTGATCCGGTTGCTTGCGTCGGGGGCGTGGAAGGCGGGGTCCGCGGTGGTGGAGTAGGTCACCGAGACCGGGTGGTCGTTGCGCAGGTCGGTGCCGAGGTTGGCGAAGAACTGCCCGCCGTTGGCCGGCATGGTGCCGTTCTTGGGCGCGAGGGTGGTATCGGCATTGGGCCGGTTCACGATCACGTCGAGTCCGATGGTCCCGTCATGGCAGGAAAGACACGCCAGGGAGACGCCCTGCGGGCTGGCGGCCACCTGCATGTCGATCGTCGAGCTCCAGGCGTTGTTGTACATCTGGTAGGCCCCGGTGGCCGGGCCGAAGTTCCGGTTCCACAGTGGCGCGTTGGTGGAGTTGGAGCCACCGTGCGGCGTGTGGCAGTAGACGCACACCTCGCCGTAGTTGGTGAGCTGCGTCGGGTTCGCGGCCGCGCGGGCGCTCATGTTGTGCTTGGAGTTGACCACGTTGTCGGTCTGCGCGGCCAGGCCGGCGGGGAGCAGGGCCAGCACGCAGCACAGCAGGGTGCGGAACGGCATCAGGGGTCTCCTTGGGACGGTGGCCGCCGGGGGCCGGCGGCCGGTTCAGTTCTCGTGGACCGGATCCGGCGGCACCGACACGTGACACGCCAGGCACAGCGCGTTGCCGGTGTTGCTCTGGCGCAGGAAGTAGCGGAACTGCTGGGAGTGGGGCTCGTGGCAGGTCGGGCACTCCACCTTGCCGCCGAACAGCGGCAGCCCGCCCACGGTGTTGCCGATGGCCGGAAGGAACTCCCCGGGGCGCCGGCTGGGGTCGTACAGCACGGAGAAGGGATGCTGCTTGCGCATGTCATCGCGGAACCAGACGCCCTCCCAGTCGATGCCCCCGGCGGGATTGCCCCCCGAGTGGCACCCCTCGCATTCGTCGATCATGTGGTCGGCGGGCGGGGGCCCGGTGTAGCTGTTGGGCAGGTTGACGATGGCGTCGAGTCCCACCGTGCCGCCGTGGCAGGAGAAGCAGGTGCGCGACCGGTCAGCCGGCGAGGGATCCTGGAGCATCTGCTGGCCGCTGTGCTGCGGCATCCGGTAGGCGGCGTTGGGTCGTGGCCGGTTCCACAGCGGCTTGCCGGGCCCGACCGTCCAGTCCGGCCCGCCATGCGGCGTGTGGCAGTAGACGCAGACCTCGCCGTAGTCGCGGATGCGTCCCTGCATCTCCGGCGCCGTGCTGGCGGCCGGCCGGGTGAGGTTGTGGGGCGTCTGGTCCACCGAGGTGCCGAGGGGCCATTGCCCGGCCGCGGCCCGGGGCGCGAGCGCCGTCACCAGGCACAGCAGCACCCCCGCGATGGCGCGCGTCACTCAGCGCCCGCCCGGCGCCGCAGCCTCGGGCTCGGTCGACGCGAGGTACTGGTAGATCTGCACCCGGTTGTTGTACCGGTCGGCCACCAGGATGCGGTCCCGGGCGTCGATGGCAATCCCGATGGGCAGCCAATGCTCGCCCTCGCCGTTCCCGAGCCGCCCGAAGGCCAGCAGGAGCCGCCCCTGGGTGTCGAACACCTGCACGTTGCTGAAGGAGCCATCCACGACGTAGAGGTGACCCTCGCTGTCGACCGCGACCCCCTTGGGCCGCGTGAAGCTGCCGGGCTGGTCTCCGAGCCGCCCCACCTGGCGCAGGAACCGCCCGTCGGGGTCGAAGGCCTGGACCCGGAAGTTGAGCTGGTCGGACACGTACATCGTGCCATCAGGGGCCAGCGCCACCGCCACCGGGTAGCGGAACTCCCCCGGCTCCTTCCCGCGGTTCTGCCAGACGTCACTCAGGTCATCGGGGGTGAAGCCGGCGGGTGCGCCCCCCTCGTGGCCCGGTCGCTCCGCGGCCCGGGCGCCACGACGGGTGTCGCGGCCGGCCAGGGTCCCCTCCGCCTTGCCCACGCGGCCCACCACCTCCCCCGCGCCGTCGAACGCCACCACCTGGTGCAGGTAGCTGTCCACCACCCACGCCCGGTCGCCGGCCACGGCCACGTCCACGGGGTTGAGCAGGTGGGCGGCGCCGCCAAAGGCCCGCACGTAGTGCCCGGACGAATCGAACACGACGACGCGGCGCCGGCCGGCATCGGCCACGTACACGGAGCCGTCCGGGCCCAGACCCAGGCCCATCGGCTTCCCCAGGCCACCGGGCACGTCCTCCCCCAGGAACCGGGCCTTGCGGGCTCCCGGGTCGAACACGATCACCCGCGGCACGGACCCGTTGGTGAGGTAGTAGCGCTCGCCCGGGCCGACCACCACGTCGAAGGGCCGCTGCAGGGCGTAGAGCGCCGTGCCCCGACCGCCCGAGAGCCAGCGCCCCAGCCGCTTGAGGAACGACTCCCTTCGGTTGATGTCCGCCTCCGAGCGGAGCGAGCCGACGTAGCGGATCCGCGCCGTCTCGGGGGCGGCCGGCCATACGATCGCCTGGGACGCCGGCCGCTGGGCCGCCACCGGGGCGGCGAGGCCGAGGACGAGCAGCGGGGCGAGGGTACCGAGGGGGCGCACGGCTACGGCTGCACCGTCAGGGTGCCCTTCATGCCCAGCGCCTCGTGCGGGGTGCACGCGAACTGGTAGGCCCCAGCCGGGAAGCGCCCGTCGATCACCAGGTCGTAGGTCTGCCCGGCCTTGGTCAGGAACGGTCCGGTCTTCGCGACCCCGAGGGTGGCGGCGGGCGGAGCGGCCTTGAAGTCCACATTGTGCGGCATGACGCCGGTCTGGGTGAAGCGCACGGTATCGCCGGCGGTCACCGTGACGCTCGCCGGCTCATAGCGATACTCGGTGGCCGACACGTCCGTCATCTTCACCACGATGACCCTTCCGGCGGGCGGATCGCCGGGGGTGGTCCCGGCGGCCAGGGTCAGGGCACTACCGACCAGCAGGGCGAGCTTGGCAGACATGGGAGCGTCTCCGTCAGGGGGAAGGCGAGGCTGTTGGCCCAGGCAGGTTCGTCTCGTGCCGGCGGCGCCTGGATCGGGAGCACTGCGACAGCGACCGCGCCGGATGTCGGGCTGAGCATTCCGATCGCGACGGCCGACAATGCGACTCGGTTCATGAAGGAGGGATGAACCCGGCAAGAAAATACCTGACGCATCAACTGTATCGCTGCGCAACAGGCCATGTTGCGCAAGAGCGCGCGGCGAACTCACTGGCTGCGTGATGAAGGTCCGACGGCGGGCCAGGCCGGGAGCCGGTGGCGCGGGCATCCTCCAGGGACGGCGAGGCGACGGGCGCCCATGCGGAAGCCCCTGCGCCCGGGAAAGCCGCGCCGGGCTTCCCTCCCGGCCGGGGGCTCCGTCTGGCGCGAAGTCGCCCAAGGCTATATTTCACGTACCCATGGCAGACACCCCGCGGCCCTCAGGCCCTCGCCGCCCCACCGGGTCCACGCCGGCCCCGCCGAGCGCCGACCCGAACGACCGGCAGGCCCTGCTCAAGGCCTATCAGGACGTGGTCCAGGAGCAGAAGGACAAGCACGGCGGACCGAGCGCTCTCCCCGCCGCGCCGCCGTCGAAAGCCCCCTTCTGGATCTTCATGCTCACGCTGGCCGCGGGCCTCACCGCGATTCTGGTCCTGCAGCCCGAGTGGCTCTTTCCGAAGGTGCCCCCCGAGCCGCCCGCCCTGCGGGAAGCCAGCCTCCGGGTGCGGATGTACGTGGAGATCGACCATATCGAGTCGTTCAAGGCCGCGGAGGGTCGCCTGCCGGCCACGCTGCTCGAAGCCAAGGGAGACACCACCGGCCTCACCTACGCCCCCGGCGAAGGGGGCTATTCCCTCACGGGGCGCAACGGCGCCATCAGCCTGACCTACGCCTCGAGCCAGGCGCCCCGGGAGTTCCTCGGCGACAGCTACACCCTGATCAGCCAGCGGAGCGGCAAGTGAGCCACCGGCGCGGCTGGACGATGATCGAGCTGCTGATCGTGATCGTGGTGCTCGGCCTGCTCTCCTCGCTGGCGGCACTCAAGTACATCGACCTCTCCCGCACCGCCTACGCGGCCAAGATCGTGGGAGAGTTCACCACGGTCCGCCTGGCGGCCTACAATTACGAGGCCGACCACAACAACCTGTGGCCCGGCGACCAGGGCCCCGGCATCCCGCCGCCGGAGCTCGACACCTACCTGCCCGATGGCTTCAGCTTCGTGACCCCGACCTATCAGCTCGACTGGGACAACCGCAGCCCGTCGGTGGATCCCTACCAGGTCGCCATCTCGGTGACGACCACCGACGCGCGGCTGATGAACGCGCTGGTGCAGAACCTCGGGAGCAAGGCGCCCTACATGGTCCTGGGCAACCGGCTCACCTATGTGCTGATCGACGCGAACGGGAACTGGTAGGGCGGGATGGCGGCGGGGTGGCAGCGCGCGGGCCGGCCGGGTGGCCGGCCCGTTTCTCGTTGCGCTACTCCTCGATCGTGCGGCGGGCGGTGGTCTCCCGCTCCCACTCGCGCGCGATCTTCATGACCTCCGGATCCACCCGGGGGAAGGCCGGCGCCATCCGCTCCAGGGTGCTGCTCACCACCTGGGCCACCAGCAGGTCGCGGGTCTTCTTCCGGTCGGCCGGCACCAGGTACCAGGGGGCCCACGCGGTGGATGTCTTCTCGAGCACGTCCTCATAGGCCTCGGTGTAGTCATCCCACCGCTTCCGCTCGTCGAGGTCGCCGACCTCGAACTTCCAGTTCTTGAGCGGGTCGTGCAGCCGCTCCAGCAGCCGGTCCTTCTGCTCCTCCCGGGAGATGTGCAGAAAGAACTTGACGATGGTCACCCCGTTCTCCGACAACATCCGTTCGAAATCGTTGATCTGGTCATAGCGCTTCGACCAGACGGCCTTGGGCACCAGCTCGTGGACCCGGACCACGAGGACGTCTTCATAGTGTGAGCGGTTGAAGATGCCGATCGTCCCCTTGGGCGGCACCACCTGATGGACCCGCCAGAGGTAGTCCCGGGCCAGCTCGTAGACCGTGGGCCGCTTGAAGGTGTTGACGACGCAGCCCTGCGAGTTGACCGGCCCGAAGACCTTGCGGGTGAGGCCGTCCTTGCCCGCGGCGTCGCGGCCCTGGAAGACGACCAGCAGGGCCTGCTTCGACTCGGCATACAGCGCCACCTGCTGTTCAACGATCTTCGCGACGATCGGCGCCACCAGCTGCTCGGCCTCCTCACCCTTCGGCTCCCGGTCGTCGATCGCGTTGTCGTCGGTGAGTTGGACCTTGCTGCCAGGCTTGACGGGCTTGAGTGGCATCGGGGAACTCCAGGCGTGGACGGTTGGGCGGCTCAGCGGCTCAGCGGCTCGGCGGCTCGGCGGCTCGGCGGCTCGGCGGCTCGACGGCTCGGCGGCTCGGCGGCTCGGCGGCTCGCAGAATGGTACCGGACAACCTAACCCACAACCAATGAGGTGAACATGAAGCGGGGGATCACGTCGGCGGTGCTCGCCACCCTGGCCCTGGCCTGCCAGCCAGCCGCCCGTCCGGTGGACCTGACCGCCGCCCGGGCCAGCCTGCTCGCGGTCGACGCGGCCTACGACTCCAGCACCGCCGCGTCCGGGACGGCGGGCTGGGTGGCCTACTACACCGACTCGAGCCGGATGATCGACGCTGCAGGCAACTTCCTCGTGGGGCCTGCGGCGATCGAGAGCTACATGGACCCCATTCTCGGCGACACCACCCGGGCGCTGCGATGGACCCCGGACCACGCCGAGGTCTCCGGCGACGGGACGCTCGGCTACACCTGGGGCCGCTGGACGATGTCGACCCGCGACTCCGCCGGCACGCGGCAGGAGGGTCAGGGCCGGTACATCACCGTCTGGCGCCGGCAGGCCGATGGCCGCTGGAGGGTGGAGGCCGACCTGGGCACGGACACGCAGTAACGCAGCCGCCCGGCGATGGGCGACCCACCCATCAGCGGCCCGGGGCGGCCGTGATCGGGGGCTCGGGGTCCGCGCGGCGGCGGCGGGCGGGCCAGGGGATGTGCCGCGCGTTGTGCCAGGCGGCACGGGCGGCGGGGTCCCGGCGAAACGCGGAGCGCATCACGGCGTCCAGCAGGTGGATGATGTCGAGGAGCTCCGCCGCCCGCGCGGCGAGGCCGGCGGTGGCCTCCACCCGTCGCTGAACGGCGGTCCTCGCCTGACGGCCGAGGCGCTCCCACTCCGCCAGGCCTGCCCGGAGCCGCGCCACATCGTCCGGGAGGAGGCCGACCAGGCGCACGAAGGCCGCGGCGCGGTCGGCCTCGTTGGCCGCGAGGGTGCAGGCGCTCCGGAAGTCCTGTTCATTGGCCCGGAAGGGGGGCATCGGGTACGGGGTGACGTGACCGGGCGCGCGTCGGGCGGCGGCCCGCAACAGGTCGATCACCACGCGGAGTTCGTGCGCCTGCAAGTCGCGCCGGGAGCGATTCCGGGCCCCGGTGGCGGCCAGCCCGGCGCGGCGCCAGTGCAGCAACTCGTGCGCGCAGCGCTCCGCCTCCGCCAGGCAGGCGGCCAGCCGCTCCAGCTGGCGGGGCGCGGCCGCGCAGGCCGCCGGGTGCTGTTCGCAGAAGCCGGACACGCGCCAGCCCACTTCAAGCTTGAACCGGATCCAGCGATGCATGGCCGACGGTCTCCTCTGCCGACGGGTCGGGACGCCGTGCGCCTACGAGGGATGGGAAAGCGAGGACCGTGCCAACCGCGCCGAGCGGGTGGGCCGGACCCGCGCGTGGGCCTGCAGCGGCAGGCGCACGTGGATAAGTCGTGGGCGGGCGACGATAGGTCGCGGCGGGAGCTGTTGTCATGGGACCGGGTGCGCGGGCAGAGCTGCCGAGGGCGCCGGCCGGCCGATCGTGTGTCGCTGCAGGGCCGCCGGCCCCGGCGGACGGCAGCGCCGGCCTCGCGGGAGCGCCTTCCGCCCCGTGGGCAGTTCCAGGGGAGCGATGGTAAGTCATTGGCAATGCGTGGGAAGGCCATTCCGACCGGGCGGCAGTGGCCCCAAGTGCGCCGGCAGCGGCTGCATCCCCGGCGGCGGGGCGGTCTACCGGTCCGGACGGCCCGGGCACTCGAGCGTAAGCACCGGGGGCGCCGACGAAAGCCCGTGCAGCCGCGACAGCCGCACTCCCGGGCGCGTGGGCCGTGCCGGCAGGCGGGTGGGCAAGCACCGCAGCTCGCCCCGCCGCCGGCGCGGGGGCGCCGGCGGCCTGACTGACCCGGTCGTCAGGAGGTGCGGGGGCAGGTGTCCGGCTGGCAGGACGGTCGTGTCCGCGCTCCCGGACACCGCGCAGCGCCCGGCACCCGTCGGCGGGGCCCCCCTCCCCGGGCACCACGGCGCCGCGTGCGCATGGGGCACGCGGCGCCGCGCCGGGCTAGTTCCCGGCCCGGAGGAAGTTCACGTCGCGGAGCCTCTGGATTGCCACCGCGTGGTCGCGGGGATCGCCGCCACCCCGGTGCTGGAGGTTCACGAACAGGGTCTTGTTGGAGAGGCTGAGATAGACCCCGGTCGGCTCGGCGTCGCAGTCGGTGATGGTGAAGAACCGCTCGGCCGGCAGCGCCACGGCGGCGCTGTTCCGGTTGTACGGGGCGAACCAGACGTCGTCGCCCAGGGTCTTGCCGGTGGCGGCGCTCCCGCCCGGATCCTCGGTGATGTAGAGGTTCCCGGCCTTGTCGAGGGCGAGATTGTCCGGGGCAGTGAAGTCGACGGGAGCGTTGACGCCGTTGCGGACGTAGTCGCTCACGAACACCTGACCCTGCGGGCCCGGCTTGAGGTTGATGGCGATCACGCGATTCTCGCCGGTCAGCGCCACGTACAGGATGTTGTTGCCCCGCTGGTCGCTGCCGGTGCTGGTGCCGATCTCGACATCCTCCGGCCGGGAGTAGCCCGTGGCGCCCTTGGCGGCGGCCTCGGCAAGGGAGTTGATCTCGGAGGCGGCGCTGTCGAGCAGCACCCACTGGGCCCAGCCGGTCCGGTCGCCCAGGTCGGTCACGATCTGCAGGGCGTAGAGCTTGCCGCTGGAGAGATCGTTCCGGCGATTGGGCACGAAGCGGTAGATGTAGCCCGGGCCGGTCTCGGAGATGCCGTAGAGGTTGCCCTTGTTGTCGAACCGCAGCCCCTCGTGGGCGCGGGCCCCGACGGCCTGCCGCACCCACGAGGCCCCGGTGGCCGGATCGATCTCATAGACGTGCCCGCCCTCGGCGAGCGGCTGGGTCGGATCCTTGAGGGCCGAGGCGGTGACCTCCTCCGCCGCGATGAGGGTACCCCACGGGGTCCAGGCGATGCCGTCGAAGCGCTCCCAGTCGGCGCGCTCGGCCACGATCGAGGTGAGGCCGGACACCAGGTCGGTCACCGAGACGCCGGCATTGGCGCCGATCTCGTGGGCCCGGTAGAGGAACTGGCCACGGTTCCGGCCGGTCTCGTTCACCGTGTTCATGTCGGGGAGATCGGGGAACCCGGTGCCCTCGAAGGCCACGATGCTGCTGGTGTACCCGGCGGGCAGCACGATCTGCTGGCTGGTGCCGCCAGCGACGCAGGCGGCCGACGTCGGGATCGGGAGGAAGGGCAGGGTCTGGCCGGCGGGGACCTGCGAGAGCACCGGGCCATTCTCAGCGAACGCCGGCGCTCCGGCGCCGGGACCAGGGAGGGTGTCGGGGGAGCAGGCGACGAGGGTCGCCGCCGAGGCGAGGAACGCCCCGACCAGCGAAAGGCGCCGAGGAGTGTGCATGGTGCGGTCTCCATCAGTAAGGGAGGAAGTCGGGAGAGAGACCATGCAGAGTCGGCGACCCGCGTAACGGGGGCGTGGCGGGTCGGATGGTGATCGGGTATCGGTTGAGTCTCTTCGGCCTGGGTGGGGGCCAGGTGCGAGATATCCGAGGGCATTCTCCACTGCCGGGGTGCCTGGGGCGGGTTCCCGGCAGGAGACCGCGGGTGCCGGCGAGCACGCGGCGAGTCTCCGCGTGACCATGGGAGGTGGGCGTGTGCCCGCCCGGAGCACCGGGCGCTTCCTGTGCCCATCGCGCCGCGTCGCTACCTTTTCTGCTCGTCCACTGACCCAGGCTTCCGAGGACCGCATGGCCCGCCCCTCCCCCGCCCCGCACCGTTCCCTCTGGCTCGAGGAGGTGGCCGGTGACGCGCCCGATGCGCCGGCGCTCAGCGGCGCCGCCCGCGCCGACGTGGCGATCGTGGGCGGCGGCTACGTGGGACTGTGGACCGCCCTCCGGATCAAGGCGCTGGAGCCGGCCTGCGACGTGGCGGTGCTGGAGCAGGACATCTGCGGGGGCGGGGCCTCGGGCCGCAACGGCGGCTTCGTGCTGGCCTGGTGGCCCAAGCTCTCCACCCTGGCGGCCCTGCTCGGCGATGCCGAGGCCATCCGCCTGTGCCAGGCGTCGGAAGACGCGATCGACGAGATCGACCAGTTCTGCCGCGCCCACGGCATCGACGCGGACTTCCGCCACGGCGGCTGGCTGTGGACCGCCACCAGCCAGGCCCAGCTGGGCGCCTGGGACGCGGTGCTGCGGATCTGCGCCCGCGCCGGGGTGAGCCCGTACACCGCGCTCGACCCGCGCGAGGTGGCGGCCCGGAGCGGCTCGCCGGTGCACCTGGCCGGGGTGCTGGAGGCCAAGGCCGCGATCGTGCAGCCGGCGGCGCTGGCGCGCGGGCTGCGCCGGGTGGCACTCGCGCGCGGCGTTCGCATCTACGAACACACCCAGGTGCACCGCCTGGGACGCGGGCGACCGGTGCAGCTCGCGACCGCGCGGGGCACCCTCACCGCCGACCGGCTGGTGATCGCCACCAACGCGTGGGCCGCGAGCCTGCGGGAGCTGTGGATGTCCCTTGCGGTCATTTCCAGCGACCTGGTGGCCACCGCGCCGGTGCCCGAGGAACTCGACCGCCTGGGCTGGAACCGCGACCTCTCCATCACCGATTCGCAGACGATGGTGGACTACTACCGGCTGTCCCGCGACGGGCGGGTGGTGTTCGGGAAGGGCGGCTGGACCATCGCCTTTGGAGGGGTGATCCGCGCGGCCTTCGACCGGAGCGCCGCGCGCGCCGCCGAGGTGACCGCCGACCTGCACCGCTACTACCCGAGCCTCCGGGACGTGCCGATCACCCACGACTGGTCGGGGCCGATCGACCGCTCGCCGATGGGCTTCCCGCTCTTCGGCCACCTGGGGGGGCGGGAGCACATCGTCTACGGCGTGGGGTGGAGCGGGAACGGCGTGGGGCCCAGCGTGATCGGCGGGAAGATCCTGGCCAGCCTGGCCCTCGGCCGCCGGGACGAATGGAGCGCGTCGCGGCTGGTGGACTGCCACCAGGGCTACTTCCCCCCCGAGCCGGTGCGCTTCCTCGGCGCCCACTTGGTGCGGGCCGCGGTGGCGCGGCGGGAGCGGGCGGACAACGCCGACCGGACCGCGCACTGGCTGGTGCGGCGGATCGCGGCGCTGGCGCCCGCGGGGCTGGAGGACAAGGAGTAGGCGGCGCGGCGAATGTCACGCCCCAGGCCGCACCGTGGGGGTCACTCCGGCTCGGGCGCGCACTCCCCTTCCCACTCATCACCGTACTCGTCGGTCAGGTGCTCCAGACTCTGTTCCGCTTCGAGCCGGAAGAGCCGGCTGGCGCGCGGGGTGAAGTACCTCGTCCACCGTCCGATGGCCCACTCCTCGCGCAGCGCCGCGTCCGGTTCACCCGCCCCGATCAGCTCCGCCCTGGCGCCCAGCGCATCCGCGGACATCGGGTCCAGCCCGAGTTCCCCGGCCACCGCATTGAGTGCGGCGAGCGGATCGGCCCGCGCCACCTCATACCGCAGCATCGTCGGCGTGGGGCCCTCGATGCGGCCATCCTCGATGGCGCCCAGCGTTCCGAAGTAGGCGCTCACCGCCTCATCCCACAGGTGGGCGCCGTAGCGGACCCAGTCGTAGTCGGCCAGCAGGAGGCCGGGCCGGCGTTCGAGCACCTCGGCGGGATCGGCCCGGAAGCATCGATACAGCTCGGGCATACGGCTGCCCTCGCCCGGCGTGGCAAGGAAGCGGCGCAGGGCCAGTCCCTCCGCACGGAGTTGCCGGATGGTCCACGCCACGAGGACGTCCCGGCCGTCCCGCAGCACCTGGAACTCCGGCGCCCGGGCGGTACCGGTGCCCGCAACGACGATGCGCCCCAGGTGCGTGGCCCCCGGTTTGCCGCCTGCCGCGCCGTGTGTGGCGGGGGGGGCCGCCGGCTCCAGGGGAGGAGTGGTGCCTGGCGCACGACCGAGCGGCCCCAGGCGATCGGGAGGGTCGGCCACCGTGATGGCCGGATGGAGCGAGACCAGGCGGCCGAGCCAGTCCATCCCACTGCACGGGAAGCCCGCGATCGAGAAGGAAGCCGTCATGGCCTGATCGTACCACCTGGGCGGTGGAACGCCAGCCCCTCGGGCTATGGTCGCGCCGCCATCCGCTCCCCGGGGCTGGCGTGACCGGCTTGGATCGACTGCGGCTGTATGACCTGAGACATTCGAGCGCAACGTTGGGCTTGGACGCGGGCGAGGACCTGAAGACGGTCTCGGAGCGCTTGGGCCACAGCACCATCAAGCTCACCGCCGACACCTACGCCCATGTGCAGGAGAGCATGAAGCGCCGCTCGGCCGATGCGCGCGAGGCGCTGCTGTTCGGCGCCCCGGGCACCGCTGCGGCCCGGTAACACTACCGCCCCGGGGCAGCCTCGCCCGGGGCGGTTGCACGAGAGCGCTGCACACCTACGCAGCTATGGGTCCCGGCTCACTCACCCGGGCCGCAGACGGTCCCTTCGTTGGCCTTGGTCTGCACGACCGTTCCGTTGTACGAGAGTTGGACGGTGCCCGTGGCAGAAGTTGTGAAATAGGTGTCCTTGAAGCTCTGGCCGGCGGCGGGGACGGCCACAGCGAAGGTCTTGCTTTCTGCAGCGCCCACGACCGCATAGGTGACCTTCACCCGAATGTCGCCGGAGTTGCGAATCCGAAACCGATTGCCGCATCGGTAGGACATCGTCAATGCATTCGGAAGCAATGGGGTTGCTGCTGGCTTCCGATAGTAGAGTTGAGCTCGAATGAACCGGGCGGCAGCCTGCACAACTGGCGCAGACGATGCTGACGCCAATTGGGCAAGGGTGGTGCCAATTTCATCGGCCGCGTTGGCGGCAAGCGGCGATGTAGTGAGCGTCGCCTTGAAGCTCGGTTCGCCGGAGAGCTGCCCGGCGCCACCTGAAATAGCCAAGTCAAGCTGCCCGGGTACCGCTACATATGAAGAATCCAAGTAGGTCACCAATACCTGGAGAGCCGCGAGGCGCAGGCGCAAGACGTAGGAGTTACTTGCGGCGATTGGGCGCACCGCAGCAAGTACCCGGCTGTCGCGCAGGTACCTGCTTGCCTCTACAAGTGCGTTCAGCGTGGTATCGTCCGCCGCAAACCCCGCCCATGCCCCGGCCACAATCGATGGGCCAGTGACGCCACACGCCTTCAGACCCGAGATGCCAGAGCGCAGCGTCACAGGCAGGGCAGCTCTCTGGGCGGCAGCCAGACATGCTGCGTGGAGTGAGGAATCGGTGGCTTCCCGCACCTGGGCGGCGGCACCGTGGCTCCAGAAGAACACCCCAACCAGTCCAGCGCAGAAGCGCAATGTGTGCGTCATTGTGACCGGAGGCCTAGTAGTTGTAGATGAAATTGCAGGACGATGATCCGTCATCTGGGACGCGAAACGCATTTCGGATAGGATCGTTGTCGAATGCCGCCGATTGCTGAAGCGCAAGGGCGCCAATCATCGAGGCAGCGTCAAAAGGGTCGCGCACACCATTCTGCAACAATAGTCCTTCGGTTAGTCTTGCGCCGATGGAGTCGACCGACGCCCTGAAGATGGCGACGTGAGAGTCCAGGTTCGTGGGCGGAAAGCCCTCATGCAACTTGATGTCAGGGATGATCGAAATGACGCGCGCCTGACTGCAATGACCAGTGGTTAGCTGGTGTTGCCAGAACTCTGACCCCACGCTAAGAGCAATGCCGTCATATGCAACATCAGCGGCCGTAAGAATAGGAATATCATCGTAGACGGCCAAGCCGTCGTTCGGGCCCCCAACGACAAAGAAGGGATTGCCACCCTGCAGCCTGGACCCCAGCCAGCTCCGACCTAGCAACGTGTCAGAAATAGGGTGCCCAGTCAGTCGATTCTCCGCAGTAACATCTCTCGCAGCCTGATGTTGGGCGAGCTTCGCACTCCAGTCTCGCGGTTGCACGACAATGGCGACCGAGGCTACCTCGGGTGTACCAGCAACAGTCCCGGCTACCGAGACAGTACCACTTACCACTACGGGCCCGCTCCACTGCGTCGAACTAGCCGTGGCCGCGGGCCGAACTACGGGATTGGTCAGCGAGTCACTCGTAAAGGTCCACCCGCTAACTGCTGGAGCCGATCCATCAGTATTCGAGGCAGTACAGGTTACGGACGCCTCGCGGATCGGGGCAATCACATCACACGACAGCTGAAACAAGCCGTCTGGGCTCTGACCTACCCCGCCGCCCGGAGGCGGGCACTGCGGGGATGGGATATCCGGGTTGCAGATGACGGCCCCTGTGTGGCCCGGGCCGGGCCGCTCCTCGGTCGTCGGAGTACAGGCGATCAGCGCAGCCGAGGCAAGCAGCAAACTGACCCTGGCCACGTTGGCCAGCACTGATACGCGAGGCGTCATCACGATTCACTCTGATCAAGGAAGAGAGACCGAGTATGGCAAGCCACAGTTGATGAATCGTTGACCCGAGGACACTGCACAGCTTGTAGCGGCGGTGGATAGCCGAAAGGTAGCACCAGCCGCGCCACGCCACCGGCGACTCGGGTCACGGGCTCCCATGGCCCTGCCGGGTCCGCTCAGCCGCCACGGCGGCTACCCCCCAAACCCGGGCCCAACCCGGGCCCAACCAGGCCATCAATGCCAGCGGGCCGCCCATCCATCGAGCGGCCCGCCGCGCCTAACCGGATTCCGTCCAACGTCTTCTAGAATGCTCGGGGTGGGTCTCGAACCCACACGGGGGTTACCCCCCAAGGGATTTTAAGTCCCTTGCGTCTGCCAGTTTCGCCACCCGAGCGACGACCCAGAAGCTAGTCCGCCACGCGCGGGGCGAAAGGGGAACGGGCCACGGGGACTGAGCACGCGATGGCAGCAGCCATCGGGCGCCGAACACCCCGTCCCTACCGCGACCCCACGCGCCGCGCCACCGCGGTGGTCGAGTCGACCTGGTCGCGGACGTCGATCCGCACCACCTGGCCATCGCGCCGGATGAACTCGAACAGGAGTGTCGGGTCCACGTCGTAGACGTCGGGGCCCTCGCTCGGGTAGTGCCAGCGCGGGATGAACCAGTCGGGCCGGATGCGCACCATCACGAACGGCATGGTGTCTCCCACCACCCACTGGCCGTACATCGCGCCGTCGTGATGCGTCACCAGGAACGGCTCCGGCGTGGCCGTGTCGCCCGGCGTCACCTCCCGGTACTCGTACCGCCCGAGGTATGGGGCCGCGTCCGCCGCGGAGAGGTCGATCCGGTACCGTGATTCCACCGTGATGCGCACGGCCACCCGGGTGGTGCCCCACTGCATGGCCAGGGTGCCGCCCTGCGGCCGGAGCTCGGGCCACCACCACAGCAGGGCATCGGCGTACGGCGCCTCCACCGTCCGGACTGGGAAGCGATACTGCCCCGCGATCGAGTCGGGCCGGTCCTCGTGGAAGCGGCGGTGCCGCGGGTCGAGGATGAGGGTCCACTCCCCCGACGGGCGCACCACCAGCCACACCGAGTAGCGTCCCTTGCTGACCGGATGGCCGTCCAGGGTGAAGTCCCGCCCGGCATCGAGCGTGGTGGCCCAGTCGGCACCCGGGGTCCACACCTCGCCCCACTTCACCACTCTGCCGAACAGGCCCTCGCGCCCACGCGAGCGGGGCCGCGAGTACTCGAGGGCGAACCGGGCGCCGTCGATGACCTGGGTGACGGTGCCCGGCTCGCTGGCGCGGGACTGGCCGGGGAGGGCGGCGGGGAGGGCGAGGAGGGCGAGACACGCCGAGAGGGGGTGACGCATGCGCGTGAGTTCCGGAGAGGGTTGAAAGAAGGGGGGCGGACTACTTCTCGCTCCGCACGCCGGCCGCCGCCTTGGTGACCCAGGCCGCGGGGAGCCGCCCGAACGCCTCGCGATACTCCGCCTGCACGGCGGTGAGCATCCCGCGTTCGCTGGCCTCGGGAGCCAGCGCGATCACCGCCCCGCCCCAGCCGGCGCCGGTGAGCCGCGCGCCGTAGGCGCCGTGGCGCACCAGCGCGTCGACCAGCAGGTCGGCCTCGGGGCAGCTTGACTGGTAGTCGTCCCGCAGCGAGGCATGGCCCGCCACGAGCAGGGTGCCGGCAGTGACGAGATCCCGCCGGGCGAGCGCCGCGGCGGCGCGGCGGGTCCGGTCGGTCTCGGTGACCACGTGCCGCAGCCGCAGGCTGAACGGCGGGGGCAGCTCGCGCACGAGGGTGGCCAGGTCATCGTACGGGACATCGGCCAGGGTCCGCGGGGCGGGCCCGCGACGCGCCACCAGCTTGAGGGCTTCCTCGCACTCGCGGCGGCGGGTGTTGAGTTCGCCGCCCGTGAGGCGGTGCGCCACGCCGGTCTCGAACACCCACACGCGGCTGGGCAGCGGCACGTGCTCGAGCCGCGCGGTGGCGGTCTCGAACAGCAGCGCGTAGCCGCGCCTGGCGAGGGCGGAGATGGTCTGGTCCATCCGTCCGCACTTGACGCCCACCTCGTCGTGCTCGGCGTGGTAGGCCACCTCCGCCAGCGTCTCGGGAGGCACCCGGCGGCCGGCGAGCCCGGTGAGCGCGCGCGCCACCGACACGGTGAGCGCCGCCGAGCTGGAGAGCCCCGCCCCGATCGGCACCGTGCTGGCCACGGCGAGCTGCGCGCCCCGGGGCGCCAGGCCGGCGCGACCGAGCACGCGGATGACCCCGGCCACGTAGCCGGTCCAGTGGTCGCCCAGGGGCGCCTCCGGATCGAGGGCGTGCACCGTGCCATCCACCGCCGACACCACGCGCCATCCCTCGCCGTGCGCGGCCACGACTGCCGTGCGCCGCTCGATGGCAAGGGGCAGCACCGGGCCCCCATTGTAGTCGAGGTGTTCGCCGATCAGGTTGACCCGGCCCGGGGCCGACACCAGGACGGTCGGGGCGCTTCCAAACCGCTCCCGAAAGAGCGATGTTGCCTGTCGCACGGGCGACGCCGGTCCGCGTTGCAGACTGTCCTCCCGGAGGTTTCTTGGTTCGGTCCCTGCGGCTGCTCGCCGCGGTCACCCTGCTGTGGCCCACCACCCTCGCCGCCCAGCTCGAACCGCTCGGGGCGCCCAAGGGCACCCTGCGGTTCGACCTCGGCGGCCTGTTCCAGAGCGCCGACCGCACCTTCCTCGACGGCCGGACCCAGGACTACCTCGCCGACTTCGGCGGCTCGGCGTTCGGCGCCAACCGCCTGCCCTTCCTGGCCCCGACCGACTCGGTGCTGCGCCAGGTGCTCGGGCAGTCGGGCTACCGCCTGCATCTCGGCCGCCAGCGGAGTCACGGCCAGCTCACCATCGGCAGCGGCATCATCGGCGGCGCGCTGGGGCTCACGTCGAAGCTGACGCTGTTCGCCCGGGTTCCCCTGGTCACCACCCGGGTGCAGGCCCGGCTGGCGCTCGATTCCACCAGCGCCGACGGCGGGCTCAATCCCGCCCATCCCGCGCTCGGCAACAGCCTGGACCAGGGCCGGGCCACCACGTTCTTCACCACCTTCGACGCCGCGCTCGCCGACCTCGGCGCACGCATCAGCGGGGGAAGCTACGCCGGGAATCCCTCCCTCGATAGCCTCGCGCGCGACATCCAGGCCCGCGCCGCCGTGCTGCGCGACCAGCTCGCCACGATCACCACCGACCCGCTCAGCGCCTCGTACTTCCTGCCCAGCACCACCAGCCCCACCGGCCTGGCGCTGACCAGCCTGATCCGCGGCCTCAGCGACACGCTGGTGACGACGCTCGGCGTGGGCACCGCCCTCGCGGACCCGGTGCTGGCCAACAACCGGCTCACCGACGCCGAGTTCGGGGGGTTCCTGACCGACCTGGCCGGGCCCATCGCCGCCTTTCCGCTGGCGGAGTCCAAGATCCAGCGCGCCGGCGACATGGACGTGGGCGCGGTGTACACGCTGATCGACCGGTGGGACCGGCGGGGCGCGCGGCCGGGCGGCCTGCGGCTGGCGGTCACCGGCACCCTCCGGCTCCCGACCGGCCAGCGCGACAACCCCGCGGTGCTGACCGACGTGGGCACCGGGAACGGCCGCTACGAGGCCGGCGTCACCGGCACCGCCGACGTGGGCCGCGGGCGCTGGGGCGCGCGGTTCACCGGGGGCTACACGGTCCGCTTCGCCTCGCTCCGGGTCAAGCGGGTGGCGCTGCCGAGCCAGCCCTACGCGCTCGCGGGGCGGCTGGCCAACATCACCTACAACGCCGGCGACGTGCTGAGCGTCGGCGCCCAGCCCTTCTTCCGGCTGGCGCCGCTGTTCGCCCTCTCGGGCTCGGTGGATTACTGGCGCAGCGGCGCGGACGCGGCGAGCTACTACCGTGCCACGGACGCCATCCCCGGCGTCTCCGCCGGCGACCTCGCCGCCGACTCCCGCCGCAGCGCGCTGGCGCTGGGCATCGGGGTGAGCTACGTGGGCCGCGCCGCGCACGAGTGCGAGCCGCGCCGTCCCTGCGGCCTCCCGATCGATGCCACCTGGCGCTATACCAGCGTGTACGCCGCCACCGGCGGGCGGGTGGAGAAGTTCCGCACCACGCGGCTGGAGATCCGATGGTACCAGCGCCTCTGGCGGTAAGCGGATGAGCGGCCCCGGCGACCGGCCCAGCCTGGCCAACCGGATCCGCACCGCGGAGTTCCGCTCGGTGGCGGTGAGCGGCCTCTTCGTCCTGGCCGTGCTGTACACGCTGCACCTGGCCCGCGACCTCGTCCTGCCGATCGTCCTCGCGATCTTCCTCTCCCTGCTGCTCCTCCCGGTGGTCCGCCTGCTGCGCCGGCTGCGGGTGCCCGCGGCGGCCGCGCCGGCGCTGGTCCTGCTGCTGCTCGTGTCCGGCGGCGCCACGGCGCTCTACAATCTGTGGTCGCCGGCCACCGAATGGGTGGCCCGCGCGCCGCAGGACCTCAAGGTGCTGCAGGGCAAGGTGCGCCGGATCATCCGGTCGGTGGAACAGGTCACCCGCACCGCGGCGCAGGTGGACGAGATCACCGACGTGGCCGGCTCCGACGCGCCACAGGTGGCACTCAAGCAGCCCAGCCTCTCGGAGACCATCTTCGGCGGGGCGTGGCACCTGCTGGCGGGGGGGCTGGTGGTGCTGGTGCTGGCGTACTTTTTCCTGGCCTCCGGCGACCACTTCCTGCGGAAGCTGCCCCGGGTGATGCCGCGCGAGGAAGCCGACCGCGTCATCGCGATCGTCCAGGAGACCGAGTCGCAGATCTCCCGCTACCTGCTGGCCGTGACGCTCATCAACCTCGGGCTCGGCGTGGTGAGCGGCGTGGTCTTCGCGCTCCTCGGCATGCCCACCCCGGTGCTGCTCGGCGTGCTCGCGGCCACCCTCAACTTCGTGCCCTACGTCGGGCCCATCACCATGGCGGTGCTGCTCGTGATGGTGGCGCTGGTGAGCTTCCCCGAGCCGGGCCAGGCGGTGGCCCCACCGCTGGCCTACCTCGCGCTGCACGCCCTCGAGGCGAACTTCCTCACCCCGCACCTGCTGGGCCGCCGGCTGCCGCTCTCGCCGGTGGTGATCTTCGTCGGCTTCCTGTTCTGGTGGTGGCTGTGGGGCGTGGCCGGCGCCATCCTCGCGGTGCCGATCATGGTGACGATCAAGATCGCCTGCGACCGGACGGAGGGGCTGGGGGAGGTCGGGGAGCTGCTGGGGAGGTAGGGGAACGGGAAATGGGAGGCGTGGAGCGGGAACGGCGGAACTCGGCCTGCCTCGTACTACCGCCACTCCCTCGGGCCCGGGTCGCGGCTGCGCCGCTCCCGAAGGGCCCTCGGTCGCCGCCCTACCGCCTTACCGCATCCCCGAGCAGGGCCGCCGCGTGCTGGCGTGCGGTGGCGGCGTCGGCATCGCCGAGCATGCGGGCGATCTCGGTGACGCGGTCCTCGCCGTGGATCTGCTGCACGTCGCTGGTGGCCAGGCCGCGCCGGGCCACCTTGCTCACCACCAGGTGCCGTTCGGCCCGGGCGGCGATCTGCGGCAGGTGGGTGATGACCAGCACCTGCCGGCGCGCGGCCACCTCCGCCAGCGCGGCCCCCACCTCCGCCCCCACCTCGCCGCCGATCCCGGCGTCGATCTCGTCGAAGACCAGCGTCGGCACCTGGTCGTGCCGCGCCAGCACCACCTTGAGGGCGAGCATGATGCGCGAGAGTTCGCCCCCGGAGGCCGCGCGGGCGAGCGCCCGCGGCTCGAGCCCGGCGTTGAGCCGGACCATGAACGTCACGCCCTCCTGCCCCGACGATTCCACCCGTCCCAGCGGCGCCAGCTCCACGTCGAGCTTTCCGCCCGCGAGCCCCAGCTGCGGCAGCAGCCGGGACACTCCACGCGCCAGCCGGGCACCGGCCTCCTTCCGCTTGGCGCTCAGCGCGTCGGCGGCGGCCTGTGCCGCCCCCTCGGCCGCCACCCGGCGCGCCGCCAGCTGGCGCAGGTCGAGGTCGGCGGTGTCGAGCAGGTCGAGCTCGCGCGCGGCCTCGGCGCGGGTGGCAAGGACGGCATCGAGGGTGGTGCCGTGCTTCTGCTTGAGCCGGTAGAGCACGTCGCGGCGCCGTTCCACCTCGGTCAGGCGGGCGGGGTCCTCCTCCAGGCCATCGGCGTAGGCCTGGGCCAGCCGGGCCAGCTCGGTGAGCCCGGCGTAGGCGCCGTCGAGCAGCTCGCGCCAGGGGGTGACCGTCGCGTCGATGCGCTCCAGCCCGCCGAGCAGCCGGTCGGCCTGGCCGAGGGCGGGGAGGGTGCCGCCCTCCTCGTCGTCCAGCAGGGCGGCAAGCCGTCGCGCCTGCTCGGCCAGGGTGCCGGCGTGGCCCAGGCGGCGGGCCTCGAGGTCGAGGGCCTCGTCCTCGCCGGCGGCGAGCTTCGCGTCGTCGATCTCCTGCACCACGTGCCGCAGGTAGTCGGCGCGGCGGCGCACCTCGTCGCGCTTCTCGCCGAGGGCGTGCTCTTCCGCGCGGAGCTGGCTCACGCTGCGCCAGGCGTCCTCGAGGGCGGCGCGCTCGGGGAGCGCGCCCGCGAAGGCGTCGAGGATGTCGCGCTGGGCGTCGGGGTGGAGCAGCGACTGGGTCTCGTGCTGGCCGTGGAGGTCCACCACCAGGCTGCCCAGGCGGGCCAGGGTGCCGATGGTGGCCGGGCTGCCGTTCACCCAGGCGCGGGAGCGGCCGTCGGCGCCGATCTCCCGCCGGACCACCAGGCGGCCGTCCTCGGGCTCGAGGCCCAGCTCCTCCAGCCGGCGACGCAGCGTGGCGTCGGCCACCTCGAGGGCGCCCTCGACGGCGGCGCGCTGGGCGCCGGGGCGCACCTGGGTGCTGTCGGCGCGGGCGCCGAGGAGGAGGGCCACCGCGTCCACCAGCATGGACTTGCCGGCCCCGGTCTCGCCGGTGAGGGCGTTGAGGCCGGGGCCGAGCTTGAGGGTGACGTCCGCGATGGTGACGAGATCCCGGACGCGGAGCTCGGTGATCACCGGATCACCTCGCGCTCGGAGAGGTCGCCCCAGTTGAGCTTCTGGCGCATGCGGGTGAAGTACCCGTCGCCGCCGAGCCGGACCAGCAGCACGCAGGTGGTGGCGCGGCGGACGTACACCCGGTCGCCCACGGCCAGGGTGGTGCCCAGCTGGCCGTCGTAGGAGACCAGCAGGTCGTCGGCACCGGGGGAGAGCGGCTCGGTGCAGATGGTGGCGTCGGGCGGCACCACCACCGGGCGCACCGCCAGGGTGTGGGCGCAGACCGGGGTGATGATCATCGCCTCGACGCCGGGGGCCACGATGGGGCCGCCGGCCGAGAGGGAATAGGCGGTGGATCCGGTGGGGCTGGCGATGACCACGCCATCGGCGCTGTAGGGGCCGAGTTCCTCGCCGTCGACGCTGAGC
>Ga0268298_10001115_pt1 | contig 32445 bp, 26 predicted proteins | sample WWTPWeurt_MetaG_FD_194462 | JGI IMG/M metagenome (GOLD analysis project Ga0268298, IMG submission 194462) | Activated sludge microbial communities from WWTP in Nijmegen, Gelderland, Netherland - WWTP Weurt | ecosystem: Engineered > WWTP > Aerobic digester > Activated sludge | place... | reverse complement strand
GCTGGGCGCCCGAATCCGGCGAGAGGATGTAGATCCCGCCGTTCTTGTCATCCGCGCCCGACGCGGCGAGCACCATGCCTTCGCTCATTCCGAACTTCATCTTGCGCGGTGCGAGGTTGGCGACCATCACCGTCAGGCGGCCGACCAGCGCGGCCGGATCGTAGGCCGACTTGATGCCGGCGAAGACCTGGCGCGGTTTTTCCTCGCCGATGTCGAGCGACAGGCGGATCAGTTTCTCGGCACCTTCGACATGGCCGGCGTCCACAATCTTCGCGATGCGCAGCTCGACCTTCATGAAGTCGTCGATGCTGATGTGCGGGCCGCTCTCGGCGGCAGCGGTAGCAACGGCCACGGCTTTCTCCTGTTTCTCTGCGTGTTTCTGCGGTGCCGGCTCGGTCGGAGCCAGCGATTCCTTGTTGGCGTCCACCAGCGCGACGACCTGCTTCGGGTCGATGCGCGTCATCAGGTGGCTGTACGCGTTGATGGCATGGCCGGCCGGCAGGGCGGTGGCGGCGTCGGCCCAGGTCAGCGGCGCGATGCCGAGGAAGCCCTCGACGGCGGCGGCCACCGTCGGCAGCACCGGCTTCAGGTACAGCGTCAGCAGGCGGAAGGCCTCGATGGCTTCCGAGCAGGCGGCGTGCAGTTCGGCTTCCTTGCCTTCCTGCTTGGCGAGCTCCCACGGCTTGCGGTCATTGACCACAACGTTGGCGGCATCGGCCAGTGTCATCACTTCGCGCAGCGCGCGGCCGAAGTCGCGGTCTTCGTAGGCGGCGGCAATGCTGTCGGCAGCCTCGCGCAGTGGCTTCAGCCAGGCGGCATCGGTATTGCCGAGCTTGCCGTCGAACTTCTTGCTGATGAAGCCGGCGCAGCGGCTGGCGATGTTAACGTACTTGCCGACGAGGTCGGAATTGACGCGCGCGACGAAGTCCTCGAGGTTGAGGTCGATGTCTTCCATCGTGCCGTTCAGCTTGGCGGCGTAGTAGTAGCGCAGCCATTCCGGGTTGAGGCCGGTCTTCAGGTAGCTCTCGGCGGTGATGAAGGTGCCGCGCGACTTCGACATCTTGGCGCCGTCCACCGTCAGGAAGCCGTGCGCGAAGATCTTGCTCGGCGTGCGGTAGCCGGCGTGCTCCAGCTCGGCCGGCCAGAACAGCGCGTGGAAATAGAGGATGTCCTTGCCGATGAAGTGATACAGCTCGGTCGTCGAGTCCGGCTTGAAGTACTCGTTGAAGTCGAGCCCCTGCTTGCCGCACAGGTTTTTGAATGAGCCCATGTAGCCGATCGGCGCATCCAGCCACACATAGAAATACTTGCCCGGCGCATCCGGGATCTCGAAGCCGAAGTAGGGCGCATCGCGCGAGATGTCCCAGTCGGTGAGCTTGTTCTCGCCCTCGGCGCCCAGCCATTCCTGCATCTTGTTGGAAGCCTCGGATTGCAGGCGGCCCGGCTCGCGCGTCCAGCGACGCAGGAAGGCCTGGCACTTCGGGTCGGACAGCCTGAAGAAGTAGTGGTCCGAGTTGCGCAGTTCCGGCTTGGCGCCGGACACGGCCGAGTACGGATCCTTCAGGTCGTTCGGCGTGTAGGCCGCACCGCAGCTTTCGCAGTTGTCGCCGTACTGGTCCTTGGCGCCGCACTTCGGGCATTCGCCCTTGATGAAGCGGTCCGGCAGGAACATCTGCTTTACCGGGTCGTAATACTGCTCGATGGTGCGCACCTCGATCAGCCCGGCCGCCTTCAGCTTGCCGTAGATGTCTTCGGCGCAGGCGCGGGTCTCGGGCGAGTGCGTGGTGTAGTAGTTGTCGAAGCCGACATGGAAACCGGCGAAGTCGCGCGAATGCTCGCCATGCACGCGCTCGATCAGCGCCTCCGGCGTGATCCCTTCCTTCTCGGCGCGCAGCATGATCGGCGTGCCGTGCGTGTCGTCGGCGCAGACGTACCAGCACTCATTGCCGCGCATCTTCTGGAAGCGCACCCAGATATCGGTCTGGATGTACTCGACGAGATGGCCGAGGTGGATCGCGCCGTTGGCGTAGGGCAGGGCGGAGGTGACGAGGATCTTGCGGGACATGGGGTGGGGCCGGAATGGGGGGAAAGGTGCAATTCTACCAAAGCGTTGGATTCCAATTCTTTGCTCGTCGAAGACTTCGTTGAATCTGCTAGACTTTTGGCATGCCAACCGTTCTGACCGTTCTCGGTTTCCGTTTTTTCTTCTTCAGCGGCGAAGGGGCCGAGCCGCCTCATATCCACGTCGAGCACGGAGACAAGGTGGCAAAGTACTGGTTGAACCCGGTTAGTCTGGCGATGTCCGAAGGTTTCAGAAGCCACGAGTTGAACAAGCTGCGGGCCTTGGTTATCGAGCATCGGGCGCTTTTTCTGGAGAAATGGCATGAGCACTTTGGCGGTTAAGCTGGACCCGCACGCGATCGACGTGATGATCGACGAGGCGGCGCTGCACTTCGTGCTGGCTGACGGTCGGGAAATTTCGGCGCCGCTGGAGTGGTTCCCCCGTCTGCGCGACGCTTCGGCGGCGCAGCGTACCAACTGGCGCCTGATCGGCCGGGGCGTGGGCGTGCATTGGCCGGACATTGACGAAGACATTGCAGTCAGTACGCTGATGAAAAACCACTGAGATTGATTGACCGAAGCGTGCAGGCCGGGAATCCCCGGCCTTTTCGTTTGTGCGCGTGATGGCACTCCACAAAATCAGTTAGAATTCACCTATACCGTACAAAATTACTCGGGTATTTCCAGGAGCTAAAGCAATGGCTGTCACCGTCGAGGCCGTCAAGGCCGCCCTGCAGGGCCTTATCGATCCCAATACGCAGAAGGACTACGTCGCCGGCAAGTCGGCGAAGAACATCAAGGTCGACGGCGATGACATTTCCGTCGACATCGAGCTGGGCTATCCGGCCAATTCGCAGATCGACGGCGTGCGCAAGCAGGTAATCGGCGCGCTGAAGGCGATTCCGGGTGCGGGCAATGTCAGCGCCAACGTTTTCGTGAAGATCGTTTCGCACGCGGTGCAGCGCGGGCTGAAGCCGCTGCCGGGCGTGAAGAACATCATCGCCGTGGCCTCGGGCAAGGGCGGCGTGGGCAAGAGCACGACGGCGGTTAACCTGGCGCTGGCACTGGCACAGGAAGGCGCCAAGGTCGGCATGCTGGACGCCGACATCTACGGCCCCTCGCAGCCGCAGATGCTGGGCCTCGCGGGTCAGCAGCCGGTGTCGGCCGACGGCAAGTCGATGGAGCCGCTGGAAGCCTACGGCGTGCAGGCGATGTCGATCGGTTTCCTGATCGATGTGGAGACGCCGATGGTCTGGCGCGGCCCGATGGTGACGCAGGCCCTTGAGCAGATGCTCAACGAGACGAACTGGAAGGACCTCGACTACCTGGTGGTCGACATGCCGCCGGGTACCGGCGACACGCAGCTGACGCTGGCGCAGAAGGTGCCGGTGACGGGCGCGGTGGTGGTGACGACGCCGCAGGACATCGCGCTGATCGACGCGCGCAAGGGCCTGAAGATGTTCGAGAAGGTGGGCGTGCCCATCCTCGGCATCGTCGAGAACATGAGCATTCATGTGTGCTCGAACTGCGGCCACGCCGAACACATCTTCGGTACCGGCGGCGGCGAGACGATGTGCAAGGACTACAACGTCGATTTCCTCGGTGCGCTGCCGCTGGAGCTGGGCATCCGCGAGATGGCCGATTCGGGCAAGCCGACGGTGGTTGGCGCGCCGGATTCCAAGGCCGCCGACATCTACCGCGCCATCGCCCGCCGCGTGGCGGTGAAGGTGGGCGAGACGGCCAAGGACATGTCGTCCAAGTTCCCGAGCATCGTGGTGCAGAACACCTGATCGTTGCCACAGGGGCTCCCTGCTCCGTCCGGGAGCCCGAATCGGCTGTGTAAGCTGCTGATTTTTAAGCTGTAAAAATCTCCCCGACGGGGGGCTTCTGCCGTTAAAATTGCGCCTTTATTTCATTGGCACACGGAAGTCCGCCCCATGTCCATCAAGTCCGACAAGTGGATCCGCCGCATGGCGGAGCAGCACAAGATGATCGAGCCCTTCGCGCCGGAACTGGTGCGCGAGGCCAATGGCGAGAAGATCGTCTCCTACGGCACCTCGAGCTACGGCTACGACATCCGCTGCGCCGACGAATTCCGCGTCTTCACCAACATCAACTCGACCATCGTCGATCCGAAGAACTTCGATCCGAATTCCTTCGTCGAGGTCTCCGGCAAGGGCTACTGCGTAATTCCGCCGAACTCCTTCGCGCTGGCCCGCACGATGGAATACTTCCGCATCCCGCGTTCGGTGCTGACGGTGTGCCTCGGCAAGAGCACCTATGCCCGCTGCGGCATCATCGTGAATGTGACGCCGTTCGAGCCGGAGTGGGAAGGCTACGTGACGCTGGAGTTCTCGAACACGACGCCGCTGCCGGCCAAGATCTACGCCGGCGAGGGCTGCGCGCAGGTGCTGTTCTTCGAGTCCGACGAAGTCTGCGAGACGTCGTACAAGGACCGCGGCGGCAAGTACCAGGGTCAGGTCGGCGTCACGTTGCCGAAGATCTAGTTAGCACCTCTTTCGACGCGGAGAGCGCAGAGACGCAGAGGGCGCAGAGATACTGCTCAAGTTTTCTCTGCGCCCTCTGCGTCTCTGCGACCTCTGCGTTTAGAGCGTTTATTTATTTCGAGGATCATCCATGCGCTTCCACTTCCCGGTCATCATCATCGACGAGGACTTCCGCTCGGAAAACGCCTCCGGTCTCGGCATCCGCGCGCTGGCGGAAGCGATCGAGAAGGAAGGCATGGAAGTGCTGGGCGTCACCAGCTATGGTGACCTGACCTCGTTCGCGCAGCAGCAGTCGCGTGCCTCGGTATTCATCCTCTCGATCGACGATGAGGAACTGGCCAACGAGGAAGAGGAAACGATCGCCGAGCTGCGTGCCTTCGTTCAGGAGATCCGCTACAAGAACGCCGAGATCCCGATCTTCCTGCACGGCGAGACGCGCACCTCGCGCCACATCCCGAACGACATCCTGCGCGAGCTGCACGGCTTCATCCACATGTACGAGGACACGCCGGAATTCATCGCCCGCAACGTGGTGCGCGAGGCGAAGGCGTATCTCGATTCGCTGCCGCCGCCGTTCTTCCGCGCGCTGACGCATTACGCCGCGGACGGTTCGTATTCCTGGCACTGCCCCGGCCACTCCGGCGGCGTTGCCTTCCTGAAGAGCCCGGTGGGCCAGATGTTCCACCAGTTCTTCGGCGAGAACATGCTGCGCGCCGACGTCTGCAACGCCGTGGAAGAACTCGGCCAGCTGCTCGACCACACCGGCCCGGTGGCGGCCTCGGAGCGCAACGCAGCGCGCATCTTCAACTGCGACCACCTGTACTTCGTCACCAACGGTACGTCCACGTCGAACAAGATCGTCTGGCACTCGACGGTGGCGCCGGGCGACATCGTGGTGGTGGACCGCAACTGCCACAAGTCGGTGCTGCACTCGATCATCATGACCGGCGCGATTCCCGTCTTCCTGATGCCGACGCGCAACAACTTCGGCATCATCGGCCCGATCCCGAAGAGCGAGTTCTCGTGGGAGAGCATCCAGAAGAAAATCGCTGCCAACCCGTTCATCGCCGACAAGAACGCCAAGCCGCGCGTGCTGACGATCACGCAGTCGACCTACGACGGCATCCTCTACAACGTGGAGGAGATCAAGGAGATGCTTGACGGCAAGATCGACACGCTGCACTTCGACGAAGCCTGGCTGCCGCATGCGGCCTTCCACGACTTCTATGGCGACTACCACGCCATCGGTGCGGACCGCCCGCGCTGCAAGGAATCGATGGTGTTCTCGACGCAGTCGACGCACAAGCTGCTGGCCGGCTTGAGTCAGGCCTCGCAGATCCTCGTGCAGGACTGCGAGAACCGCAAGCTCGACCGCGACGTATTCAACGAGGCCTACCTGATGCACACCTCGACCTCGCCGCAGTATTCGATCATCGCCTCGTGCGACGTGGCGGCGGCGATGATGGAAGAACCCGGCGGCACGGCGCTGGTGGAAGAGTCGATCGCCGAAGCGCTCGATTTCCGCCGTGCCATGCGCAAGGTGGATGAGGAGTGGGGCGAAGGCTGGTGGTTCAAGGTCTGGGGCCCGGACGACCTCTCGGAGGAAGGCATCGAGGAGCGCGAGGCGTGGATGCTCAAGCCGGGCGAGCGCTGGCACGGCTTCGGCAAGCTCGAGGACGGCTTCAACATGCTGGACCCGATCAAGGCGACCATCATCACCCCGGGGCTGGACGTGGACGGCGACTTCGCCGAGCGCGGCATCCCGGCGGCGATCGTAACGAAGTACCTCGCCGAGCACGGTGTCATCGTCGAGAAGTGCGGCCTGTACTCCTTCTTCATCATGTTCACCATCGGCATCACCAAGGGTCGCTGGAATACGATGGTGACCGAACTGCAGCAGTTCAAGGACGACTACGACAAGAACCAGCCGTTGTGGAAGGTGCTGCCGGAGTTCTGCCAGAAGCACCCGCGCTACGAGCGCGTCGGCCTGCGCGATCTCTGCCAGCAGATCCACGACGTCTACAAGGCCAACGACGTGGCCCGCCTGACCACCGAGATGTATCTCTCGGACATGGTGCCGGCGATGCGCCCGGCTGACGCTTTCGCCAGGATGGCGCATCGCGAGATCGAGCGCGTCGCCATCGACCAGCTCGAGGGCCGGGTGACCAGCGTGCTGCTGACGCCCTATCCGCCGGGCATTCCGCTGCTGATTCCGGGTGAGCGGTTCAATGGCACGATCTGCAACTACCTGCGCTTCGCGCGCGATTTCAACAAGCAGTTCCCGGGCTTCGAGACCGACATTCACGGTCTGGTGAAGGGCGACGACGGGCGCTATTACGTGGATTGCGTCAAATAGCAGAATATGCTTCAAGTGTTGTTTTTATGCATATGATTTAAAAAGGAATTCGCTTCATGCTCGGTGGGCGATTGAATTTTTTGCATATCTGGCCGATAGTCCTGCTGTGGGGGCTTTCCGCGCAGGTGTTCGCGCAGGCGGCAAACATCGTGTTTGCAACCGGTTCGGCGACCGTCATCGGGGCCGATGGCGTATCCCGCAAGGCGGAGCGTGGGACGGTGTTGCAGCCGGGTGAGACGGTCGACACCGGAGACGGCAAGGCGCAACTTCGTTTTCGCGATGGCGCGACGATCTCGCTGCAGCCCGGGACGCAGTTTCGCGTCGAGCAGTTCCGCTTCACGGAACAGGGTGGCAAGGCGGACGAGCAGGATACGGTCGTGATGCGCCTGCTGAAGGGCACGCTGCGTGCAGTGAGCGGGCTGATCGGCAAGGAGAAGCGCGAGCAGTACCGCATGGATACGACGGTGGGAACCATCGGTATCCGTGGCACGGAATATGGCGCCAGCCTCGGGGATCCCGGGCTGGCGGTAACGACTTATGCCGGCCTCGTGGAGGTCTGCAACACGGCGGGTTGTGCGATGGCAGGTGCCGGTCAGACGCTGCAGGTGCCGGACGCGAATACGCGTCCGCGGTTGCTGCCGGGGAGCAATCTGCCCAACCTGACACCGGGGGCAGCGATGCCGCAATTGCCGACACCGACGCATACGAACATGCCGGATGCGCCGCAGCAGCAATCGCCGCAGACGGCACCGACGTATCAGCCGCCGACGGGCGGGCCGTCGTTGCGCGGGCCGAATTACTAGTTTGGAAAGACGCAGGGTCGCGGGGGAAATATGGTGAATCGTTTTGGGATCAGGCAAATCGCCGTCATGCTGACTGCGGCGCTTGCGCTGCACGCGGGGGTCGCAATTGCCGACGAAGTCACCGACAAGGCGAAAGCCTTGCTCGGGGCCAACAAGGGCGGCGAGGCATATCAGTTGCTCGAGCCGCTGGAGTCGGCACGTGCCGGCGATCGTGATTACGATTTCCTGCTTGGCCTGGCAGCGCTGGAAGCGGGGCAGAACACGCGGGCGGTCTTCGCCCTGGAGCGCGTGCTCGCACTCGACCCGAACAACACACGTGCGCGTGCGGAGATTGCGCGCGCCTACCTGGCGCTCGGTGAGACGCAGACGGCGCAGCAGGAGTTCGAGACAGTGAAGCGCCAGGGCGTTCCGGCCGACGTCTCGATGACGATCGATCGCTACATTGCGGCTGCGCGCCGTATCGAGGATCAGAACGCGACACTGATCACCGGTTACATGGAAGCCAGTGTCGGATACGACACAAACGTGAACGTCGGCCCCAACAAGTCGTCGGTGGCCATCCCCGGTTTCGGGGGGCTTCCGTTCAAACTCAGCTCCGACAGCAAGGCGAATGCAGACTGGTTCGCCTCGGCCGGCGCCGGCGTCAACGTGAGGACGCCGCTGGGCGATGGTTACCAGTTGCTGGCGGGCCTCTCGGCGAACGGACGCGGCAATTTCGACAAGCAGCAGTTTGACACGCAGAACGGCGACTTCAACGTCGGCGTCACGCGTACCGTCGGACAGGATGTCTATACGGTCATGGGGCAGGCGGGTGTTTACTACGTCGACAATGGCCGCTACCGGAACTATACGGGGGTGACCGGCCAGTGGCAGCGCAACCTCGATGCGCGCAACCAGGTCGGTGCATTCTTGCAGTACTCCGATCTCCAGTATCCGACGCAGGATGTGCGCGATGCGAATCGCTGGGTCGGCGGCGCGAGCTATGCCCACCTTTACCGCGAAGGGGTGATGGCATTTGCCAGCGCCTATGTCGTCGGTGAGCGCCCGCAACACGGGCATGTCCCGTGGATCGGTTTCGACGGTATCGGTGCCCGTGTCGGCGGACGCTACAACTACGATGCGCAGACCGTCCTGTTTGGCGGGGCCACCTACGAGTATCGCGCCTACAACAAGGAAGATCCGTCCTTCCTCAAGAAGCGTCGCGACAACCAGTATGGCCTGATGTTCGGCGCGACCCACTACGTGTCGAAGGAGTGGAGTGTCACGCCGCAGCTCTCGCTGACCTACAATGAATCGAATACGGAACTCAACGAATACAACCGCGAACTGGTGTCGGTCACCGTTCGTCGCGAGTTCTGATCGCAAGGAGCGGAATCATGCCCATCACGACCGTTTTCCGTTTCAAGAACCATGCGCTGATGATGGCGCTCGCCGCGGTGTACCCGGCCTTCTCGTATGGTGCCGGGGCCGCGCGACTGGACTTCGCTTCCGGCAACGTCACGGCAGTCAGCGCCGCAGGGGCGCAGCGCGGCCTCAACAAGGGGGCGGAGGTTGGCAGCGGCGAGGCCGTCGTCACCGGCGATGGCGGCCGCGCGCAACTGCGCTTCACCGATGGCGGGATGGTCTCGCTGCAGCCGGGTTCGGAATTCAAGATCGACAACTACCGTTTTTCCGGCAAGGAAGATGGCGAGGAGAAAGGTTTCTTCAGCCTGCTTCGGGGCGGGTTGCGTTCGATCACCGGGCTCGTCGGCCGCAACAACAAGAGTGCCTACAAGGTTACGACGAACGTTGCGACGATCGGCATTCGTGGAACCGAATTCACGATTGCCTATACCGGCGCCAACAGCATCGCCGTCTCGACCGGCGAAGGCATGATCGAGGTCTGCAACAATGCCGGTTGTGCGGTGGTGCCTGCGGGCAGTTCGGTAACCGTCAGCGGCCCCAACACGCGCATCGAGCGCAGCGACGTGAAGCCGCGTCTGGATCCTGCACAGCCGCCAGTGGATGTGCAGCCCGTGTTCTCGACGAGCGAGCAGCGTCAGGGCAACGGCTTGATCCAGCCCGTGTCGGCGCCGCTTGTTTCTGGCAGCGATTACGTCGTGTCCTACTCCGGAACGAAATCCGGGTCTGCCGTCATCGCGGGTACGGGTGTCGGCACCCCGGCCATTTTCGACGAGTTCTCGACGCTGCAGGGATTTTCGTACGGCGGCTACGACTACAAGGCCAGCAGCGTTGCCGGCTCCTTCTCGATGGACGGCGTTATCGGATGGGGCAAGTGGACGGAAGGGGAGACGGTCCCGACGGGGTATGGTTCGCCGGAGGCACTCAAGGAGTTCCACTACGTCACCGGCAAGCCGACACCGACGTCCGATCTGGTGGCACTCGGCACGATTTCCGCCGTTTATCAGCTCGCCGGTTTCACGCTCCCGACCTCGTCGACCGGGGTCGTTGGCTCTGCCCCGAGTGGCACCCTGAACGTGAACTTCTCCGGTGGCTCGGCGACGTCGATCGTCGCCAACGTCAATGTCCCGATCGGTGGCTCCACCTACAACCTGAACACCTTGGTTGGATCCGGTTCGGGGGGGCAAACTTTCAGCATTTCTTCCGGTGGTGCCTATGTCAATGGCTTCTTTGCCGGCGCCAACGCCTCCCATGCCGGTCTGACCTACAAGTTCAACAGCGTTGTCGGTGAGGTGCAGGGGGCGGCCGCGTTCAAGCGCTGATGCCGGCGCCTGTCGTCAGCCAGTCGAAGTACGATAGCCGGGCCGTGTGCCCGGCTATTTTTTCGGCCGAGGCCCGCGCTTCCCCGGCCATCCTCTGCCGCTCCGCCGGCGAGCGATGCAATCGCAGGAGCAGTTCATATGCCTCCTCCTGCGTCGAGAATATGTAGCCATTCCTGCCTTGCTCGATCCAGTCGGTGTATCCGCCGCTCTCGTGCGCGATCACGGCCAGACCGCAAGCCATGGCTTCGACGATCACCCGGCCGGATGCCTCGTGAAGCTGGGCTGATGTTCGATAGTAGAAGAGGTCCAGCGTGCGCAGGAAATCCTCCGGGCGCTCCGTGTTGATCGCGAGCAGCTCGATACCCGGCTCGTCCGGTATGCAGGGCGCCAGACAGGTGCCGCCCATGATCCGGGTACGCACACCGTGCCAGCCAAGCAGCTTGTAAAGCGAGGGGTCCTGCGGGTGATGCTTGTCCGGAATGTCGCGCGACAGGCGGCCGATCGTCGTGCCTGTTCGTGGTGCGCAGGGCGCCGGATGAAAGCGGTTCAGGTCGACGATCTCGGGGCAGATATATCCCGGGATTCCCATGGTGTCGCGCAGTCGCGTGCTGACGAAGGCGACCTGTGCCGGCGGTAGTGTCGGTCGATCAAGGGCGGCCAGCGTCGCGTAGAGTTGCTGCGGATGCGAGTTGACGCAAATGAGGACCAGGCGTTCGGGCCGCGCATGGTCGATCCACGGCTCCAGGCTGAAGTAGGTGCCGACAATGATCAGTGTGCCTCCCTTGGGAAAACGACCGCTGAAGGGGCTGATCGCAACGCCACCAAAATGGGAGACGAACGGACTTGGTGTATCGCTCCACAGGGTGGTGGCGATCCCGGACTCCCGCAAGGCATTCGCGAGATCGAATGAGTGTGTTTCTGCGCCGCCGATGCCGTGCAGTCGTGTGACGATGTGAACCGCTGTGTCCATGTGCACCTGGTGGGATTGTGGCTTCCGGGCATTCTAGCGTAGGAAGCGGAACAAGCACTGACGTGGGGAGGTCCGCTAATATTCGGGAACCGTGCGCGTATCAGGGGAACCGAAATCAAGCCGAACAACGATGCAACGCTGAAAGATCAGCTCAGACACCTGGCGTCGACGGGATGTGCAGGAGATGTCGCCGGCCTTCTTTCGCTGGGCCAGGACCTGCATGCTGCGGGAGAGCGCGAGGCTGCGCTGCACGCGTTCGAGCAGGTCGTCGGGTGCACTCCGGAGAGCGTCGAGGCATGGAGCGCCGTCGCGACGCTTCGCTTTGAGCTCGGGTTGCTGCAAGGTGCGCTGCAGGCCTGCGAAAGCGCCCTGCGTCTCTCGCCGGGCGATCCGATGGCGTTGTTCAATACGGCGGTGGTCCTTTCTGCGATGAACGATTTTCCGGCGGCGCTGCATTGCTACCAGAGAGTCCTCGAGCTCGCACCGGACCATGTAGGCGCCGCGTTGAATTTCGGCCCCCTGTTGGCGCGCTCGGGGCGCATCCCGGACGCTGTTGCGGCCTGTGACGCGGCCCTGACGAGAAATCCTGGCAATGCGGCCCTGCATTTCAATCGTGGCGACGTGCTCCTCGGCGCTGCCGAATTCGCGCGTGCACTCGATGATTTCGAGGCGGCCCTGACACTTGTTCCCGGAGATGCCCGAGCAGAATTTTCAGCGGGGGTGGCTTTGTCTGCCCTCGGCGATCTGACGTCGGCACGCCTGCGAATGAACAAGGCGCTGACGCTGGACCCCGATCTTCTTTCTGGCTACACGAGCCCGTTACGAACAGACAGTGTCAGCTTTTACCCGGAGCTGAGTCCCGAGCGGATTTTCACTTTTGCCTGCTATGACCGGCTACGCACCTGCGACTGGCACGATTACGCTGCGTTCGCCCGCCGCTTCCGCGAGATGATAGGTGGCGAAGGGGGCGTGGCGATCGACAACCCCGACTTCGCCTACCTTTCGCTGGGGCTTCCGATCGCTGATGAATGCCGCCGGTCGCTGGCAAGGAACGTAGCCCGTCGAATTCGCTCGTCGCTCGGGCGCGGGGGTTTCGTCAAGCCGCGCAAGCCAGGAAATTCGCGGCTTCGCATCGGCTATCTGTCGGGTGATCTGCGTTCGCATGCAGTGGCGCACCTGATCGGCGGGCTTTTTGAAATGCATGACCGCAGTCGCTTCGAGGTCCATGTGTATTCTACGGGGCCCGACGATGGTGCTCGCGAGAGGCGACGTGCCGAGAGCGGTGCCGATGTCTTTCGCGATGTTTCGGCCTTCTCCGGGGTCGTCATCGGGCAGGCGATTGCCATGGACGGCATTGATATTCTCGTCGATCTTTCCGGTTACACCCTCTACGGGCGCCCGGAAGCATTGGCCTTGCGCCCGGCCCCTGTCCAGGTCGCCTACCTCGGTTTCATGGGTACCCAGGGGGCGCCATGGATCGACTACACACTGCTCGACCGGGTGACGCTACTGCCGGAAATACGCCAGTGGTGGGATGAGAAAATCGTCTACCTGCCTTCCGGGTTTTCGCTCTGCGAACAGCCGAGTTTCATAAGGGAGACGCCGTCCCGGCTGGCTGCCGGCTTGCCGGAAGATGCGTTCGTACTGAGCGCCCTGCACATGCCGAGGAAGATCGATCCTTCCTCTTTCGCGCTTTGGTTACAGGTGCTGGCGGAGATACCGGACGCCGTGCTGTGGCTGCTGGCGGAAACCCCACAGGTCGAGGCCAATTTGCGTGCGGTAGCCGATGCGGCCGGCGGGCTGTCGTCGCGCCTTGTGTTCGCGCCGATGGTTCCGAGGGAGGCGAATCTGGCGCGTTACCAGCTGGCGGATCTGTTCCTGGATTCGCTGTCGTATAACGGGCATACGACCATCGTCGACACGCTTGCTGCCGGTGTTCCCGCATTGACGATGCGGGGCAGCACGGTGGTGACGCGTGTCTCGGAAACGATGCTGACCTTGTGTGGCCTGCAGGCTCTTGTGGCCGATGATGACAGCGGGTTCGTTGCCCTCGCAGCGCGGTTCGCACGCGACAGGGCGTGGCGAGCAAGTGTTCTAACGACGCTGCAGCAGGGGAAGGCCCGATTGTTCGACAACGCGGGTCGCGTGCGCGAGATGGAGTGCGCGTACGAGACGATGTGGGAGCGTTACCGGGCAGGGTTGCCGCCCGAGGATTTTGACGTCGGTCCCCCGGTTTAAGGCCAGCTGCGCGCGCCCCAGATCATGCGGCCGGCGACGAATTTTCTGGCTGGCTGGAGTACGTCGAGCACCATCAGTCCGAGTCCGCGTGCGAGCTTCAACGGCAGAAGATCGTTCGAGAAGCTGCGAACGATGCCGTCGGTGAACAGGGCGCTACCGTAACGGTCGAGCCGCCTGCCGGCGACATAGCGGTCGAGGTCCGCTGCGTTGCCGATTGTGCTGCCATCCTGACTGACGAGTTGCGAGGCGAGCTCCCAGGCATCGCGAATGCCAAGATTGAATCCTTGCCCGGATACCGGATGCAGCGTCTGGGCAGCGTTTCCGATCCACACTTCGCGCTCCGCTACGAGGTCGCGCCGAAGGCGCAGCGCGAGGGGAAAGCGCGCGCGTGGCGAAGTGGCCGTGAATTGCATGCGTCTGCCGAACTGTTGCTGCAAGGCATCGAGAAACGCCGTGTCGTTCATGGTCATCAGGGCGTCGGCCTTGTGCGGCGGAACGGTGAACACGACGGAATAATCATTGCCGATCGGCAGGAGCGCCAACGGCCCATCCGGCGTGAAGCGTTCCCATGCGCGATTGCCATGCGCGGGCTGCGGACGAACCTCCGCGAGCACGGCATGCTGGTGGTAGTCGGCGACGCGGACATCGGCACTCTCCGCAGGGGTGCCTTCGGCATGAACTACAAGCCGCGCGCGGATCCTGTGCGTGTCGCTGCCGCGTTCGACCCTGGCGACCACGTGGTCGCGGCGGATTTCGATGTCGTAGCGCGTACATTGGTCGAGAACCTGATCGTCGTCGATCCGTGCCGCGATCGCTGCTGCCAGATCGCCGTAACGCATGACATACCCGAGTGCCGGAACACCCTGTTCCTCACGGGTAATCACGGTGCGGCCGAAGCCGCCGGACTGGGACACGTGGATGTCGTGGATCGGCGTGCCGGCGGCAGCATTCCACGCATTCAGCGGCTCGAGCAACTGCCGGGTACCATGCGAGAGTGCAAGCGCGCGCGGATCGCCGGCGTGGCTGCCGCGCTTGCGCGCATCGAGCAGGCGCACTCGCAGCGGCACCCCGGATGCACGGATCGCCAGCGCCAGTGTCATGCCGACCGGCCCGGCCCCGACGATCAGGACGTCGGTTTCGATGTCGGGTGCGACGTCAGTCACGGCGCATCACGTCCTCGATGTCACTAACGGTCTTCGGCGCATCGGTATAGACCTCGCACGCGCTGGTGGTGACGAGCACATCATCCTCGATGCGAATGCCGATACCGCGCAGTTCCTGCGGGATGTCAGCGGCGGGGCGGATGTAGAGGCCGGGCTCGACGGTCAGCGTCATGCCCGGCGCGAGCTTGATCCACTCGCCGCCCTCGCGATCTTCCTTGTATTCCCCGGCGTCATGCACATCGAGACCGAGCCAGTGGCCGGTGCGGTGCATGTAGAAGCGCCTGTACGTTTCGCTCTCGATGACGCTGTCGACGCTGCCCGTCAGCAGCTTCAGGTCGAGCATGCCCTGGGCGAGCACACGCACCGCAGCGTCGTGGTAGGCCATGAAGGAAGCACCGGGCCTCACGGCGGCGATGGCTGCCTCCTGCGCGGCGAGCACGATCTCGTAGCAGTCGCGCTGTGCCGGCGAGAAGCGGCCGCTGACCGGGAACGTGCGCGTGATGTCGGCCGCGTAGCCATCGAGTTCGCAGCCGGCATCGATCAGCACGAGTGCGCTCTCGGGCAGGATGCGATCGTTTTCGATGTAGTGCAGCACGCAGGCGTTGGCGCCGCCGGCGACGATTGGCGTGTAGGCGTGGCCGCCGGCGCCGCGGCGGCGAAATTCGTGCGTCAGCTCCGCTTCGAGTTCGTATTCGGCCATGCCCGGGCGGCAATGGCGCATCGCACGCGCGTGGCCTGCGCTGCTGATCGCTGCGGCGCGGCGCATGGCTTCGACCTCGCTGTTGTCCTTGATCAGGCGCATGGTGTCGAGCAGGGCGCGCAGGTCGCGGATCTCGCGCGGTGCGCGCTTGCCGGCACGGCTCTGGGCCCGCACCGCATTGAGGGCGGTGGTGATGCGCGCATCCCACTCGCTGTCGTGGCCCAGCGAATGCCACAGCGCACTGCGATCGGCAATGAGTTCCGGCAGTCGCTGGTCGAGTTCGCTGATCGGATAGGCGGCATCGACGCCAAAGGTCTCGCGCGCACCGTCAGGTCCGTGGCGATAACCGTCCCATATTTCGCGCTCCTCGTTCTTCTCGCGACAGAAGAGAATGCATTGCGGCCTGTCGCCCCCCGACACTACGAGTACGGCTTCCGGCTCGGGAAAGCCGGTGAGGTACCAGAAGTAACTGTCGAAGCGGTAGGGGTGGTGCGTGTCACGGTTGCGCACACGCTCCGGCGCCGTCGGAACGATGGCGACGCCATTGCCGATCTGGTCGGCGAGTTGTTGGCGGCGAGCGGCGAATGGCGTGTGTGTCATTGGGCGGAGAGCTCCCGGTCGAGGGCGGCGAGTCGCTCCGGTGTTCCGACATCGATCCAGCGACCCGTGTGGCGTTCACCGGTGACGATACCACGCGGGATCGCCTCGTCGAGCAAGGGCCGCAACTTCATGGCTGCGCCGCGCGGTACGCCGGCGAAGAAGGAAGGTGCGAAGATGCCGATGCCGCAATAAGTGAGCGTTGGACCGCCATCGGCAAGACGAAGTTGCTCGCCATCGAGCCGGAAATCGCCGCCGGCATGATGCGCCGGGTTGTCCATCATGACGAGGTGCGCCGGTCGGTCGGCAAGATCGCGGGCACGATGGAAATCCCAGTCGCACCAGATGTCGCCATTGACGACGAGAAACACGTCGTCGCCGAGCAGCGGCAGAGCCTTCGCGATGCCGCCGGCGGTCTCGAGCGCGCCCGGCGGTTCCGGCGACCAGTCGATGTGTACGCCCCACTGGCGGCCATTGCCGAGGGCAGCCTCGAGTTTCTCACCGAGGTGTGCATGGTTGATGACGAGTTCGCGGAAACCGGCAGCGGCCAGCCGCTCGATGTGCCAGACGATCAGCGGCTTGCCGCCGGCGACCAGCAGCGGCTTCGGCGTGTGGTCGGTGAGCGGACGCATGCGCTCGCCACGACCGGCGGCGAGGATCATCGCCTTCATCAGAAGGTGTAGCCGACCTGTTCCTGCCGGTTCTCGAGTTCGTCCAGCAGGAGGAGCAGCGGCTTCAGTTCGATGTAACGTTCGCAGGTGCGGCGCAGGTAGGCCATCACGCGCGGCATGTCGTCGAGATATTGCGCCTTGCCGTCGCGATAGTTGAGGCGGGCGAAGATGCCGAGCACCTTGAGCTGGCGCTGAGCCCCCATCCATTCGTAATCGCGCCAGAAATCGTAGAAGTCGTCATGGATCGGCAGCTTCGCGGCACGCGCCGCTTCCCAGTAGCGGATCGTCCAGTCGAGCTCCTGCTCCTCGTCCCAGCCGATGTAGGCATCGCGGTAGAGCGAGACGAGGTCGTAGCTGATCGGGCCGTAGACCGCGTCCTGGAAATCGAGGATGCCGGGATTCGGCGCGCTCAGCATCAGGTTGCGCGAGTGGTAGTCGCGATGCACGAAGACCTTCGGCTCGGCGAGATTGCTGGCGAGGATCTTTTCGAAAACGGCAGCGAGTGTTTGCTGCTGCTTGTCGTTCAGCGTGACGCCGAGGTGACGGGCGATGTACCAGTCGGGGAAGAGCTGCAGTTCGCGTTCGAGCAGCGCGCGGTCGTATTCGGGCAGGACGCCCGGCCGGCTCGCCTGCTGGATCTGCACCAGGGCGAGATTGGCTTCGCGGTAGAGTGCGGCGGCGCCCTCGGGGTGGGCGTTGAGTGCAGCGAGGTAGGTGGTGTTGCCGAGGTCCGAGAGCAGCAGGAATCCCTGCGCCAGATCCTCGGCGTAAATCGTCGGCACATGCACGCCCGCTTCGGCGAAGAGCCGCGCGACTTTCAGGTAAGGACGGCAGTCCTCGTGTTCGGGCGGGGCATCCATGACGATGCGCGTCGTGCCGTCGGCCAGCGTGACGCGGAAATAACGGCGGAAACTGGCGTCGGCCGAGGCTGGCGCAAGCTCGAAGGTCTGGCCTGGAAACTGGGTGGCTACCCATTCACGAATCGCCTGAAGTCGGGGCATCCCGGGCTCCTTGATGCTAAAATAGCGCGATTTTAACACCCGGACTCTGCCTGCCATGGCAGGGGGTCGGCAGAGAAAGCCCATTCCACCCTATGCCCTGCTCGCGCAACAGACCGCTGGCGCTGATCGCCTGCTGCGGCCTTCTCGGTATTGTTGCCGGCGAGGCCGCTGCGCAGGCCATGACACCGCTGCGCGTCGACCCTGTTCTGCTGGGGTTGCCGCCGGTCGAGAAGAAGGCGCCTGCGCCGCAGAAGTCTGCCGAGCCGGCCAAGCCGGAAGAACGTTCGCGCGCGGAGGTCAAGACGGTCGATCCGGCCGCGGTCGAGGCCAAGCCGCTGTCGGCGGAGAGCGATGCAGCACCGGCCGCGGCAGAGGGCAAGAAGAAATCCGCCGAGGCGGCCCGGCCCGCAAAGCCCGCTGCCGCTGACCAGATCCCGGCCCGGGCCGTTGCTCCGGCAGAGTCGGCTGCACCTGTCGTGGCGACACCCGCGCCGGCACCGGCGCCTGCACAGTCGTCGTCCCCCGTTGTTGCAGCCCCCGCGCCGCGCCCGCGCGAACAGGAAGCAGCATCTGCCGCGTCGGCCCCCAGAGCGGTTGCCGCCGGATCCGCTCCGGCCGGCGACAAGGTGACGACGCTGGCGCCCTTGCGCGTACACCCCGGCTTGCTGGGGCAGCCGGTGGTCGCCGGCGCCGATGGCGCCGGTCGTGGTGCGCCGGCGACAGGCCGTGTTGCAGGGGGCGTCGTTGCTTCGCCGGCCACCCTTGCCGGGCTCGACCAAGCCCGGGAAGACGCCTGGCGCGCGGGTCGTCCGCCGCTCCTGACGTTCCCGACGGAAACGCTCGAGCTGCCGGAAGGCGGCGCGCCGACGCCGGTGATGAAGTCCGCAAAGATGCTGGAACCGATTTCCACCAGCGGCATGCCGGTACCGATGTTCCTGACTGCCGACGATCTTGCCGGCATCACTGATCATGAAACGGTCGCTTCCGGAAATGTCGAGGCGCGCAAGGGGCGTGCGGTTGTCAATGCCGACCGGATGAAATACTGGCCCGTCGAGGATGAGCTGGAGGCGACGGGTAACGTCAGACTTGCGCAGGGGGAGGATCTGGTCACAGGTCCGCGCATGCGCATGAAGATGGCTGAGCAGACCGGTGTTTTCGATGAACCGAACTTCCTGCTCAAGCGCGAGGCGAAGTGGGCAGCAAAGGAACGCGAGCGTCAGGAAAAGGGCTCCAAGGGGAGTGCGCCGACCGGTGGCACCGGCGGGCCCGCCTGGAAGTCGCTGGGCCTCAGCATGAGCCGGCCAGAGCCCGGTTCCCTGATGAACGTGCTCGGTGCATCTTCGGAAGAGCCGGATGCGCTGCCGACGACGGAGGCACGCGGGACAGCCGAACGCCTTGACTTCGAAGGCGAGAACAAGCTGCGCATCATCAAGGGCAACTATACGACCTGCAAGCCTGCAGACCCCGGCTGGTACGTGAAGGCAGACGAGCTGGCGCTCGACTATGACAGGGAGGTCGGCGAAGGCAAGAATGGCACCATCTACTTCCAGGATGTGCCGATCTTCCATTCGCCGTGGCTGTCCTTCTCGCTGAACAATGCCCGCAAGTCAGGCTTCCTGACGCCAACGCTCGGGTCGAGCAGTTCCAGCGGCCTGACGCTGTCGGCGCCGTACTACTGGAACATCGCCCCGAACATGGACGCGACGATCTCGCCGCGCATCTATTCGAAGCGGGGTGCGCAGATGGCGACCGAGTTCCGCTACCTCGATCCGAATTTCACCAGCAACCTGCGCGGCGAGTACCTGCCGAGCGACAAGCAGGCGAACAACGAAGATCGCTACGCCTATTCGGTACGTCACCAGCAGAACTTCGGGCAGGGCTTCTCGGGCACCCTGAACATCGCCGGCGTTTCGGATGACGATTATTTCACCGATCTTTCCTCCCGCTCCGTGCTGACCTCGCAGCGTCAGTTGTTGCGCCAGGGCGTCCTCAGCTATGGGGCGCCGAGCGGGTGGTGGTCGGCGACCATGATCGGACAGTCCTACCAGACGCTGAATCCCGACAGCACGACCTCCCAGCACATTGACAAGGTCTATTCGCTGGCGCCCCAGGTCAACCTGGTCGCGCGGCGTCCGGAGTTCCTGGGGGCAGATCTGGCCTTTAACGGGCAGTTCACCTCCTTTACCCATGCCGATGCGAACAGCAGCGATCCTTCCAAGCGCAAGGATGAAGGGCGCCGCATGGTTGCCTACCCGTCGATCTCGCTGCCGTTCGTGCAGCCGGGCTGGTACGTGACGCCGAAAGCCGGCGTGCACGTGACGAACTATTCTCTGGACCGCAATGCGCCGGGGTCGGTCGGTCCGAACTCCCTTTCCCGCTCCATGCCGATCATGAGCCTCGACAGCGGCATGACCTTCGAGCGCGATACCACCTGGTTCGGCGCGGCAGCGACACAGACGCTCGAGCCGCGCCTGTACTACCTGTACGTGCCCTACAAGAACCAGGACCTGATTCCGAACTTCGATTCGGGTGTGGCGGACTTCAACTTCGCGCAGATCTTCAGCGAGAACCAGTTCAGCGGCTATGACCGCATCTCGGATGCCAATCAGCTCACGGCTGCGTTGACGACGCGACTGATCGATCCGACCAGCGGTGCCGAGGCCATGCGTGCGATGTTCGGGCAGCGCTACTACTTCAAGCGCCAGGAAACGACCCTGCCGGGAACGACGCCCCTGCAGTCGCAGGCGAACGACAAGTGGAACCGTTCGGATTTCCTGGCCGCCTTCAGCGGCCGCGTGCTGCCGAAGACCTGGCTGGATACCGCCCTGCAGTACAACCCGAGCGATCAGCGGATGGAACGTTCGTCGATCGGTGCGCGCTATCAACCGGAATTCGGCCGTGTGCTCAATGCCGCCTATCGTTTCGGCAGCAAGGAAGCCGCCGGCGGTACGGCGTTCAAGAACGTCGACGTGGCCGGGCAGTGGCCGATCTGGGGGGGCTGGTCGGCCGTGGGGCGCTACAATTACTCCATCCTCGACCACAAGCCGGTCGAGACCGTCGGCGGCCTCGAGTACAGCGCCGGCTGCTGGGCGATTCGTGTCGTCGGCCATCAGGTTGCCACGACAACCGGAAAGACGAATACATCGTTCTTCGTGCAGCTCGAACTGAACGACTTCGCCCGTATCGGCTCCAACCCGGTCGATCTGCTCCGTCGCAACATCACGGGCTATGGCCTCGCCAGCCAGCCGGTGGCCGATCCGATCTTCGGTGAATAATTCGATTTACAAGGGTCCTGCTGGATGATCATGTCATTCCGTTTCCTGATGCGCTGTCTGTGCCTTGCCGTCTGCGTCTTCTGCACGACCTGGCAGGTGCATGCGCAGTCCGGCCGTGGGGCGCCGATGCCGCTTGAGGCTGATCGCATCGTCGCTGTCGTGAATGACGAAGTGCTGACCTTCTACGATCTGCGTACCCGCCTGGACACCGCCCTGTCGCAACTCAAGCAGCAGGGCACGCCGCTGCCGCCACGCGAAGTCCTTGAACGCCAGATGCTCGAGCGTCTGGTGGTTGACCGCATCCAGTTGCAGATGGCACGTGACACGGGTTTGCGCATCGACGATGCGCAGCTCGACCAGGCGCTCAACCGGATTGCCTCCGGCAACAAGATGAGTCTCGGGCAGTTCCGCCAGGCGCTTGAGCGCGACGGCATCCCGTATGCGAAGTTCCGCGAGCAGATTCGCGAAGAGATGACGGTTGCTCGCCTGCGCGAGCGCGAAGTCGACAATCGTCTCGTCATCAGCGACGCCGAGATCGACAACTTCATCGAGGCCGAAAAAAGCAAATCCGGCGGCGGTGCAGACGAAGTGCAGGTCGCGCACATCCTGCTGCGTGCGCCTGAGGCGGCCTCGCCCGAGCAACTTCAGAAATTGAAGGCGAAAGCCGACGAGGTTATCGATCGCATCAAGCGCGGCGAGAATTTCTCGCAGCTGGCTGCCTCCTATTCGGATGCTCCCGACGGGTTGCAGGGTGGCATCCTGAGCCCGCGACCACTCGACCGGCTGCCCGCGTTGTTTGCCGAGGCGGTGTCGCGGATGAAGCCGGGTGATGTTTCGCCGATCCTGAAAAGTCCGAACGGCTTTCACATCGTCAAGCTGCTTGCACGCAAGGGCGGGCTGTCCCTGCCGCCGGTGCAGCAGACGCATGCACGCCATATCCTGATCCGGGTCAACGAACTGGTGTCGGAGTCGGAGGCTCGGCACAAGATGACGGGCTTGCGCGAGCGGCTGAAGCATGGCGGTGATTTTGCAGAGCTGGCGCGACTCTATTCGCAGGATGGCTCGGCCGCGAAGGGCGGCGATCTTGGCTGGCTGTATCCCGGCGATACGGTACCGGAGTTCGAACGCGTGATGGATCGTCTGGCGATCAATGAACTCAGCGAACCGACGCAATCGCCATTCGGCTTCCATCTCATTCAGGTCCTCGAGCGGCGCACGCAGGATGTTTCGGACGACCGCAAGCGGATGGTCGCTCGGCAGGCGCTGCGCGAACGCAAGCTCGACGAGGCGTATCAGGACTGGTTGCGCCAGATCCGCGACCGGGCCTACGTCGAGTATCGGCTGGACGAACGCTGATGTCGCTTCCGGTCATCGCCGTCACGTCCGGCGAGCCGGGCGGTATCGGGCCGGAACTATGCCTTCGCTTGCAGGCACGGAAATTCCAGGCGCGCATTGTCGTCCTCGCCGATCGCGCCCTGCTTGAGCAGCGTGCCCGTCTGCTGGGGGGGCGTGTCGATCTCGTCGATTACCGACCGCAGACAGCCACAGGGGCCGGCGTCGAACTCCTGCACTGCCCGCTTGCCGTGCCTGCCATGCCCGGGGCGCTGGATCCGGCGAATGCGCCCTACGTGCTCGCGCTGCTTGATCGTGCGCTGGCGGGCTGCCGTACCGGCGAATTTGCTGCAATGGTTACCGCACCGGTACACAAGGGCATCATCAACCAGGCCGGCATCCCGTTCTCCGGACACACCGAGTATCTCGCCGCGAAGACCGCAACCCCGCGCGTCGTGATGATGCTGGCTGGCGATACGCCGCAGGGGCCATTACGGGTTGCGCTTGCGACGACGCATCTGCCCTTGCGCGCGGTCGCCGATGCAATCGATGCAACGATGCTGGAAGAGACGCTGCGCATCGTGCATGCGGACATGCGTCGCAAATACGGCATCACTTCACCGCGCATCCTGGTTGCCGGCCTCAATCCGCATGCCGGGGAGGATGGCTACCTCGGCCGCGAGGAGATCGACACCATGGCGCCCGTGCTGGCGCGCTTGCGTGCCGAGGGTATGCAGCTGACCGGCCCGCTGCCCGCGGACACGATGTTCACGCCGCCGATCCTGATCCAGGGCGACTGCGTGCTGGCGATGTACCACGATCAGGGGCTGACCGCGCTGAAGTATGCGACTTTCGGCAATGGCATCAACGTCACGCTAGGCCTGCCCGTCATTCGCACCTCAGTCGACCACGGTACGGCGCTGGCGATCGCGGGCAAGGGAACTGCGGATCCCGGCAGCCTCTTCGCAGCAGTGAACGAGGCGATTCGCATGGCGTCGCGGAGTACGGCTACATGAAACACATCCCGCGAAAGCGCTTCGGCCAGAATTTTCTCGTCGATGCCCATGTCGTCGATGGCATCGTGTCGGCGGTCGCGCCATCCCGTGGCGATTGCCTTGTCGAGATCGGTCCCGGACTCGGTGCGCTGACAGATCCGTTGCTTGAACGCGTCGATCATCTGCACGTCGTCGAGATCGATCGTGACATCATCGCCCGCCTGCAGAAACGCTATTCTCCCGAACGCCTGACAATTCACTCCGGCGACGCGCTGGCTTTCGATTTCGCGAACCTCGGCCCGCGGCTGCGCGTCGTCGGCAACCTGCCGTACAACATCTCCACCCCGCTGCTCTTCCACCTGGCGAGCTACGCGGGGCACATCGTCGACATGCACTTCATGCTGCAGAAGGAGGTGGTCGAACGCATGGTGGCGGCCCCCGGAGACAGCGCGTTCGGCCGCCTGTCGGTGATGCTGCAATATCGCTTCTGGCTGGAGTGGCTGCTCGATGTGCCGCCGACGTCATTTGACCCGCCGCCCAAGGTCGATTCCGCCGTGGTGCGACTGATTCCCCGTGATCCCGCGGAACTGACGGCGATCGACGAAGCCGAATTGTCACGCGTGGTGACGGCCGCTTTTGCCCAGCGCCGGAAGATGCTGCGCAACAACCTGAAGGGGATGTTCGACGATGCGGAACTTGCCGCGCTTGGCGTGGCGCCGACGCTGCGTGCAGAGGACGTGCCGGTAGCGGACTATGTCCGGATGGCCAATCATCTTTCGGAAAAAAAGCGGGCGTCGGCCTGAACCGGCAACGCCCGCAGGCTCCCGTCGCCCGGTTCGTTTTTCCGGGCTGCATCGGGAGCGGAGGGGAAGTCTATTTCCGGGTCGGGCAGGTATTGAGGCCGAGCAGCGGATAGAACGGGCACCAGCCCATCAGGCCTGTTGCCAGCGGGACAACCCCGATCCAGCCCCAGGCACCAACCGTACCCGTTGCCGCCAATCCGATGAGTACCGCACCGGCTGCAATGCGTGCAATCTTGTCGAAACCGCCTACGTTCGCATTCATGAAAATCTCCGTCGTGGATTAAGAGGACGGAGGCTAGTCTAGGGCTGTGTGCCGGCAGCGTATGTAACCTGGGTCACACAAGCTTCAATCCGGGCCGTGCTCGGCGAGCGCCTGCAGTCCTTGCCTGTCGCGCAACGAGATGCGCTCCCGTTCGAGCGCAATCAGTCCCTGCGTGGCAAACCCCTTGAGCAGACGACTGACGATTTCGCGCACGCTGCCGAGCTCATCGGCCAGCGCCTGATGAGTGGTGTGAATCTCGTCCCGTGTCGAACTCCCTTCCCCGCGTACCAGCAGCAGCTTCGCAAGGCGCTGGTCGAGACGATGGAAGGCGACCTCCTCGATCAGTTCCATCAACTCGGCGATGCGCTGGGCAAACAGGTGGAACACGAAATCGCGGAAATCACTGCAGTCCGACATCAGCGACTCGAAGCTTGGTGCCGGCAGTACAAGCAGTGCGACATCGGATTCGGTTTCACCGCGTGCCGTGTAGGCGGTGTGGCCAAGCAGGCAACTCGAGCTGATGATGCATGAGTCGCCGGGTTCGACACGGTAGAGCATCATCTCGCGCCCGTTGGGCGCCGTCTTCACCACCTTGATGCTGCCTTCGATGACCAGTGGAAAACCGCGGCAAGGTTCCGTCTCCGCAAAAATACGCGTTCCGGCCGGCAGCATCACGCGCGCCTCCGGGCGGAGCAAGGCTTCGATGACCGCTACAGGTGCGCTGGCAAGCGCCGGGTAGAGGTGAAGCAGTTCGCTGCGGGTCATTAGGGGGCAGTGCTTCTAGTCCGCGATTTCGGCGATGACAGGCGCGTGGTCCGACGGACGCTCCAGCTTGCGCGGGGCCTTGTCGACGCTGCAGCGCGTGCAGCGTGCAGCGAGTTCTGCCGAGAGCAGGATGTGATCGATGCGCAGCCCGAAATTGCGGCGGAAGGCCATCATCCGGTAGTCCCACCAGGAGAAGCTTTTTTCCGGCTGTTCGAACAGCCGGAATGCATCGCTCAGCCCGAGTGACGTCAGCCCACGAAAGGCATCACGCTCCGGTTGCGACACATGGATTTCTTCCTTCCAGTCCGGGTGGGCGTCACGCTCATCGGGTGCGATGTTGTAATCGCCAAGCAGCGCCAGGGCAGGGTGTCGACGCAACTCTTCGCCCAGCCAGTGCGTCAGTGCTTCCAGCCAGGCCAGCTTGTAGGCGAACTTCTCGGAACCGACTGACTGCCCGTTCGGGAAGTAGGCGCTGATCATCCGCACGTTGCCGATCGTCGCTGCGATGACGCGACGCTGCTCGTCTGCAAAACCCGGGATGCCGATGCTGATTTCGGCCGGGGTTTCGCGAGCGAGGATGGCGACACCGTTATAGGTCTTCTGGCCAGAGAAAACCGCGCGGTAGCCAGCAGCCTCGATTTCGGCAATGGGGAAATTTCGGTCCTCGAGCTTCAGTTCCTGAAGGCAGAGAACGTCGGGCTGCACCGTCGCGAGCCAGTCCAGTACGTGCGGCAGCCGGACCTTGAGGGAATTGACGTTCCAGGTCGCGAGTTTCAAGGGGCGAACCTTAGCGGGCGAATGCGCCCGAAGGCTTGCTGCCGTAAGGGGCAGATTTCGGGTAGCCGGCGAGATCGAGCAGGTTGTTCCATGCGGCAGGATCGAAGCCCTTGAACGGCTGCTTTCCGACGACCACGACCGGAACGACTGTTTCGCCGCCCGTCAGTGTGCGCAGCTCCGTCAGTTCCGGTCCTTCGCTCGAAATGATCTTTTCCGCAAACGGAATGCCACGCCCATTGAGCAGGTCCCGCCCTTTCGCGCACTGCTCGAGGCATTCTGCCGTCGTATACAGAACGACCGGGAATTTTTCAGCCGCCATGCGTGTTGCATAGGATTGCTGCCCGCTGGCACCCGGCTCGGATCCGCGCCGTTCGACCACGTTGGTTCCCGGTGGTGGAGGCTGGTCGGAAAAGATCGTGTTGCCGGTCTTCGGATCCTTCCATTGATTGATCGTCTGCGCCATGGCGAGGGGGGCTACGGCAAGGCTGAAGACAACCAGAAGATTCGTGACGATTTTCATCGCAGGCTCCATGCGCAGTGCTTACGCAGCGATCATACCACTATGCCGCAGCAGCGCGTCCGGACTGGGTTCGCGACCGCGGAAGGCCTTGAACGAGTCGAGTGCGGAGCGTACGCCGCCGACGGACAGGATCTCGTCGAGGAAGCGCCGCCCGGTTTCCGGATCGAACGGATTGCCCGCTTCCTCGAAGGCGGCGTAGCAATCGGCGGAGAGGACTTCGGCCCATTTATAGCTGTAGTAGCCCGCGGCGTAGCCGCCGGCGAAGATGTGCGAGAAGCTGTTCGGGAAGCGATGCCAGTCGGGCGGGAAAACGACGGCGACTTCGTTGCGCACTTCCTCCAGCAGTTGCAGCACCGACTTGTCACCCGTCGGGTCGAAATCGTGGTGCAGGATCAGATCAAACAGCGAGAACTCGATCTGGCGGACGGTCTGCATGCCTGAAAGGAAGTTCTTTGCAGCGAGCATCCTGTCGAAAAGTTGTCGCGGTAACGCGGCGCCGCTATCGACGTGTGCCGTCATCTCCTTCAGCACCGCCCATTCCCAGCAGTAGTTCTCCATGAACTGCGACGGCAGTTCGACGGCATCCCACTCGACGCCGTCAATGCCGGAGACCCCGAGCTCGCCGACCTGCGTCAGCATGTGGTGCAGGCCATGGCCGGTTTCGTGGAACAGGGTTGTCACCTCGTCGTGGGTGAAGGTCGCCGGCTTGTCGCCAACGGGGCGCGAGAAATTGCAGATGAGATAGGCGACCGGCGTCTGCACGCCGGTTTCCAGTACGCGACGGCTACGCGCATCGTTCATCCAGGCGCCGCCCTTCTTCTCCTCGCGCGCATAGAGGTCGAGATAGAACTGGCCGATCAGCGCGCCGTTCCGTTCAATGCGGAAGAAGCGCACGTCCTCGTGCCATACGGGTGCGCTGTCCGGCTGGATGCTGACGGAAAAGAGCGTCTCGACGACGCGGAACAAACCGGCCAGCACCTTGGGTTCGGTGAAGTACTGCTTCACTTCCTGGTCCGAGAATGCGTAGTTCTTCTGCATCAGCTTTTCCGACACCCACGCCATGTCCCAGGGTTCGAGCGGATCGAGCTTCAATTCGTCGCGGGCGAAATTGCGCAGTGCGGCGACGTCTTTTTCCGCAAAGGGCCGAGCCTTCCTCGCCATCTCGCGCAGGAAACCGAGCACCTGCTCCGGCGATTCGGCCATCTTCGGCACCAGCGATACTTCGGCAAAGTTGCGGTAGCCGAGCATGGCCGCTTCCTCTGCGCGCAACTGCAGCAGGCGCGAGATGAGCGGGGCGTTGTCATGCGCGGCGTCACCGAACTCGGAAGCGCGGGTGGCGTAGGCGCGGTACATGCGCGCGCGCAGCTCGCGGCTATCGGCATATTGCATCACCGGGCCATAGGAAGGCGCGTGCAGCGTAAAGCGCCACCCCTGGATGCCAGCCTTCTCCGCGCTGGCGCGGGCAACTTCGATGACATCGGCCGGCAGGCCGGCGAGATCCCTCGCGTCGGTGACGACTTCGGCGTGGGCGTTGGTGGCGTCGAGCAGGTTCTCGGAAAACTTGGCGGCGAGCGCAGCGGCTTCTTCCTGCAGTTCCTGGAAGCGGGGCTTCTGGTCGTCCGGCAGCTCGGCGCCGGAGAGGCGGAAGTCGCGGATCTCGTTGTCGATGATGCGCCGCTGTGCCGCCGACAGCGTTGCATATTCCGGGCTGGCGGCGAGTACCTTGTACTTCGAGAAAAGCGCAAGGTTCTGGCCGAGCTCCGAATAAAAGCGGGTCACTTCCGGCAGCAGATCGTTGTAGGCCTCGCGCCAGGGTGGTACGTCCTTGACCGAATGCAGGTGGCCGACGACGCCCCAGGCGCGGGAGAGGCGCTCAGTGCCGTCGGCGAGCGGGCGGGCAAAGTCGTTCCAGGTGGCGGGTACCGTATCGCTGATGAGGCGCTCGACCCGTGTGCGGGCGTCGTCAAGCAGCACGGTGATCGCCGGGCGCACATGCTCGGGAGTGATCGCGTCGAAGCGGGGGAGGTCGGGGAAATCGAGGAGGGGGTTGTCGTTCATGGCGCCTGTCGCAAATGAAACGGGCGGCTGTGCCGCCCGCTGAAAGTAATTGGTCGCTCACTATTCTACAAGGTCGCGATAGGCGTGCCACGACGCGTGACCGAGAATCGGCATGAATATGACGAAGCCGAAGAGCAAGGTGACGAAACCGGCCAGAGTCAGGGTTGCAATCACGAGCGCCCAGAGCAGCATTGGTAACGGATTCGCTTCGAGTACGCGGAAACTGGTCAGGGTGGCTGAAATGAAATCGCTGTTCCGGTCGATCAGCAGCGGTACGGATACGATGCTGAGCGCGAATACCACGAGCGCCAGAACCCCGCCCGCGACGAGCCACGCAAGCGCAAGCTCGCCGCGACCGTCAGACCCGAACACCGCCGCGACGAACTGCATTGCATTCAGCCCGGCCGGCGTTGGCAACATGAGGGAGAACATGATCGCCGAGAAGCGCTCCCAGGCGACCCAGAGCAGTGTGATCAAGAGGCCGAACAGCGCCAGCCCTTCGCCGCCGCGCACGAAGACGGCCAGCGAGTCGACGAAGCGCGATGGTTCGCCCCGTTCCGTGCGTCGGGAGAGTTCGTAAAGACCGGCCGCCAGGATCGGTGATACGAGCACGAAGCCCGAGACCGCCACGATAAAGAACTGCGGGGTTTTCCATGCGACGGCAAGGATGGCATCGCCACCGAGGCTGAAGAGAAGGCCGTAGGCAATGCTGGCGATGGGCGTTTTGTACATGTCCCGCCAGCCGGCGGCCAGCCAGCGGAAGGGATGGGCGAGGCTGACGCTGCGGATGCCTGCAGCGCAAGCAGCCTGACCGGATGCAATCTGATGATTCATGCCGAGTCTCCCTGGAAGAACGCAGGATAGCGCCGCTGGATGGCGGCTTCCGGGGATGGACAGCGGCGGTGTGGCGAAAGTTCAGGCCAGTTTGTGCCCGGTCAGTCGCTCGTAGGCCTCGCGGTACTTGGCGGCGGTCTTGTCGACGATGTCGGCCGGCAGGTTGGGTCCGGGCGCGGTCTTGTTCCAGTCCAGGGTCTCCAGGTAGTCGCGCACGAACTGCTTGTCGAAGGACGGCGGGTTCTTGCCTTCGACGTACTGGTCGGCCGGCCAGAAGCGCGAGGAGTCCGGGGTCAGGGCTTCGTCGATCAGGTGCAGCGTGCCGGCCTTGTCAATGCCGAACTCGAACTTGGTGTCGGCGATGATGATGCCGCGCGTTGCAGCGTAGCGCGAGGCTTCCTCGTACAGCTGCAGCGCGACGCTGCGGGCCTGGGCGGCCAGCTCGGCGCCGTTCTTGCCGGTGCCGTAGAGCGCTTCGGCCAGCACCTTGGCGCAGTGCGCCTGCGATTGCTCGAAGCTGATGTTCTCGTCGTGCTCGCCGATGTCGGCCTTGGTCGCCGGCGTGAAGATCGGTTGCGGCAGCTTCTGCGCCATCTTCAGGCCGGGTGGCAGCTGAATGCCGCAGACGGTGCCGGTGGCCTGGTAGTCCTTCCAGCCGGAGCCGATCAGGTAGCCGCGCACCACGGCCTCGATCGGCAGCGGGCGCAGGCGCTTCACGACGACCGCGCGGCCGCGCACCTGGTCACGCTCTTCCGGCGCGACCACCGATTCCGGATCGACGCCGGTGAGCTGGCCCGGGACGATGTGTGCAAGCTTGTCGAACCAGAAGTTGGCGACCTGCGTCAGGACCTTGCCCTTGTCCGGGATCGGGTTCGGCAGGATGACGTCGAAGGCCGACAGTCGGTCCGAGGTGACGATGAGCAGTTGCTCGTCGCTGACGGCATAGATGTCGCGCACCTTGCCGCGCGAAAGCAGCGGCAGGCTCTTGATGGCGGAGTCGAAAAGGGGAGCGGTCACGATGGTGTCCTGAAGCGGGAATTTGAAAGATGCGAAAGATGCAATTATAGGCTAATGGCCAGCGCCTTCCTCGGCGGCGAGCACCTTGCGCATGCGGCGGATACCCAGCGCGACGATACCGGCAATGGCCGGAATCGAGACGGCGGCAGCGATTTCTGGCGAAAGCGACGCTACGAAGGACTTCTGCAGGCCCTTGGCGAGGTACTGCACCAGTTGCGAGCCGTAATAGGTGATGGCGACGACCGACAGGCCCTCGACCGTTTCCTGCAGGCGCAACTGAAGTTTCGCGCGGCGGTTCATCTGCGCCAGCAGTTCCTGGTTCTGGCGTTCCAGCTCGATATCGACACGTGTGCGCAGGAGCGCACTGCGCCGGGCAATGCGCGTCGACAGGTCGGTCTGTCGCGCGGCGACGGATTGGCAGGTCGCCATCGCCGGCGCAAGCCGGCGCTCCATGAATTCGCGGATCGGCGGGAAGCCGGCAAGGCGCTGTTCCCGCAGGTCCTCGACACGCTGCTGCACGAGGCGATAGTAGGCGGCGGCAGCACCGAAGCGGTACGCGGTGCGCGTCACCGACTGCTCGACCTCGGCGGCCAGGCGCGTCAGGTGGGCGAGCAGGCGACGTTCGTCCTCTGGCGTGATCGTTGCACTCATCGCTTCCATCAGTTCGACGAGATCCTGTTCGCACTTGCCGAGGAAGCGACTGGTTTCCTTCGCTACCGGGAAGGCGAGCAGGGCCATCATGCAGTAGGTCTCGATTTCGAGGATGCGCTGCACGGTGCGGCCGGCCTGGCGGTGGCGCAGGTGTTCGTCGATGACGGTGAAGCGTGAGAAGCCTTCCTTCAGTTCGAAGTCGGAAATGACCCAGGCGGCCCCTTCGGCGACGCGGGTGGCAACGACCGCGTCACCGCGGCGCGCGATGCCGTCGAGCACTTCTTCCGGCGGATTCTGGGCAGCGGCGCAGAGCTCGATATGGCTGGCGGCGATGACCTCGCCGGAAATGCCCTGAACCCATTCTGCGGGGAAGGCAGCGAGGGCCGTCGTGTCTTCGGCGTCGCCGGCGACACGGCGGCGGAAGAAGGTATAACCGGAAAACTCGGTGTGCCGTTCCCATTTCAGACGCAAGGCCCCCGCGTCCAGCACCCAGTGGTCGCCATCGACGACCGGGCAGACTTCCGTGCCGAGCGTCGCGCAGAGTTGCGCAAGGTGCTTGCGTTCGTCGTTCGCGCTGCCGCCGGCATGGGTGACCGCCAGATAGCTGATCCATTCCGGGCCGGGGATGGCGACCGGCGGCCGTGAGTGGATCTCGGCGTTCAGACGGTGGCGCAGCGAGTGTTCGGGGAGCGGCAACATGGCAGCGTCGAAAAAAAGAAAACGGCACCGAGTCTATCACCCGGTGCCGTTCGCAGGTGTTTGATTATTTTACGATCTGGTTCAGCTCGCCCTTGGCGTAGCGCTCGGCCATCTTGTCCAGCGGGATCGCCTTGATCTTGCTCGCCTGGCCGGCGGTGCCGAAGGCTTCGAAGCGGGCGAGGCAGATCTTCTTGGCGGCTTCGCGGGCCGGCTTCAGGTAGTCGCGCGGGTCGAACTTGTCCGGATGCTCGGCCAGGTAGCGGCGAACGGCGCCGGTCATGGCGAGGCGGATGTCGGTGTCGATGTTCACCTTGCGCACGCCGTGCTTGATGCCCTTGACGATCTCCTCGACCGGAACGCCGTAGGTTTCCTTCATGTCGCCGCCGAACTCGCGGATCTCGGCCAGCAATTCCTGCGGCACTGACGACGAACCGTGCATGACCAGGTGCGTGTTCGGGATGCGCGCGTGGATTTCGGCGATGCGGTCGATGGCGAGGATGTCGCCGGTCGGCTTCTTGGTGAACTTGTAGGCGCCGTGGCTGGTGCCGATGGCGATCGCCAGCGCGTCGCAGTTGGTCTTCTTGACGAAGTCGGCAGCCTGCTCGACGTCGGTGAGCAGGTCCTCGCGCGTCATGTGGCCTTCGGCGCCGTGGCCGTCTTCCTTGTC
>Ga0268298_10001112_pt1 | contig 32517 bp, 31 predicted proteins | sample WWTPWeurt_MetaG_FD_194462 | JGI IMG/M metagenome (GOLD analysis project Ga0268298, IMG submission 194462) | Activated sludge microbial communities from WWTP in Nijmegen, Gelderland, Netherland - WWTP Weurt | ecosystem: Engineered > WWTP > Aerobic digester > Activated sludge | place... | reverse complement strand
CTGTACGCCTGTGCCGCAATGGTGGAATCATGGATCCTGTCGACATCGGCCCCATGAACATCTCCCCTGCGCCCAAGTTGCCCGTCGCCATCTGGATGCTGGGCTTCGTCAGCCTGCTGATGGATGTCTCGTCGGAGATGATCCACAGCCTGCTGCCCCTGTTCATGGTGGGCACGCTGGGTGCCAGCGCCACCACCGTCGGCGTGATCGAGGGCCTGGCCGAGGCGTTGGCGCTGGTCGTCAAGGTGTTCTCCGGCCACTGGAGCGACCGGCTCGGCCGCCGCAAGGGCCTGGCCCTGCTGGGCTACGGCCTGGGCGCGTTGAGCAAGCCCCTGTTCGCACTGGCTGGTGGCGTGGGCCTGCTGGTGAGCGCCAGGCTGCTGGACCGCTTCGGCAAGGGCATCCGGGGTGCGCCGCGCGATGCGCTGGTGGCCGATCTGGCGCCGCCCACCATGCGCGGCGCCGCCTTCGGCCTGCGCCAATCGCTGGACACCGTGGGCGCCTTTGCCGGCCCGTTGCTGGCTGCCGGCCTGATGGTGCTGTGGGCCGGCGACTTCCGGGCGGTGTTCTGGGTGGCCACCGTGCCGGCCGTGCTGTGCGTGCTGCTGCTGGCCTTCGGCGTGCAGGAGCCCGAGACGCATGCGGCAGGCAAACCCCGGCCGGCGATGGGATGGGCGGCGCTCAAGCGCCTGCCGGCGGCGTACTGGGCGGTGGTGGCCATCGGCGCGGTGTTCACGCTGGCGCGCTTCAGCGAGGCCTTCCTGGTGCTGCGGGCCCAGGGCTGCGGCTTCTCGGCCGCCCAGGTGCCGCTGGTGATGGTGGCCATGAACCTCGTCTACGCCGCCAGTGCCTACCCGTTCGGCCGCCTGGCCGATCGCGTCCCGCATCGCCTGCTGCTGCTGGCCGGCATCGTCGTGCTGTTGCTGGCCGATCTGGTGCTGGCTGCCGCCACCGGGCCGGTGCTGCTGCTGGCCGGCATGGCCCTGTGGGGCGTGCACCTGGGCATGACCCAGGGCCTGCTGGCCACCATGGTGGCCGATACCGCCCCGGCCGAGCTGCGCGGCACCGCCTATGGCTGGTTCAACCTGGCCAGCGGCGTAGCGATGCTGGCGGCCAGCGTGGTGGCCGGGCTGGCCTGGGACCGGCTGGGGCCGGCGTTCACCTTCTACGCCGGGGCCTCGTTCGCCGTCGCGACCCTCGTGGCGCTGCTGGCCTGGCGGGCGCCTCGATCGACCCTGTAGCGCCTTTCAGGTGCCCTTGCTGACCGTGATGGTCGGGAACTTGGCGGAGAAGTCCTTGGCCTTCTCGGCGATCTTCACCGCCACCTGGCGCGCCACGGTCTTGTAGATGCCGGCGATCTCGCCATCCGGATCGGCCACCACGGTGGGCCGACCGGAATCGGCCTGCTGGCGGATCGACATGGTCAGCGGCAACGCGCCCAGGTAGTCGAGGTTCTGGTCCTTGGCCATCTGCTTGCCGCCATCGGCACCGAAGATGTGCTCGACGTGGCCGCAGTTCGGGCAGCAGTACACCGCCATGTTCTCGACCACGCCGAGGATCGGCACGCCCACCTTCTCGAACATCGAGATGCCCTTGCGGGCGTCGATCAGCGCGATGTCCTGCGGCGTGGTGACGATGACCGCGCCGGTGATGGGCACGCGCTGGCTGAGGGTGAGCTGGATGTCGCCGGTGCCGGGCGGCATGTCGACGATGAGGTAATCCACTTCGCGCCAGTTGGTCTGGCGCAGCAACTGGTCGAGCGCCTGGGTGGCCATCGGGCCACGCCAGATCATGGCCTGGTCGGGCTCGACCAGGAAGCCGATCGACATCACCTGGATGCCATGGCCCACCAACGGCTCCATGGTCTGGCCATCGACACTCTCGGGCTTGTCGTTGACGCCCAGCATCATCGGCTGGCTGGGGCCGTAGATGTCGGCATCGAGCATGGCCACGTTGGCGCCTTCAGCGGCCAGCGCCAGCGCCAGGTTGACGGCCGTGGTGCTCTTGCCCACGCCGCCCTTGCCCGAGGCCACCGCGATGATGTTCTTCACGCCGCTGAGCAACTGCACGCCCCGCTGCACCGCATGTGCCACCACCTTGAACTCGACGTTGGCACTGACGTTGCCCACGCCAGGCACCCTCTTGGCGGCATCGATCAGGGCCCTGCGCAAGGCCGGGATCTGGCTCTTGGCCGGGTAGCCCAGCACCGCGTCGAACGAGACGTCGGCGCCTTCGATCTTCAGGTTCTTGATCTGCCGCCCGCTCACCAGATCCTTGCCGGTGTTGGGATCGACGACGGACTTCAGGGCTTCGAGCAGGGCGGCTTCGGTGAGGGAGGACATGGGCGACTCGGGTGGGACGAAGAACGGGCGCGACCGCATCGCACAGGCGTGCGGGAGGCGTGGCCATCGGGGCACTTGGCGCGCCCTGGGGCGCGGGTGGACCGGCAGTCTAGCGGAGCCCCCGGCGAACCCGGGCAGAAAGGCTCAATGGCCGATACCGGAGTAGGTATTTCAGATGAAACGCCGCGCCGTCTCGTCACGAGACAGCGCGGCGACACATGCACGGCACCACACCTCTCTTGCGCCTGCGAGCGACCGCAGGCCAAGGCCACGACGTCAGGCCGCAGCGAGCTGCTTGGCCTCGCGCTTCTTGGCGGCGGTGGCCGCCTTTTGATACTCCTCCTCGGCCTGCTTGCGCAGGGCGATGGCGGCATCCAGGGCTTCCTGGTAGCGCTCCTTGGAGTAGGTGTTCTGGTTGGCGATGTACACGCTTCGGCGCAGCGGCTTGTCGCCAAAGCGCGGCAGGTTCACCGAGAAGTGGCACTCGGGCGCCGACCGGCCCGGGCGTTGCCGCAGGATGGGGCCGCTGATGCCGGCCGGCAGGTCGTTCTGCTTGCTGGAGCTGGCGGCACGCTGCAGCCCGGTGGGAGCCGGCATCGAGGCCAGGCGCTTGCGCAGCGCGGCGATCGCCAGCTTCAACGAGGCCCGCGGATTGGCGCCGGGGGCCTTGCTGTCCGAGAAGAACATCGTGGGCTTGCCATAGCGAAGCTGCCAGCCATGGGTGCTGCGGGTGTCGATGCGCTGGATGTGCTCGGGCACGCGGATGCGTGCGCCGGACGGGAGGACAGTGGTGCGAGCAGGCATGGGGTGGTCCACCTTGATAGGAATCACTTCCCTGGCGGACGCCGGTCCGTGCCGGCGACTCGTTATTACCGCATCATCGCGTACGCTCATCCATCGATCAAGGACGGATTCCACGCGTGCACGGCCTGCTGCTGTTGGCCCAGGCCGTCGATGCCGAGCCGCATTGTATCGCCGTGTTTCAGAAAAACAGCGTTCGGCTTGATCCCCATGCCCACGCCGGGCGGCGTACCGGTGGAAATGAGATCCCCCGGATACAGCGTCATGAACCTGCTCACATAGCTCACAAGCTGCGCGACCGTGAAGATCATCGTGCGCGTGTTGCCGGTCTGGAAACGTTGGCCGTTCACCTCCAGCCACATGTCCAGCGCCTGCGGGTCGGGCACCTCATCGGCGGTCACCAGCCAGGGGCCCACCGGGCCGAAGGTGTCGCAACCCTTGCCCTTGTCCCAGGTGCCGCCGCGCTCGATCTGGAACTCGCGCTCCGAGACATCGTTGACCACGCAGTAGCCGGCCACATGCCCCAGCGCCTCGGCCTCGCTGACATAGCGCGCGGTGCTGCCGATGACCACGCCGAGTTCCACCTCCCAGTCACCCTTGACCGAGCCCTGCGGCAGCACCACCGGGTGATGGGCACCCACCGCCGCGCTGATGGGCTTCATGAACAGGATCGGCTCCTTCGGGATCGGCAGGCCCGCCTCGGCCGCATGGTCGGCGTAGTTCAGGCCGATGCACAGGAACTTGCCCATGCCGGCCCACGGCACCGCCAGCCGGCCCTGAGGCACCACCGGTAGGCTGGCCGCGTCGATCGCGCGCAAGCGTGCCAATGCGGCGGGCGACAAGCCCGCCGGCGTGAGATCCGGCATCAGCGACGAGAGGTCGCGCACCTGGCCCTGGGCATCGAGCAGGCCCGGCTTTTCGTGGCCCTTGGGGCCGTGACGCAGCAATTTCATGGGAACGATCCTTTGCAATCAACCGCGACCGACGAACGGCATCTTGGTCGCCATCACGGTGGTGAACAGCACATTGGCCGACAACGGCAGGTTGACCATGGCCATGAAGGTCTGCACCACGCCGGCCATCTCCATGCGCGCCTCGGGCTTGATGCTGCCATCGGCCTGCGGCACACCGCGCGCCATGCGCACGGTCATGTCGCTGGCCACGTTGCCGATGTCGATCTGGCCCACGGCAATGTCGAAAGGTCGGCCATCGAGCGAAGCGGTCTTGGTCATCCCGGTGATGGCATGCTTGGCCGCGGTGTAGGCGATCGAGCCCGGCCGCGGCGTGTGCGCCGAGATCGATCCGTTGTTGATGATGCGGCCGCCCTGCGGAGACTGCTCCTTCATCAGCCTGAACGCGTGCTTCAGGCAATAGAAGGCGCCGTTCAGGTTGGTGGCGATGGCCGCATCCCACTCGGCCTCGGACAGGTCGTCGGGCGTGGTGCCGCGGGCAAAGACGCCGGCGTTGTTGAACAGCAGATCGAGCCGGCCGAAGCGCTGCTTCACCTGCGCAAAGGCGGCCGCCACCTGGGCCGCGTCGCTCACATCGCAGGGCAGCGCCAGTGCGCGCGCGCCGGCTTGCCCCGCTTCGGCGATGACGCCTTCCAGCGCCTGTGCGCGCCGTGCGCAGAGCGCCACTGTCCAGCCTTCGGTCAGCAAGGCCAGCGCGCAGGCCTTGCCGATGCCGGACGAGGCGCCGGTGACGAGTGCGATCTTGCTCATGGGTCTCCTCAATGTTTCGGCTCACATCGCTTCGCGATTTGAGCCTGCACTGCAATCACTGAGCCGCTGCGCGGCTCAGTGATTGTCCTTGGGCACGAACGCCCCGCGCATGCCGCGCAGGAAATCGAGATCGGCGCCCTCGTCGGCTTGCAGCACATGGTCGACGTAGAGCTTCCAATAGCCGCTGTCCAGCACCGGCTTCGGAGCGCTCCAGGCGGCGCGGCGGCGCTCGAGTTCGGCCTCGTCCACATGCAGGTGCAGGCGGCGGCCGGCCACGTCCAGCGTGATCAGGTCGCCGTTCTGCACCAGCGCCAGCGGGCCGCCGGCGGCGGCCTCGGGCGCGGTGTGCAGCACCACGGTGCCGTAGGCGGTGCCGCTCATGCGCGCATCGCTGATGCGAACCATGTCGGTGATGCCGCGCTGAAGCACCTTGGGCGGCAGCGGCATGTTGCCCACCTCGGCCATGCCGGGGTAGCCCTTGGGGCCACAGTTCTTCAGCACCAGGATGCAGGTCTCGTCGACATCGAGCGATTCATCGTCGATGCGGTGGTGGAAGTCGTCGCTGTCCTCGAACACCACGGCGCGCCCCGTGTGCTGCATCAGCGCCGGCGTGGCGGCACTGGGCTTGATCACCGCGCCGCGCGGCGCCAGGTTGCCGCGCAGCACCGCGATGCCGGCCTTGTCCTTGAAGGGCTGCGCAAAGGGCTTGATGACCTCGGGGTTGAAGTTCTCGGCCTCGGCGAAGTTCTCGGCAACGCTGCGCCCGCTGGCGGTGCGGATGCCGGTGTGCAGCAGGTGGCCGATCTCCTTCATCACCACCTGCAGGCCGCCGGCGTAGCAGAAGTCCTCCATCAGGTACTGGCCCGAGGGCTGCAGGTTCACCAGGCAGGGCATCTCGCTGGCCAGGCGGTCGAAGTCGTCGATGGCCAGCGGCACGCCCAGGCGGCCGGCGATGGCGATCAGGTGGATCACCGCGTTGGTGCTGCCGCCGATGGCCGCCAGCGTGCGGATCGCGTTCTCGAAGGCCTCGCGGTTGAGCACCTTGGCGATGGTCTGGTCTTCATGAACCATCTCGACGATGCGCCGGCCGGCTTGGCGGGCGATGGTGTTGCGTCGCCCATCCACCGCCGGGTAGGCGGCATTGCCCGGCAGGCCGATGCCCAGCGACTCGACCATGCTGGCCATGGTGCTGGCGGTGCCCATGGTCATGCAGTGGCCGTGGCTGCGGTGCATGCAGCTCTCGGCCTCGAGGAAATCCTTCAGCTTGAGCGTACCGGCGCGCACCTGCTCACTCATCTGCCACAGGCCGGTGCCCGAGCCCAGTTCCTGGCCGCGCCACTTGCCGTTGAGCATCGGCCCTCCGCTCACTCCGATCGTTGGCAGGTTGGCGCTGGCCGCGCCCATCAGCAGGCTGGGCGTGGTCTTGTCGCAGCCGAACAGCAGCACCACGCCGTCCATGGGGTTGCCGCGGATGCTCTCCTCCACGTCCATGCTGGCCAGGTTGCGGTACAGCATGGCCGTGGGCCGCATCATCACCTCGCCCAGGCTCATCACCGGGAACTCGAGCGGAAAGCCGCCGGCCTCGTAGACGCCGATCTTCACCTGCTCAGCCAGCGTGCGGAAGTGGCTGTTGCAGGGGTTGAGCTCGCTGAAGGTGTTGCAGATACCGATCACGGGACGGCCGTCGAACTGGTCGTGCGGCACGCCCTTGCCCTTCATCCAGCTGCGGTAGGCGAAGCCGTCGCGGTCCTGGCGACCGAACCACTGCTGGCTGCGCAATTCGTGGGGCTTCTTCCTGGGCGTGTCGGACATGGCGTGCTGGCTTTTCCGGATGGGGCGGGGACTCGCGGCTGAGTAGGATCCTAGAACGATTGCGAATCCTCCCGCCGCGGAAGAACCCGAACCCCCGCCTCGGCAGCCATCCCCCCCCCTCCAGCCCTACAGGTCGACATGACGGAATCCACGGTTGCCCGCTTCACCAAGGTCGTGTTGTTCACCGACGCCGACGGGCGGGCGCGCTTCCGCGAAGAGGCCGTGGCCCTCACCGAGGGCAAGCCCCAGGCACAGTTGTCGCCGCTGATGCCCAGCGGCGGCTGGCAACTTCGACACAGCCCGGTGGGCTTTCGCAGCTCCTTCCACTGCACCGAGACGCCGCAATGGGTGCTGATCCTGGGGGGCCAGATGGAAATCGGCCTGCAGGACGGCAGCTCGCGCGTGTTCGGCCCCGGCGAGCACTTCTTCTCCGACGACCGGCTGCCCCCGGGCGCCACCTTCGATCCAGCGGTGCACGGCCACTGGAGCCGGCAGGTCGGGCCCGATCCGCTGGTGACGATGTTCGTTCGGGCGTGACACCGCCGGACTGACCCCATGAGCGGAGGCCGCGGCGCCCGACGGCATCGACACGATGTCGGGTCCTGTCGCCCCCGGGCAGCCGATCCCCGACCCACTCGCCAATCACGCCCGTTCAGTCGCCCGAACCGCACGCTGGCCCTTCGCTTCCTTCACTCCAGGTTCTCCCCATGAAGATCCTCATCACTGGTGGCGCCGGCTTCGTCGGCTCACGTCTTGCCCGCACCCTGCTCGCCCGCGGCTCGCTCGATGGCCATGCCATCACCCAGCTGGTGCTGACCGACCAGGCCCCTGCGGGCGCCCACCTGGCCGCCGATGCGCGGGTGCAGGTGCGCACCGGGCCGCTGCTGGAGCAGTGCCGGGCGCTGCAGGGCGAGCGCTTCGACGGCGTGTTCCACCTGGCCTCAGCGGTCTCGGGCGAGTGCGAGCTGGATTTCGACCTGGGCCTGCGCAGCAACCTCGACAGCACCCGCGCGCTGCTGGATGCGCTGCGCCTTACCGGCCATGAGGGCGCGCCAGCGCCCAAGGTGGTGTTCAGCAGCTCGGTGGCGGTGTATGGCCCGGATGCGGCGGTGCCGCTGCCGGAGGTGGTGGCCGACACCACGCTGCCCACGCCGCAGACCAGCTACGGCATCCACAAGCTGATCTGCGAGCAACTGGTGGCCGACTACACCCGCAAGGGCTACATCGACGGGCGCAGCGCTCGGCTGATGACCGTCACCGTGCGCCCGGGCCGGCCCAACGGCGCGGCCAGTTCGTTCTTCAGCGGCATCATCCGCGAACCGTTGGCCGGCGAGGAGGCCATCTGCCCGGTCTCGCCCGAGGTCTCGCACCCGGTCACCTCGGTGCAGCGCACCGTCGACGGGCTGATCGCGGTGTACGAGGCCAGCCGCGAGGCCTATGGCGGCCGGACGGCGCTCAACCTGCCGGCCCTCAACATCACCGTGGGGCAGATGCTCGATGCGCTGCAGGCCGTGGCCGGCCCCGAGGTGCGCGCGCGGGTGCGCTTCGAGCGCGACGAGCGCATCGCCGGCATCGTGGCCAACTGGCCCAAGGCGGCCCGGGCCGATCGGGCGGCGGCGCTGGGGCTGAAGCCCGAGGCCTGCTTCGAGGACATCATCCGCCAGTACATCGCCGACTGCGACGGGCAGCCGCAGGCGCTGAAGGGGCTGCGCTGAACCGGTGACACCGGCGCTGCAGGCCGGGAGGCCGGCTGGGCGGCTGGGCGCCCGGCCTCAGCCGCCCGCTGAAGGCGGCGCCGGCGGGGCCCGCATCAACCCGGCCAGCATCTCGGCAAAGGCCAGCGGCTGGTCCACCATCAGGTGGTGATCGGCATCGGCCAGTTCCAGCATCGCGCTGCCTGGCGCTGCCAGGCTCACGGCGAGCGCGAACAGTTCCTCGGTGATCAGCCGCGAGCGTGCGCCGCGCACCAGGGTGACCGGGCAGCGGGCCTGGCCCAGATCCACATGCGGCCGACCGAACCTGAAGCCGCGAAACAGGTAGGGGTCGGTGAGCCAGGCGTAGCCCGGATTGCCGCGCTCATCCACCGCGGGCGCCAGCGAGCTTCGGGCGATGTGATCGGCGATGTACAGGTGCTCGCAGCCCTGCGGGGGCAGGAACCGGAATCGCGCCAAGGCCGCGTCGATCGACGGGTAGACCTTGGCGGGCCGGAAACCGGCCTCGGCCCGGCGCTTCTCGCGCTCGGCCTGGCCTTCGGGTGGGCGCAGGGGCGTGTCCATGATCACCACGCCACGCAGCCGCTGCCCATGGCGGGCCGCCGCCGTCATCATCGGAAAGCCACCGAACGAATGACCGGCGAACAGCGGAGGCACGTCGGCCTCGAACAGCCAGGCCTGTTCGGCCGCGGCCAGCGCCTCGTCGGCCCATTGCGACACCGCGTACGACGGCCGCCGCGCCGAGTGGCCCATGCCCGACAGCGACAGTGCCGCCACGCGGAAGCGATCGGCCAGCAGCGGCGCGATGAAGCTGAACCACTCGGCATGCGCGCCGTTGCCATGCACGAGCAGCAGCCCCGGCGCACCCCGCGGGCCCCAGGCCAGCAGGTCGATGTCGGCGCCCTCGTGCACGAAGCGGGTGCGCTCGGGCCGCTGGGCCAGGGCGTCGGTGAACCACGACGGTGCGGCCGGCCGTTCGCCCCGCAGATGAGCCAGCGGTGGCGGAAGCTCGTGGTGGCTGCGGTGCGGCATCGAAAAGCGTCGGGCTTCGATTGGGTCAAGGATGGCCGGGCTTTATAGCCTGCGACCCGCGCCCCGCCGTTCACAATGGCGACACCCGCAATGATCTGGATCGACGACCAACAGCCGTTGCCGCCCACGCACTTCGCGCTGGGTCCGGGCAGCGAAGCGCCAGGCCTGCTGGCGATTGGCGGACGGGTCACCCTGGACCGCCTCGAAGAGGCCTATGCGATGGGGGTCTTCCCCTGGTACAGCCCCGGCCAGCCCCCGCTGTGGTGGAGCCCCGACCCGCGCATGGTGCTGCCGGTGGCCGAGTTCAAGCTGTCGCACTCGCTGCGCAAGACGCTGCGCCGCTTTGCGCGCGATTCGCGCTGCGAGATCCGCATCGACGCCGGATTCCGCCGCGTGATGACCGAGTGCGCGCGAGCGCCCCGCGAGGGCCAGGACGGCACCTGGATCGTGCCCGAGATCATCGAGGCCTACAGCGCCTGGCACCGCCTGGGCCGCACCCACAGCGTCGAGACCTGGATCGACGGACAACTGGCCGGCGGCCTGTACGGCGTGAACCTGGGGCGGATGTTCTTCGGCGAGTCGATGTTCGCGCATCGCACCGATGCCTCGAAGATCGCCCTGGCTGCACTGGTGGCCTTCTGCCGGGCGAATGGCATCCCGCTGATCGATTGCCAGCAGGCCACGCGCCACCTGGCATCGCTGGGCGCCAGGGAAATCCCGCGCACCGAATTCGAGGGGCATGTGTCCCGCATGCGCGGGGCGCCACCGCCACAACGCTGGACCTATGATCGCGGCCTGTGGGCGCAACTGGGCATCGAGGTGGATGCCGGCGCCGACGCAACCGGCCACGAGTGACGCATCCCAAAGAGCTTCCCCTGTCGTCGCTGCAGTTCTATGCGACGGCGCCCTACCCCTGCAGTTACCTGCCGGATCGTTTGGCGCGCTCGCAGGTCGCCACGCCCAGCCACCTGATCCATGCCGACGCGTATTCGGGGTTGGTGGCCAACGGCTTCCGGCGCAGCGGCATGTTCACCTACCGCCCGTACTGCGACAACTGCCGCTCGTGCGTGCCGCTGCGGGTGCCGGTGGCCACCTTCGAGCCCACGCGCAGCCAGCGGCGTGCCTGGGCCCGCCATGCCCACCTGAAGGCCCGCGTGCTGCGCCTGGGCTTCGTGCCCGAGCACTATGAGCTTTACTTGCGCTACCAGGCCGGCCGCCATGCGGGCGGCGGGATGGACCAGGACAGCATCGACCAGTACAGCCAGTTCCTGCTGCAAAGCCGGGTGAACTCGCGGTTGGTCGAGTTTCGCGAGCCGGCGGTCGACGGCGGCCCGGCGCTGGGTGAGCTGCGCATGGTGGCCATCGTCGACGTGCTCAACGACGGCATCTCGGCCGTCTACACCTTCTACGACCCCGAGCTCAAGGGCAGCCTGGGCACCTACGGCATCCTGTGGCAGGTGGAGCAGACGCGGCAGCTTAAGCTGCCTCACCTGTACCTCGGCTACTGGATCCAGGGCAGCGGCAAGATGGACTACAAGGCCGCCTTCCGGCCCCACGAGGTGCTGCGCGACGGCGAGTGGGTCGCCACCGACTGAGCGGTCGCCCCAAGGCGGCGTCCGTCAAGACCCGCCGCCTACAATCGTCGGATGTCCATGTCCCCCATCCCCGAGCTGGTGGCCGAGCTGGCAGCCGGCCGCATGGTGATCCTGGTCGACGAGGAAGATCGCGAGAACGAAGGCGATCTGGTCCTGGCGGCCGACCATGTCACCCCCGAAGCGATCAACTTCATGGCCAAGTTCGGCCGCGGGTTGATCTGCCTGACCCTCACCCGCGAGCGCTGCGAGCGCCTGCAGCTGCCGCCGATGGCCGCCCGCAACGGCGCCGCGCACGGCACTGCCTTCACCGTCTCGATCGAGGCTGCCGAGGGCGTGTCCACCGGCATCTCGGCCGCGGATCGCTCGCGCACCGTGGCCGCGGCCGTGGCCAGGGACGCCAAGCCGGCCGACCTGGTGCAGCCGGGCCACATCTTCCCCTTGCAGGCCCAGGAGGGCGGCGTGCTGATGCGCGCCGGGCACACCGAGGCCGGCTGCGACCTGGCCGGCATGGCCGGGCTGACGCCCGCGTCGGTGATCTGCGAGATCATGAACGACGACGGCACGATGGCCCGCCTGCCCGATCTGCAGGCCTTTGCCGCCACGCATGGGCTGAAGATCGGCACCATCGCCGACCTGATCGCCTTCCGCAGCCACAACGAGACGCTGATCGAGCGCGTCGGCGAACGCGAGGTGGTCACACCGCAGGGCACGTTCGGCCTGGTGGTCTATCACGACCGCTCGGGCGGCGTGCACCTGGTGCTGCGCAAGGGGCACTGGAGCCCCACAGACGACGTGCTGGTGCGGGTGCACGAGCCCTTCACCGTGATGGACCTGCTCGAGGTCTCGGCCGGCGATCACAGCTGGCCGCTGCCCTCGGCGCTGGCCACGCTGCAGGCGGCTGGGGCCGGCGTCGCGGTGCTGCTGAACTGCGGCCACGACGTGGCGGCGCTGACGCAGCAACTGCTGCCGCAGCCCCGCACGGCCCGTCGCCCGACGCCGCAAGACCTGCGCACCTACGGCGTGGGGGCGCAGATCCTGCGCGACCAGGGCATCGGCAAGATGAAGCTGCTGGGTTCGCCCCGGCGCATGCCCAGCATGGTGGGCTACGGCCTCGAAGTGACCGGATTCGTGGCCCCGGGCCAGCAGGGGTGACCGCATGAAGGACGCCAACCAGGGCCAGGCCCAGTCCGGCCGGCTCGAAGGCCGCGACCTGGCCATCGGCATCGTGCAGGCCCGCTTCAACGCCGAGATCACCGATGCGCTGGCCAAGGCCTGCCTCGACGAACTCGCCGCGCTGGGCGTGCAGGCCCGAGACATCCAGCACGTGACGGTGCCCGGCGCACTCGAGGTGCCGGTGGCGCTCAAGGCCATGGCCGAGAGCGAAGACTTCGATGCGCTGATCGCGCTGGGCTGCATCATCCGCGGCGAGACCTATCACTTCGAATTGGTGGCCAACGAGAGCGGTGCCGGCGTCAGCCGCGTCTCGCTCGACCATGGCATCGCCGTGGCCAACGCCATCCTCACCGTCGAGAACGAGGCCCAGGCCTGGGCCCGCGCCAGCGACAAGGGCCGCGACGCGGCGCGCGTGGCGGTCGAGATGGCCCACCTGCTGGACGATCTGTCATGAGCGACGGATCCACCCCCAGCCGCAGCGCGGCCGACGAATCGGCCAACCGTCCCGCCAGCGGCAAGTCTGCCGGCCGTCCCAAGTCCACCCGCCGCCGTTCGCGCGAGCTGGCGCTGCAGGGCCTGTACGAGTGGCTGGTCGGCGGCGGCGAGGCCGCCGTGATCGAGGCCCACATGCGCGAGCAGGAGGGTTTCGACAAGTGCGACCGCACCCACTTCGATGCGCTGCTGCACGGCTGCATCACCGAGGCCGGCGCGCTGGATGCGGCGCTGGCGCGCCATGTGGATCGCCGCACCACCGAGCTGTCGCCGGTCGAACATGCGGTGCTGATGATCGGCGCCTACGAACTCACCCACTGCCTGGACATCCCGTACCGCGTGGTGATCAACGAGGCGGTGGAGTTGTGCAAGGCCTTCGGCGGCACCGATGGCCACAAGTACGTCAACGGCGTGCTCGACAAGACCGCCGGCGACCTGCGGCCCGACGAGGTGGCCGCGCGCCGCGCCGCGCCCCGCGGCTGATGCCGGCACACACGCCGCGCGTCGCCTGGGCGCCGAACGCCTGACCGGCCAGCCCCACGCCGCGCCGGACGCTCACCTCGCCTGTCAGCCCCCCCCTGCCCGGACCTGCGATGAAGCTCGCCCAACGCCTTTCGCACATCGAGCCCTTCTACGTGATGGAGTGTGCCAAGGCGGCGGCCGAGATCGCCGCCAGCCCGGCCTGCGACCCGGCGGCCGGTGGCGAGCCGATGATCTTCCTGAACATCGGCGAGCCGGATTTCTCGGCGCCGCCGCGGGTGCAGCAGGCGGCCGAGCGCGCCATCCGCGAGGGCCGCACCCAGTACACCCAGGCCACCGGCCTGCCCGCGCTGCGCGAGAAGATCTCGCAGTGGTATCGCAACCGGTTCGGGCTCGAGATCCCGGCGCGGCGCATCGTCGTCACCGCAGGTGCCTCGGCCGCGCTGCAGCTGGCCTGCCTGGCGCTGTTCGAGGCCGGCGACGAAGTGCTGATGCCCGACCCGAGCTATCCGTGCAATCGGCATTTCGTGGCGGCGGCCGATGCCGTGGCCCGGCTGGTGCCGGCCGCGCCGGCGCAGCGTTACCAGCTGGATGCGCAAAGCGTTCGCGGGGCCTGGACACGGGCCACGCGCGGCGTGCTGCTGGCCTCGCCCTCCAACCCCACCGGCACCTCGATCGACCCGAACGAGATGCGCCACATCGTCGAATGGGTGCGCGAGCAAGGCGGCGTGACCGTGGTCGACGAGATCTATCTCGGGCTGAGCTACGACGACGCCTTCGGCCACAGCGCCCTGGCCCATGGCGACGATGTGGTGTCGGTCAACAGCTTCTCCAAGTACTTCGGCATGACCGGCTGGCGCCTGGGCTGGCTGGTGCTGCCCGAAGCCCTGGTGGCCCCTGTCGAGCGCCTGGCCCAGAACCTGTTCATCTGCGCCTCCAGCGTGGCCCAACATGCGGCACTGGCCTGCTTCGACCCTGAATCCATCGCCGAGTACGAGCGGCGCCGGGCCGAGTTCAGGGCCCGCCGCGACCGCGTGGTGCCGGCCCTGCAGGCGCTGGGGCTGACCGTGCCGGTGACGCCCGATGGCGCCTTCTATGCCTATGCCGACTGCAGTGCCCACTCGCCCAGCAGCTGGGATTTCTGCTTCGACATGATGCGCCGGGCGCATGTGGCCCTGACGCCGGGCCGCGACTTCGGCCGCCACGACCCGGAACGTTGGCTGCGCCTGTCGTTTGCCAGCTCGATGCCCCAGCTGGACGAGGCATTGCGGCGCCTGGAACGCGAGCTGGGCCGACGCTGAGCCGCCGACCGGCAGCCCGGAGGCTGTGACATTTGCCCCGCCCCGCGTGAGCGAAGGTGACAAGGGGTAATCACACTGCGGCCTGCTCGCATTTGGATGCAACAGCGCCCGCCCGCCGGCCTATGCTCGGCGACGTGAATCCGCATTCCAGCCCGACGCCTGGGCAGCCGAGAGGCGCCGCTTCCGCAGGACCGCAGGCCGACCTGCACCACACCGACCACGGCCAGGACGACTGGCCGGCCATCGTCGGCGACAGCGCGCCGATGCCGCTGGATCCAACGCCCCACCCGGCGGTGTCGGGCCCCACCATCGGTCACGTCGGGCGTTACGCCCTCAAGCAGCTGATCGGCGAGGGCGGGCTGGGCCGGGTCTACACCGCCTGGGATCCGCTGCTGTCGCGCACGCTGGCCATCAAGACGCTGCACATGGGCAGCGAGGACGAGCAGCGCCAGGCGCTGGACGCGCTGATCCTGGACGAGGCGCGTGCCTCGGCCAGCCTGTCCCACCCCAACATCGTCACCGTGTACGACGCCGGCCTGTCGGAGATGGGCGTGTACATCGCGATGGAGCACCTGGCCGGCAGCGACCTGCGGCAGCTGATGGACGATGGCTGGCGGCCCGACCCGATGCGCGCGGCCAAGGTGATGCGCCGCGTGGCCGAGGCGCTGTCGTATGCCCATGGGCGCGGCGTCATCCACTGCGACATCAAGCCGGCCAACATCTTCATGACCGACCGGCGCAAGCCCAAGGTGCTCGACTTCGGCATCGCCCGGGTCGCGCATCGCGGCACCTCATCGCTGGACGGGCTGGTCACCGGCTCGCCGCTGTACCTGGCGCCCGAGCAACTGCGCGGCGAGACCCCGGACGTGCGCACCGATGTGTACGCCATGGGCGTGGTGCTGTACGAGTTGCTCACCGGCCGCAAGCCCTTTGCCGGACGCAACCTCGACGAGATCGTGCAGGCGGTGCAGAAGGGCGATCCGGTGCCGGCGCGCGAACTGTGCCCTGGCGTGCCGCCCGATCTCAGCGCGATTGCCGCGCGCGCCATGGCGGTCGATCCCGAGCGGCGCTTCGCCAATGCCCGCGAGATGGCGGTGGCGCTGCGCGCCTGGCAGATCCGCGCCACGGCCCCGATGCGCCTGACCCCGGCCTTCGATCCCTCGCGGCAACCGTACGAACGAGGCGAGCCGGCGTCCGCCGGCGACAGCCGCGTGCCCGCCACCACGGCCCGCTGGCTGGCCCTGCTGGGCCTGGCCGTGGCCGGTGCTCTGCTCTGGCAACTGCGCTGAGCGACTCGGCGACGGCCTGCACTGCCATCGGGCTGCGCCGGGCCGCGACCGAACCCCTGCGGCACCGCGTCGGCCCGAAGGCGCTGGGCTATGATCGCCCGGCCCGATGAGCGAGCCCACCCCACCCGATCGCGCCGCCCTCGCCGCCCGGAGCGGCCGAGGCGCCGCCACCGCCGACCAGCGCCTGGGCCATGCCATTGCGGTGCGGGTGTACTGGGAAGACACCGACGCCGGTGGCGTGGTGTTCTATGCCAACTACCTGCGCTTCTTCGAGCGCGCGCGCACCGAGTGGCTGCGTGCCGCGGGCATCGGCCAGCAGGGCCTGCGCGAGCGCACGCAGGCCCAGTTCATCGTCACCGAGACGGGGCTGAAGTACCACCAGCCGGCGCGCCTGGACGACCTGCTGCGCATCACCGTACTGGCCGACGAGATACGTGCCGCCTCGATGCGCCTGACGCAGCAGGCCTGGCGCGACGACCTGCTGTTGTGCGAGGCCTCGATCCGCATCGGCTGCGTCGATGCCGGAACCTTTCGGCCGCGGCGCATTCCCAACGAGGTGCTCGTGGCACTGGGGGGTGGGGCCGAGCCGGCCGCCCCTGCATCGTCGCCCGCCGGCAGGCCACCCGCGGGCGAGCCGGTCATCCCTTCCACTGTTGCGGCACTGCCGTCCCACCACCGATGAACCAGGATCTCTCCATCGTCACGCTCGTGCTGCATGCCAGTGGCGTGGTGCAACTGGTGATGGCCGGGCTGATGCTCACCTCGCTGGCCAGCTGGACGGTGATCTTCGGCAAGCTGTTCAGCCTGCGCTCGCTGCGCCGCGGCAACGAGGCCTTCGAGCGCGAGTTCTGGTCGGGCAAGAACCTCAACGACCTGTTCGCCGCGGCCGGGCAGAAGGACGACCATGCGCCGATGACCCGCATCTTCGCCGCCGGCATGCGCGAGTTCCTCAAGCTGCGCGAGCGGCGCATGGACGCCGGCAGCCAGCTCGACGGCGCGCGCCGTGCGATGCGTGCCAGCCTGCAGCGCGAGCTCGATTCGATCGAGGGCAACGTGGGCTTCCTGGCGTCGGTGGGCTCGGTCAGCCCGTACGTTGGCCTCTTTGGCACGGTGTGGGGGATCATGCACGCCTTCGTCGGCCTGGCCAATGTGCAGCAGGTGACGCTGGCCACCGTGGCCCCCGGCATCGCCGAGGCGCTGGTGGCCACCGCCATCGGCCTGTTCGCCGCCATTCCGGCGGTGGTGGCCTACAACCGCTTCGCGCGCGACATCGACCGCATCGCCATCCAGCTCGAGACCTTCATCGAGGAGTTCTCGAACATCCTGCAGCGCAGCGCCAGCGCGCCGCCGCCAGTGGCCGGCTCGCGCTGAGGCGCGCCCGGGTTCCCGCTCGACGCACGCCACCCTCCCCCAAGCCAACCCCGACAGGCCGATCCATGCCCGCCGTCATCGCCCGAGGAACGCGCCGTCGCCGCGCGATGGCCGAGATGAACATGGTGCCCTTCATCGACGTGATGCTGGTGCTGCTGATCATCTTCATGGTCAGCGCGCCGCTGATCACCACCGGGCTGGTCGACCTGCCGAGCGTGGGCAAGGCCGCCCGGCAGCCCGAGCATGTGATCGAGGTGGTGGTCGGCACCGACGAGAAGCTGCGCCTACGCGTGGATGGCGGCGAGCCGCAGCCGGCCACGCTGGCGCAGCTGGCCACACGGGTCACGCAGGCCCAGGCCGGCAACCCGGCCACGCCGGTGGTGATCTCGGCCGACCGCAACGTTCGGTACGAGCAGGTGGTGCGCACCATGGATGTGCTGCAGCGGGCCGGCATCCAGCGGGTGGGCCTGGCGGTCAAGCAGGGTGGCTAAGAGCTTGTGAAGAGATGAATCGCACCCGCGTGGGGCCCCGCAAAGGGCCCAATCTAGGCGCGAAGCACAGTCGGGTTTGGGACCCGACGAAGCTTCGCAACGACGAGTGGGCCCTTTGCGGGGCCCCACCCGATGGGCCGGGGTACCCAAGGGCCGTGGGCGGTGTTGCGCCGCTTGCCGAGGTCCGAGACATCGGCTGCGCGCCGCGCCTTGCCCACGGCCCTTGGCCACCCCGGCGCGGGCGCGATTCATCTCTTCACAAGCTCTGAGTGCTCGTGACCACCGCCACCTTCGGCCCCCCAGGCCTGCCACCCACTGCGCAGCCCGGCCTGATCCGCTCGCTGGTCCTGGCCGTGCTGGCCCATGGGCTGCTGGTGGCGGCGCTGACCTTCGGCTTGAACTGGAAGCTGCGCACGCCCGATCACGTGGTCTCGGCCGAACTGTGGTCGGCCGTGCCGCAGGTGGCCGCTCCCGCCCCGGTGGAGCCCGCACCAGCGCCGGCCCCACCGGTGGAGCGACAGCGCGTGGAGCCACCAGCGCCCACGCCCCCCGCCGTGACCCCACGCGATGCGCAGATCGCGATCGAGAAGGCTCGGCGCGAGCAGCAGGCCGCAGCCGAGCGCGAGGCCGAGGCCCAACGGCAGCGCAAGCTCAAGGAGGAGCGGTTGCGCGAGGAGAAGCTGCGCGAGGCCAAGGCCCGGGAGGAAGCGGCCCGCAAGGCGAAGGACGACAAGGCCCGCGAGGACAAGCTGCGCGCCGACCGCGCCAAGGACGAGCAGCGCCGCAAGGAACAGGCCGAGGAAGCCCGACTGGCCCAACTGCGCGAGGCCAACCTGGCCCGCATGCGCGGCCAGGCCGGGGCGACGGGCAATCCCAATGCTGCCGGCACGGCCGCACGCGACGCCGCCCCTTCAGCCAGCTATGGCGGGCGCATCAAGGCCCGCATCAAGCCCAACATCGTGCTGACCGCCGAGGTGAGCGGCAACCCGGTCACCGAAGTCGAGGTGCGCTGCGCCCCCGACGGCACCATCATCGGTCGCCGCCTCACCAAGGCCAGCGGCAGCGCCGCCTGGGACGACGCCGTGCTGCGCGCCATCGACAAGACCGAGGTGCTGCCACGCGATGTGGATGGCCGCGTGCCGGGCACGCTGCTGCTGGTGTTCTCGCCGAGGGAGTAAGCCCGCCCGCAGGGGGCAGGCTCATGTCTACACTCAGCCAAGCCCCCAGAAGATGTCGGCGAGGGAGAGTTCTTCGGGGCCGCTGATGGTGGCCACGAGCGACAGGGTCAGGTCGCCCAGGCCGGCCGCGGCGCCGTTCTCGACGTAGTACAGGCGCACCGGGGTGTTGGCGGCGTCGCCGCCTGAGCCGGTGGGGTCGGCGGTGACGGCCACCACGCACTTGCCGCCGTCGGCGATCACCAGCTTGCCGGCGGCTGCGGCGGTAGCGAAATCCGACAACGAGAGCGTTCCGCCCGCCTTGTTGAACACCAGCTCCACCTTCGACGCCAGACCGGCCAACGTTCCACCCGTCGCTGCATTGATCAGGGCCCCGGCCGCGCTGATCGGCACGCCGGTGAAGGCCTTGACGTTGAGCTTGTCGGACAGGCGGGTGAAGTCGAGCACCGTGTCGGAGCCATTGAGCGCGCCGGTGGCCTCGAACACGATGGTGTCGGCCCCGCCGTTGCTGCCGTCGCGGTGCGTGGTGGCCGACATGCTGAAGCTGCCGCTGTCCGGCCCGGCACCGAAGGCCACCGCATGCGAGACGATGTCGTTGGCGTTGATCCCTGGCGCAAAGGTGACCACGAACTCGCCGTTGGTCACGTTGTAGCTGGCGCCCTGGACGGTGCCGTTGCCCGGGCCGCCATTGATCGCCGTCAGGTTGGCGTTGACCAGCGCCGCCAGCGCCTGCCCGATGGTGGCCAGCGAGGCGCCGTCGACGAATGCGCCGTTGCCGTCGCCATAGGCCGTGTCGGCCACGGCGGCTTCGCTCAGCGTCAGCGTGGTGCCGTCGATGCTCAGCGACACGCTGACGCGGTTGGCCGCCGCCGCCACGGCATCGGGTGTACCGCCCAGTTGGAAGGTCCAGGTCTCGGCTGAGAGCCCGCCCGTGAGGGTGTCGTTGGCCGCACCGCCGCGCAGCGTGTCGTTGCCCAGGCCGCCGCCGAGGATGTCGGGCCCGGCGCCGCCCCACAGCGTGGCACCGGCGCCGACGCTGCTGTCGATCACCGACAGGCTCATGCCGATGGTCATCGGCGCCACCGAGCCGGGCTGGCCGGCAGTCGAGTAGACGATGCCACCCGCACTGACCACGCTGCCGGTGTAGTCCACCAGCCGGGTGGCACCGGCCTTGATCTGGCCCAGGTCGAGATCCAGCACCAGCGCCGTGCCCTTGTCGATGCTGGCATCGGTGAGCACCAGGCTCTCGAAGCCCAGCACCTTGTCGAGCGTGCCCAGCGTGCCGGCCACCAGTTCGTCGTCGGTGCCAGCGGTGCCCTGAACCGTCAGCGCCGAGGCGGTGACGCCGGTCACGTCCAGCACGTCGAAGTCCATGCCGAAACCGGGCGCGGCGCCGTTCAGCGTCGGCAGGTTGATGGTGCCGGCGGCGCCCCCCACCGCGGCCGAGCCCAGCGCATCGGTGCCCAGGCGGACCACGTCGTGATCGGCGCCCGAATCCAGCAGCTTGGGGCCGGCGAGCGTGGCCCGCGCCATGTTCGCGATGGCGTACACGTCGTCCGTGGCGGGGTTGTCGCGCAGTTGCTCGAAGCCGGTGGCCTCGAGGGCGTTGGCCGCCACGGGCGACGACAACAGCCGCATCCCGACCAGGTCGAGCCCGCCCACCATCTGTCCGAGCGAGACGACCACCGGTTGCGCCAGCGAACCGAAGCTCAGCGTGTCCTCGGCATCCTGTGAACCGGCCAGCTTGAGCACCCCGGTGGCAATCGCATTGTCGGGCGTGTGGCTGGTGGTGACGTTGGTGTGCGCACCAAGCAGCGTGACACCATCGCCATTGGTGAAGGTGGTGCTGGCGGTGACCTGCCCGCTGCCGTTGGTGTCGTCGGCGGCACTGGTGGCGGCGACCCAGGGCGTGATGGCCACGTCGACCAGGATGCTGCGCGTGAGTTCGTAGAACTTGACGGCGTTGGTGCCGCCACGCAGGTGGGCCGCCCGCTCGTCCTGCGACTCGAGCGGGCTGAAGATCAGCGTCTCGTTGCGGTCGCTGCCCTCGATGATGCGCCACAGGGCCGTCGGCACAGTGACAGCCGGATCGAATCCGGCATCCCGGATCTCGAACAGCTGCCGTTCCCATGGGTTGCCGGTGGTCGAATCCACCAGCTCGATGCGCCGCTGCTCCCGATCGCGGGTCAGGTCGACGTCCAGCGCCGCCACGAAGTTGCGGTTGAAGCTGATCGTCCAGTCGCGTTGCGAGGCGGTCAGGTCGATGATGCCGCCGCCTTTCGAGGCCACCAGTTCCTCGACGTTCTTCAACAGGTCGAGCCGGTCGTTGGATCCGTTGTAGGCCAGATCGGTGGCGTCGTCGTTGACCAGCATGTACTGCGAGCCCGCGCCGGCCTGACTGGAGACGATGGCGGTGATGCGACCGCTCTCGGCGCTGTAGTCGACCCGGTCGGTCAGGCTGCCCAGGTCGAAGGTGTACAGCGCCTGGTTGCTGACCTGCGGGATGTTGCCGCGATCTGCACTGCGATTGGTGGTGTTCAACGGGGCACCGGCGGTCGGGCCCGTGGCCTTCAGGTCGGTGATCGACAGGCGCACCGGCACCGCCCCCGCCTGGTTCAGCAGGTCGGCCGTGAGCCAGCTGTTCAGCGGCATCTCGCCTTCAGCAGGCGTCGCCGGTGGTCCGGCATGGCTGTTGCTCATCGCATCGGCGATGTACAGCACATCCAGCGTGCCCGGCGGCGGCGGCGTGAGGCTGGTGTCGTTGAGCGCGACACTGGCCTGGGCCACGCCGCCGGACAGCGTCATGCGCAGCGTCTCGCTGCCTTCGGTCGTGGCATCGGCCGCGATGCGCAGCGTGAAGGTGCCGACGCCGCCGGCATCCAGCGTGAAGAAGCCGCTCTGCACGCCGGCCGCCAGGTCGCCGCTGGTGATGCCGCTGCCGCCAAGGGTGAAGGCCACCGTCGAGCCCGCGGCCAGGTGGGTGGTGCGGAGCGTGAACACCACGTCGGCCCCCTCGTCCACCGAGGCCACGTCGACGCTGAGCGCATAGGTGGGCACCAGGACCACCGACTGGCTGGTGTCGGCAATCGGCACGCTGACCTGCGCGGCGCCGTTGTCCAGCGCGATGCGCAGGGTCTCGGCACCCTCGGTGGTGGCATCGGCGGCGATGTTGAGGGTGGCCCGCGCCATCCCGGCCGCATCCACCGTCAGCACGCCGGTCAACTGACCGCCGACCAGGTCGGCGCCGGTGATGCCGGTGCCGCTCAGCGTGAACGGCAGGTTGGTGCCCGCGGCCACCTGGGTGGTCTTCAAGGTGAGCAGCAGGCTGCCGCCCTCGTCCACCGAGGCCAGGGCCGCCGACAGCTCGTAGTTCGGTGGCACCATGGGCGCGAGCAGTTGGGCAAAGCCGCCTCCATCGTAGACGGCACCGGCAGGCGACTGGGCGAACGCAGCCGCCGTCTCGGCCCGCGTGGCCCACTGGGCCTTGAGCGCCAGCACGTCAGCGTCGGTGCCCTGGTAACTTTCGACCATGGCCACGACCGCCATGGTGAACGCCCCTCGGCTCGGATAGCCGGCGATGATGCCGTTGAGGTCGAAGATCCAGCCGTTCACACGCGCCTGGGCGATGCCCGCCCCGGCCGTCATGTTCTCGACCAGGGCCTGCACGAAGGTGGCATTGGTCGATGTCGACGCGTAGGCGCTGAACGGGTTCTGCGGAATGCTGAGGTTGAAAAGCAGATCCAGCAGGTCGGCGCTGGAGCTGCCATGCGCCAGGCGGTTCGAGAAGTCGCCCACGATGTCGGCCGTGGGAGCCGCCCGATAGGGATACGCGAACAACTTGACCACCGCGACGGCGTTGGCGCTGAACTTCTCGAGTGCTGACATGAATCCTCCTTGGCGACAGCCGCGAGCGCGCCGGCAGGGGCGAGCGCGCCGCCAGGCTGATCATGCCTCCAATTTTGTCGATGCAGGCCATGCCAAAGCACAGTCGATGCCGTCGTGTCGCGACACCGGCGTGGTCCCGCCTCGACCGCCTGCCGCGCGGCCCCGCCCAGGGAAGGCCGGTGCCGATCAGCCGGCCGAGCCGGCGCGGGCCTGGCCGTCGACCGCCCGCCGAATCAGATGGTCGATCGACAGACGGCCGGGCCCCCACAGCAGCAAGCCCAGCAGCAGGCTGCCCCAGAACAGGTGCAGCTGCAAGGCCGCGTCGGCGATCTCGGGCAGGCTCAGCACCGCGACCGCGTTGAGCACCGACAAGCCCAGCGCGGCAAAGCGCCCGCCCAGGCCGGCCAGCAGCAGCACCGGCAGCACCAGCTCGCCCCCGGTGCCCATCCACGCGGCCAGTTCGGGTGGCAACAGGGGCACGTGGTACTCGTTCTCGAACAGGGCCAGGGTGGTCTCCCAATCGCGGATCTTGGTCAATCCGGAGAGAAAGAACACCTTGGCGAGGTACAGGCGGGCCGCCAGCAGCGCCAGTGGTTGAAGCGATTCCAGCCAGGTGCGAGCCAGCGCCGCAGGGCGCTGCAGCCGCACCAGTTGCAGGGTCAAACCGGTCATCGTGAATCTCCTGAAGATGAAGGGCCGGCCAGTCGAACCTCGACCAGCCACCGTTGTTGCAGGGCCTGGACGAGCCAGGCCTCGAAGTCGAACTCGCCGTGGCCCTGGGCCACGCGATCCAGCGCCGCGCCCAGCGGCACGCCGTCGAGCATGGCGGTCGTGAAGGCAGCGTCAGGCAAGGTGATCGTGTCGACGCGGGTGCGCCAGCCCTCGTCACGCCACACCCGTGCCGCTTCGCCTCGGCCCATGGCGAGGGCCGCGCGCACGCCGTCGAATCGATCGGGGCCCTCGGCCCGGTGTGCCTGCCAGATGGCGACGATGGGCCAGCGCGAGCTCCATACCGCCGTGCCCTGGCGCAGCACCAGCGTGGCCGCCTCGGCCGACTCGCCCGCCAGGAGGGCCAGCCCGGGCACCTGGGCGTGGCCATCGGCGTCAGGCAGCCCGGGGATGGGCGAGCTCGCCGCGTGCACCGCATCGGCGGCCGCGTCGCACTGGTGAACCCACCACTCCAGGCGGGCCACATCGGCCAGGTACGGTTCTTCGGCCAGGCGCTGCGGATCGTCGATCCAGGCCTGCACCAGGTCGATCAAGGCCTCGCCATAGCGCCCGAGATCGCCGCACTGCGGGGGATGCGCCAGCCAGCAGGCCTGGGCCAGGCTGTCGAAACACGCCGGCCCCACCAGTTCGGCCAGCACGGGATAGGCCGCCGCCAAGGCCCGGCACGCGGTGGACGCCGCGTTTGTGCGATAGGCGGCGATGCCCGCCCCCAGTCGCGCGCCATCTTCCCGCAGCCAGGCCGCAAGGTCGGCATCGGGTCGGCGCTGCCACAGGGCCTGCAGCAGCAAGCGCTGGCGCTGCCGTTCCAGGGCCTGGCCAGCGCCGCTCACGCCGGCTCCTGCACGGCCACTTGGGCCTCGATCACCGCACGCGCCTTGCCCGCCTCACCCAGCAGGACATCGAGCACGGGGATGTCGGTGTCCCACTCGATCAGCGTGGGCACCGGTCCGAAGCGCTGGATGGCATGGGCGTAGGCCTGCCACACCGGCGCATGCACCGGGCTCGAGTGGTCGTCCACCACCAGGCCCGCCTGGCGCGAGAAGCCGGCCAGGTGGATCTCGCCGACGATGCCCGCGTCGAGCGCATCGATCGTGGCGCACACCGCCTCGCGCACCGGCTGCCCGGCGTTGAGCGCATTGACCGCCAGGTTGTTGAGGTCGAGCAGCAGGCCGCAGCCGGTGCGCCGGGCCAGCGCGTTGAAGAACTCGGCCTCGGTCATCGCATCGTCGGCCCAGCGCAGGTAGGCCGAGAGGTTCTCGACCAGGATCGGCCGGCACAGCCGCTCCTGAACCTGATGCACGTTGTCGACCACCACCTGAAGCCCGCCTTCGGTAAAGGCCAGCGGCAGCAGGTCGGCGCCATGCACCGGTGCAACACCAGGCGCAAGCGGCGCGCGGGCGAAGCTGGCGTGATCGCTGACCCTCAACGGCTCGACACGGCGAACCAGTTTCGCCAACCGGTCCAGGTGCCAGGTGTCCAGCCCGACAGCCGAGCCCAGCGAGAGCCCCACCCCGTGCAGGCTGACCGGGTAATGCGACCGGCCCTGGTCGAGTACGGCCAGGGCCGCACCGCCATCGCCGAAGAAGTTCTCGGAGTGCACTTCGAGAAAACCCAGCGCCGGTCGCCGCTCGAGCAGCTCGCGGTAGTGCGGATGACGCCAGCCGATGCCCACCGGCGTCACCCCGGCACCGGGTTGGCAGGGCATGTGGAACACGGACATGCGGTCAGGCCACGAGCAGTCGACAGCGGTGCTGAGGTTCAGCGCCGCAGTGCTTACTTCTTGCCCTTGGCGGCGGCCTTGGCTTCGGCCTCGGACATGCCCTTCATGGTCTTGCAGGTGCCCTTGGCCACGTACTTCCACTCGCCGGGCTCGTTGTCCTTGGCCGCCTGGCCGGCGCACGAGTGGGTGCCCGCCAGGTTGGCGCAGTCGTTCTGGCCTGCCTTGGCGACACCGAAGCACTTCTCCTTGCCCTTGGCATCCTGTGCGTGGGCAGAGGTGGCCTGGGCCAGGCCCATGGCCAGCACGGTGGCAAGGGCGGACGAGATGACGCGACGTTGATTCATGGGACAGATGCTCCTGGATGGGTTGAGGTCGATGATTCGCTGCTGTCCGGCCACAGGCCTGGCAACGACGCAAGCCTAGTCGTTTCCGGCGGCCGATTCCTTACACTGCAGACTTGTCCCCCCTCACGCCCCCCTCCCATTGACCGACTTCGCCCGACAGATCGAGGCCCTGCGTCCGCAGCTGATGCGCTTTGCCCGCACCCAGCTGCGCAACGACGCCTGGGCCGAGGACGCCGTCTCCGAGACGCTGCTGGCGGCACTGGAAAAGCCGCAGGCGTTTGCAGGCCTGTCGCAGCTGAAGACCTGGCTGGTGGGCGTACTCAAGCACAAGGTGGTCGACCAGTTGCGGCGCCACACCCGCGAGGCCACCGTGCTGACCACTGAAGACGGTGAAGACCTGGACGAGATGTTGTTCGATGCCTCAGGCCACTGGCGCGAGCCGCCGCGCGCCTGGGGCAACCCCGAGGCCAGCCTGGGGCAGCGCGAGTTCTTCGAGGTGCTCGAGGCCTGCGTCGAGCTGCTGCCGGCCACCCAGGGGCGGGTGTTCATGATGCGCGAGTGGCTCGAACTGGACACCGACGAGATCTGTAAGGAGCTGACCATCAGCTCGACCAACCTGTGGGTGCTGCTGCACCGTGCCCGGCTGCGCTTGCGCGAGTGCCTGCAGTCGCGCTGGTTCGACGGACGCCCCACCCCTGCCTGAAGCCCCAAGATGAAACTGCTGCCGAACTGTCGGGACGTGACGCGCCTGGTGCTGCAGGAAGCCGATCGCGAACTGTCTGCACCCCAGCGCCTGCTGATGCGCATGCACTGGATGATGTGCAGTGCCTGCCGCACGTTCCGCGACCAGTCGCGAACCCTGCGAGGCGCGATGGACCCCTGGCGCAAGTACCGCGACGGCCTCTGATCGGCGCGAGGCCCACTGCCCGGACCCACGGCTCCCGCGGGCTCAGTGCCTCGCACGGGCCAGCGGCGCGGGGAAGCCTCCTGTGGCGGCTCAGTCGACCTGCCCGCCCACGTGCCGCGCATCGTCGACGGTGGCCAGTGCCACCTCGATGGCCCGCGCGACGCCACGGATCTGGTCGGCCAGCGGCATCGGTCGCCCGCTGAACGCGGCGGGCAAGTGCTCGGCCGCCGGCGGCAGGTGGATGAAGCCGCCGCGCACGCCCGGCCGGCGGGCCAGGCGCCACATCAGGTGATGGAAGACCTGGTTACACACGAAGCTGCCGGCGCTGAAGGACAGCTCGGCCGGCACGCCGTCGGCCTGCAGGGCTGCGACCATGGCCTTCACCGGCAAGCGGGCAAAGTACGCGTTCCGGGCACCGGCACGCACCGGTTCGTCGGTCAGCTGCACGCCGGCGTTGTCGGCGATGCGCGCATCGATCAGGTTGATGGCCACCCGCTCGACCGACAAGGCCGATCGGCTGGCGGCCAGGCCCAGCGCGATCACCAGCGCCGGCCGATGGCGCCGCATCGCGGCATCCAGCACCTGGCCCGAGGTGGCGAACACGCAGGGCAGTTGCTGCGCCACCACCGGCACCCCACCCAGGCATCGGCCCTCCAACGCCTGGGCCACCGCCCAAGAAGGATTGAAATCGTCGCCGCCGAACGGCTCGAAGCCGGTGACCAGCACGGGTGCGCCGCGGGCGGCCGAGGCGCTCGTCATGCCGCCGTTCATTCGCCCCCCCGCCCGAAGCCGCCGCCGCCCGGCGTCTCGATCACGAACACATCGCCCACGCCCATGGCCACCGAACCGATGTGGCCCAGGTCTTCGACGCGGCCATCGGCGCGCTCGACCCGGTTGATTCCCGGCGCCCCGGCCCCGCCCCCGGCGGCACCAAACGCGCCATGCACGCGGCCATTGCTGAGGATGGAGGCGGTCATCGGCTCGAGGAAACGCACCCGCCGCACGCCGCCATCGCCGCCGCGCCATCGGCCGGCGCCGCCTGAGCCGCGGCGGATGGCATAGCTCTCCAGCCGCACCGGGAAGCGGAACTCCAGCACCTCGGGATCGGTCAGCCGCGAGTTGGTCATGTGGGTCTGCACCACCGAGGTGCCGTCGAAGCCGCCGGTGAGCCTGCCCTTGCCGTCGAACCAGCCGCCGGCGCCCGAGCCGCCGGAGATCGTCTCGTAGTACTGGTAGGCCTCGTTGCCGAAGGTGAAGTTGTTCATCGTGCACTGGCTGGCGGCCATCAGGCCCAGCGCGCCGAACAGCGCGTTGGTCACGCACGACGAGGTCTCGACGTTGCCGGCCACCACCGCCGCCGGCGGCCGCGGGTTGAGCATGCAGCCCTCGGGCACGATCACCTTCAGCGGCTTCAGGCAGCCGGCGTTGAGCGGGATGTCGTCGTCGACCAGCGTGCGGAAGGCGTACAGCACCGCGGCCATGGTCACCGCCTTGGGTGCGTTGAAGTTGTTGGGCAGCTGCGCGCTGGTGCCGGAGAAGTCGATGGTGGCCTCGCGGGCGGCCGCATCCACGCTCACCGACACCCGCACCACCGCGCCGTTGTCGAGCGGCAACTCGTAGCTGGCGTCCTTCAGCGCGGTGATCACCCGGCGCACCGATTCCTCGGCGTTGTCCTGCACATGCTGCATGTAGGCCGCCACGGTGGCACGGCCGAACTGCGCCACCATCGCGCGCAGCTCCTGCACGCCCTTTTCGTTGGCGGCGATCTGCGCCCGCAGATCGGCCACCGTCTGCGCCGGATTGCGCGCTGGCCAGCGCCCCTCGGTCAGGGCCCGCAGCAGCTCGGGCTCGCGCAGCTGGCCGTCGCGCACCAGCAGGAAGTTGTCGAAGCGCACGCCCTCCTCGTCGATGGTGGAAGAGAACGGCGGCATCGAGCCCGGCGTGGAGCCACCGATGTCGGCATGGTGGCCGCGGCTGGCGACGTAGAAGCCGGGGCGGGCGTCGCCCGGCTGCAGGTACACCGGCGTCACCACGGTCACGTCGGGCAGGTGCGTGCCGCCGTGGTACGGGTCGTTGAGCATGAACACGTCGCCCTCGCGCATGCCCGGGTTGCGTTCGATCACGGTGCGGATCGATTCGCTCATCGAGCCCAGGTGCACCGGCATGTGCGGCGCGTTGGCGATGAGCTGGCCCTGGGCATCGAACAGCGCGCACGAGAAGTCGAGCCGCTCCTTGATGTTGACCGAGTGCGCGGTGTTCTGCAGCCGCAGGCCCATCTGCTCGGCGATGTTCATGAACAGGTTGTTGAACACCTCCAGCATCACCGGGTCGGCCTCGGTGCCGATGGCATGCGCCACGGCACGCGGGCGAATGCGGCGCAGCGTGAGCACGCCGTCTGCGTACAGCCGGGCCTGCCAGCCGGGCTCGACCACTGTGGTGGCGTTGCGCTCGGCGATCACCGCCGGGCCGTCGATGGCGCTGCCGGCGGGCAGCGACTCGCGCCGGTACAGGCCCGCCTCGCGCCACAGCGACGTGGTGTCGTCATCGGCGGCACAGTGCATGCGCACGACCCGCTCGGGCGCCGGGTGCTGCAGGGCCGCGCCGTCGGGCGCCCCCGCCGGCATCGAGCCACCCAGCGTGGCGGCCACCGGCGACACCGCATCCGACTCGTCGCCGACCCCATGCCCGGCCCCGATGGCCTCGACCGAGGCGGCCTCGATCACCAGCGCCCGATCGGGCATCAGGAAGGCAAAGCGCTGCCGATAACCCGAATCGAACGCGTCCTTCAGCGCGGCCAGGTCGCCCATCGGCACCGACAGCGCGGTGTCGGTGCCCTGGTAGCGCAGCATCAGGCGCTGCACCAGCCGGATGCGCGAGGCCGGCACCCCCTGCGCCAGCACCTCGGCTCGCGCGGCCTCGCCCAGGCGCTGCAGCGCCTCGGCGGCGCGGGCCAGGCCGGCCTCGTCCAGCGGCTGCTCGATCGAGGCCTCGCGCATCGCGATCTGGTCGGCCAGGCCCATGCCGTAGGCCGACAGCACGCCGGCCAGCGGATGGATCAACACCGTCTGCATGCCCAGCGCGTCGGCCACCGCGCAAGCGTGCTGCCCGCCGGCGCCGCCGAAGCACTGCAGCGTGTAACCGGTGACGTCGTAGCCGCGCGCCACCGAGATGCGCTTGATGGCGTTGGCCATGCTGGCCACGGCGATGCGCAGCGCGCCGGCGGCCGCGGCCTCGGGCGACACGGCGCGCCCGCCGGCCGCGCTCATCCGGGCCGCCAGCGCCTCGAAGCCGGCCACCACCACCTCGCGGTCCAGCGGCTGGTCGCCGCGCGGGCCGAACACCGCCGGGAAGTCAGCCGGCTGGATGCGGCCCAGCATCACGTTGGCATCGGTCACCGCCAGCGGCCCGCCGCGCCGGTAGCACGCCGGCCCCGGGTTGGCGCCGGCCGACTCGGGGCCCACCCGCAGCCGCGCCCCATCGAAGGCGATGATCGAGCCGCCGCCGGCGGCCACGGTGTGGATGCTCATCATCGGCGCGCGCATGCGCACGCCGGCCACCAGCGTCTCGAAGGCGCGCTCGAACTCGCCGGCGTAGTGCGACACGTCGGTGGAGGTGCCACCCATGTCGAAGCCGATCGCCTTGTGATGACCGGAGCGCCGCGCGGTGCGCACCATGCCGACGATGCCACCGGCCGGGCCGGAGAGGATCGCGTCCTTGCCCTGGAACCGATCGGCTGAGGTCAGCCCGCCCGAACTCTGCATGAAGTACAACGGCACGCCCGGCATTTGCGCGGCCACCTGTTGCACGTAGCGCCGCAGGATGGGCGAGAGGTAGGCATCCACCACCGTGGTGTCGCCTCGCGAGACCAGCTTGAGCAGCGGGCTCACCTCATGCGACACGCTGACCTGGGTGAATCCGATGGCCCGGGCGATGGCGGCCGCGGCCTGCTCGTGCGCGGTGTGTCGCCAGCCGTGCATCAGCACGATGGCGCAGGCGCGGATGCCGGCGTCGAAGGCCTGCTGAAGGGCCCCACGCAGCGCGGCTTCGTCCAGCAACTGCTCCACCTCGCCCTGCGCGCCGATGCGCTCGTCGGCCTCGATCACGCGCTCGTACAGCAGCTCGGGCAGCACGATCTGGCGGTCGAACAGCCTGGGCCGCGCCTGGTACGCGATGCGCAGCGCGTCGGCAAAGCCGCGGGTGATCACCAGCACCGTGCGGTCGCCCTTGCGCTCGAGCAGCGCATTGGTGGCCACGGTCGTGCCCATCTTCACGCACGCCACCTGCTGCGGCGTGATCGGCTCGCCGTGGGTCAGGCCCAGCAGGCGGCGGATGCCTTCCACCGCGGCATCGGGGTACTGCTCCGGGTTCTCGGACAGCAGCTTGGCGGTGGCCAGCGAGCCGTCGGGGCGGCGCGCCACCACGTCGGTAAAGGTGCCGCCGCGGTCGATCCAGAATTCCCAACGTTCGGGATGGGGGGAGCTGTCGGTTGCCACGGGAGGGGTGTCCTGGGTCATGGGTTGGGAGCTGAGCCGGGCTCGGGTGCGGTGTCGAGCCGTCGCCAGCGCTCGTGCACCAGGGTGGTGATGTCGTGCACCGGCAGGCCGGTGGCCTCGCGCACGGCCTGGGCATAGGGCGGCAGATTGGTGCATTCGAGCACCAGGCTGCGCAGATGAGGATGGCGCCGCACCAGTTGCCGGGCGGCGGCCACCACCTCGGCCTGTGCGGCGTCGGCGTCCAGCGTGGGCAGATTGCCCAGCAGCGTGCGTTGCAGCGAGCCGCCCGCCGGCAGGCCCTGCACCGGCGTGTCGGCCGGGGCCCCGGCGGCGCGCAGGTGGTCGGGGCCCAGCGCGGCGGCATCGATGGTGATGACGCCCGGACACTGGGCGGCCAGCCCGGGCAGGGCCAGCAGGCTGGAGCTCCACACCGGCACCGGCAGTGCCGCGGCCAGCTCACGCTGGAACAACACCAGGAAGCCGCAACTCGTCGTCAGGGCCCTCGCGCCCTGGTCCACCAGTGCCCGCCCGGCCTCGATGAACGGCTGCAGCAGCCCGGCGGCCCGCTCTCGCACCACGCGCTGCGGCGATGCGCCCTCGACGGTGCGAAAGCGCACCGGCATGCGCCAACTGCCGGGGTGACCGACATCGCCCGGCGGCCGCGGAAAGCGCGTGTGCAGCATCAGGATGCCCAGGCATCCGGCCTCGGCTGCCGCCTCGTCGGCCTTGTGCGCCGTCACAGCGAGCTCGCGGCCCGGGCCGCCTGGTCGTACAGGCCCGACATGGTGCGCATCAGCCGGGCCATCTCGCCGATGTCGGCATTGCGCTCGACGTCGAGGTTGGCCATCAGACAGTCCTCGCGCACCGCACGATAGCGGGTCACCGCCGCCTCGCCCTCGGGCGTAGGGCTGTAGAAGACCTCCTTGCCCACCTTCTCGGTCTGCACCAGGCCGGCGGCCACGAGCTTTTTCAGTGAATAGCCGACCACATGCGTGTCCTCGTAGTTCAGCACGAAGCAGATGTCGGCCAGCTTCTTGTTGCGCGCGCGGTGGTTCACATGGTGCAGCAGCAGCACGTCGGTGATGGTGAGATCGGCGTGGCCCGCGGCGGCCATGCAGCGCACCGCCCAGCGCGAGAAGGCGTTCCAGGCCACGATCAGGCCGAACTCGAACTCCGACAGCTCGGCACTGCGCGGCGACACCAGGTGCGACGACGACACGATGCTGGGCTTGGCCGGGCCGACGCTGCCCTTGGCGGCGCGCGAAGGAGCGGCGTCGCCCGGTGCCCCTGCCGGCCCCGCTGCGGTCTTGATCTGGGATTTCCGCGGCATCGGTGTTTTCACCAAAACGTTGAAGATTTATTGACAATTTATCGGAATGCTTCCTAGACTTCAATCCACCCGAGGCAAAACCCCGATGAATCGCATCGCGGCACGCCTCATGCTTGAGGGTTCTGCAACTTCACCCAAGACCGGAGTGCCCATGCGCCTGATCCGCCGCCACCTCACCCTGCTTGCCGCCGCCTCGCTGCTGGCCCTCTCGGCCACCGCCCAGGCCCAGACCAAGTGGGACCTGCCCGCCGCCTACCCGGCCACCAACTTCCACACCGAGAACCTTGTCCAGTTCGCCAACGACATCGACAAGGCCTCGGGC